>Ga0100378_1003031_pt1 | contig 16348 bp, 10 predicted proteins | sample CryGeymeta201502_FD_81535 | JGI IMG/M metagenome (GOLD analysis project Ga0100378, IMG submission 81535) | Groundwater microbial communities from Crystal Geyser aquifers in Utah, USA - Crystal Geyser metaG 2015-02 | ecosystem: Environmental > Aquatic > Deep subsurface > Groundwater | place: USA...
TAATGTGGTCATGCCTTGGTCATAGGCAATATCTCACCAGTTCAGTTAAGAAACGACTCGAAGGTTCATCCCGGCAGGATATTAGCTCCATACACAAAAAATAACTTTAAATTATGGATGGTTTACTCAGATGATGATGGAGTCACTTGGCGAGGCAATCATTAGATTCCTGGAGTTAGCCAAACAGAGGCACATCCTGATTGCAATCGAAACATGTCCTATTTTGGATTTAAAGTAGATCAGTTAAAGGTCAAAAATACACCAGATTTCATTCGCTTTTTTTTCTTTCTTTGTCGAGCCAATAATCCCTATGATAATCTCTTGTGGACCAGAAAGCTTTCAGGCCCTTGGCAATTCATTGGTGTTGGTCCTTCTCGAGGTATCCAGCTCAAAAGTGGAAGAATTTTAATTCCAGGATACAAAAGTCCAATGAGAGGACTTAGTGAAATCCCTGGAGCTCTTCCAATTTCTCAGCTGTATAATAACTTTGCAAAAGGTTTCGTATTGATAAGCGATGACGATGGAGAAACATGGCGACAAGGAAGATAGTGGCCAGTGGGGCAAGGAGCAAATTAGCACCAGCTAGTTCAACTTGATGATGGGACTGTTCTTAGTAACTCTCGATCTTTTTCAACAGGAAGTCCTCAGTTTAGGCTTCAGACTGTCAGTTTCACAGATGGAGATATTTTTTCAGTGTCTCAGTTCACTTCCATTCCTTAACCGTTCGCAGGCTGCCAAGGGTCAACAGTAGGAGGCAAAAAAGGTAAAATATTTGTTGCTAGTCCTAATCCAAATAGAGGTAAGAGTCTAATCCAATACTTGACTGATGCTTTAGGTTGCAGCCTAAATCTTAATGGCCGCGAACGTCTATCTTTATGGGTCTCACATGATAATGGGAAATCATATTTCCTGAACCAAGTTATAGACGAAGGTCTATCTGCTCAAACTTCACTCGAATATCAAAATAGTAAACTGTATATTCTTTATGAACAAGCTGATCCTCTTCCCAAAACTACAAATAATCGAGTACTAGAAGAAACCCTCCATAATTTAAGAGTTTTGCTTCCCACTCGATTTGTATACAGGTAATTGCCAATAGTTGATGATATAATAGAATGATTATGCTTCTTAATTATTGGCTTTAATAGTTAGTAGCTGGAGTCTACAGCTCAGAAAAATCAGTGTGAGAGAACTCACAAAGTAAAATGAGAATGGAGAGTGTATTGAACATAGCTTTCACAATCATGCCAATAGACTAAAAGATAATATACTACTGCTGAATGATCCTCATCGATGGGGTGGCTATTTCCATGCTGAAAAATATATGAATACATCATTTTCTACCACTGAAAAAATACAGCTATCAAAAAGTACTGAATGAAGGTTGATGAAACAGAAAATAAAAGGCTGGATTTCTTGTTTGAATATCTATTGTGAACCTGGATATGAATATTAGGTTATTTTGGCATACACTCCTAAGCATGAGCTTACCATGGCAAAATTATATATCCCCGCTATGATCCCAGGTTCAGAATACCCCAGCCACAAATCATTCCTTTATGATCAACCATCATTCATCATCACTATTCCCTCTTTAACTAGTTCACCTTTTCCTTCTCATCTTGCTTGATTCTCCAAGCCTTCAAATCTTTTTTGATATCCAACCAATCATTATAATACTAATCCAGTATGGTTTTCACTTTTCGAAGATTTGGGAGAGGGGTCCACATTTTATCAAGAGCCATATACAGCTGTCTTGATAGCTCTTCGTTTCCTCCTTCGTGTTTCTTGAGTACATGAAAAATCTGGAGGGTGAGCTCAACTTTGGCAGCAAAGGATGGAACAAAGAACTTGCTGAGCTCTGGAATCATGCTTAATCTAAATTTTTTAAGACGGAAGCTTTTAAACTATTAAGCCTCCTCAACATATTACAACATTTTTTCAAGTCCGTACTGCTCTTTCATTTTTTTAACAGAAGTATTGATTTCTGCCTGTCTCCTACTTACGGTTCCTCTATTCTCCTTTTCAGTTTCCGACATTCCAAGAAGTTAATCAATGTCGAGGTCCTATTAATCTTCAAAGTCATCATTAACGTTAATGAGAATATCATCCTTGATGTTAACAGCAGCTTCCTTGCCATCTTTAAATTAATCATAAATGTTTTTCAGGCAGATGTCGGCAAGGCACATCAACTCAGCTTCGGTATCATTAAAGTTGATATCCTTCATGCGGATAGAATTTGTTTGAGGTTGACCATTTTTCTTAGGATTTAAAATCTTGGATTTGAAGAATTTTTTTTCCTCAGGGGTTTCAGAATGCTTGTTGTTTATGTGAGTATGGACAGCCGCCAAGGAACCATATATTTTCCCACATTGGCAACTGAACTTCTCAGTTGCCTTTTTTTCTTCCTCTTTTGAATCATTTTTTTCACCTGAGGCATGAGGAGAGGACTCTCCTTATTTTTATTTTCTCTACTTTTTTGGAGGCATGCAAGAATTAATTATACTTATATTTAAATCAAAAACACTTAGCTATCTCTTTCAAATCAAGGCGTTCTAATCAATATATCAGCAATACTAAGATCAAGCAATCACTTATTCATTTTGTCTTTCACTACTTTTTCTGCGAGATGAATCCAAGCCTGACAGTAGTCATTTAAAACTTAGATGATTTGGGCTTAACCGGACCATATTTTGTTGATATCTCTTTGCAAGTGTTACTTTACAGGCTTTTGTAACTTATGAGTATTGGAAATATAGATGAGAATGAGAGAAAGTTCAACTTTAGCGGCAAAGTTAATCTTGAAAAAGCCACTTAGACTAGAAAGAATATTCCATTGATATCTCTTTAGAGTAATGATGTCATAAATTGAATCGGTATTAAACTAGGCCTTCCAGTCTATTATCTCATTGTTCTTCATCAGTTTTTGCATTTCCTCTCTTATTTTTTGACTCCTATCAACCCTTTAGACATCCATTTCAGATCCTTCTTTTTTTACTTCTCTGAATGTTTGATGCTCATTGAATGATTGGCTATCAAATTGTTAGTGAGCATCTTTGATTACTTCTTTAAGAAAATCATAAGCAGGGGCTTCATCTTCCTCAGTTTGCTATTTAATGCTCATTATATTATCATTGTGATTTTGTCTCCATCTTTTTTATATCTCTAACATTGTTTCAAAGGTCAAGTCATAAAATTGGCTTTGCTCTTTGTCAGTTTCAACCCAACTACCTCTAACCTGGGGAACCTTTTATTTTCTCTTATTTGGGTTCATTATGCCATCCATGTATTCCCTTTTATTTTAGTGTCTGCCTTTAATATGTTTATAAACTTGGTTTACTCCCTTAAATGTTGTCCCACATGGGCATTCGCATAGTTCGCTCTGTAACTGCTCCTCCTCTTTCTCATTTTCGTGAAGCTCTTCCTCTTCCTCAGAAGCTTGATACTTTATCTTGCTCACCTTTTTCCCCTCTTAGATCTTCTTGGGCATAATATTATACTTAACTTGTGCTAATTTTAATTAGCATATATACCCTTTCATCAAATATCTTTTTTGCTGTTGGCTGTTAAATAAAATCAAGAAAGCTACTTTTTAGCAGACTTGCTGACTTATTGGAACACCAATTAATGCCAATGTTAGCCAGAAATTGTACTTTTGAGTTAACCTGCTCTAACCAGCTTGCCGTTGTAATATTCAACATTGAGTTCATAAATCTAGTCCTCAACTTCTTTGAATTTATCCACCTGAATCTATAGTCTTCCCTTTCCACAGCGTTTCCCTTCTTTGAAACAGCCAAAAAATCTCGTCTTAGATTATTCAGAATAATAAACCGACTCACCTTCAGATCCTGTGTGCATTTTGCTATTTAACACTTCTCCCTCATAGACGTCACCGTTCGGGAAGTAAATTTTTCCCTTTCCTGTCATTATTGACGAAAAGTAAACTGCTTAATCACCAATCTTCCATTTGATAGTTCCTTCGTAGTATAAAGGTTTATTGCTGTTTAGAGGGTCAAAGAACGTAAGTTTAGCCTTGTCTTTGCTTTTTAGCTATATTTCAAGCTGTTTGATGTTCTATCTGAACACGCTAACTTCATCAATTCGACCCTCATGCCATATTCCTTTGACAACAATATTTTTCATATTTTGAGTCATAAAGTAAAACGATCCCTTTCCATCTGGATAGTTGGCTGCTATTTAACCCGCATAGAACCCACTATTGTAAACAACCAAACCTCTAAACTTATCTTGTCGATCTATTATTTGCGACTGATCAGCTCGAATCAATTTGACCACAATAAAAGCTTCATAAATAGTGGTGTTGATAATCTTGTACAATTTAATTTCGACTCCATTTTCATCTTTGATAAAAAGTAGGTGGTTGGTGTTATTGGCTTAAAAGGTGCTGGGGTCATTGATGAATGTATTTATCTTAACTTTCTGGGCTTCATTGATATCTATTTTCTGCTGCATTAGTCCTAGATAAAAGTTATCCCTGATTTTATCGATGCTATCCTGGGACACTTCTGGCCCAACCTGAACACACTAGCACTGGTTTCCCATTTTACTAAAGTATATCTTTGAATTTAATTATTCTGATATGCCCATATATCATTTCTAATTGTAACAATTTTCAACAAATCAAACAACCGTCGATTGTCGTCCTTCCATTCAAAATAATATTTATTTGCTATATTATTCAAAAATAACACTCTACAATAAGATAGCATAGTCACTCGAAGAAACATATAGAAAATCAAATCACTCCTCCTTCCACTATCCTATGCTCTCTAAGTAGGTCCGGTAGCTTAAAAGATCACCTGTACGACCCTCTTCATTCATCACTCTTACCATCACTCTGCTCATGGTCTGATAAAATGACAGTATTTGCTTTTAGCCTCGACGCAGAATAATCACATTTGACAGGTTGAAGTCTTTGCTTTCAGCTAACAGTCTCTTGTCTTATGCCAGCGTGGTAGGGTACTGTCTAAGTTTTTCAGTCATGATCGATTATACTGTCCTCCACACCATAGCTTCATTCTCTTTACTTTTGAAGGGAGTCTGCTTCAGGAATTACACTCCGACGGGTACCTATTATTATGTTTCTTATCGTTTAAAGCTTTCAGGATCGACAGTAGCTCGCAGTAAACCCAATAATTATTGAAAGCCTCTGGAGTCAAGAAAGCGGCCGATTCTGATTTTGGCTGTCTTGGGGCTCCGTTGATAGGGCTCCACTATGTTGACATCGATAAGCTATATAATGATTTGATTTACCACCTCGTTATGCGTATTATTGGGTTATACAAAACCGTAGCTCAGCAAAAAACGAGAGTTGCACTTCTGACCGTAGGAATCAAATACCTATACTCCCTGAGCAATCTCCCTTGTCGATTACACCACGAAGCCTCCCAAAAGGTCATCATAGTACCAGCTTGTCTGTTTTGGAAGTCGATGATTCAACATATCTGCCATCGGAACCAAAGCATCTGTCTTTACTTGCTATATCACTATCCCAAACACTCTTGAGCTCACCAGCATCCTAGCCTCACAAAACTTATCGAAACCGAAGCGCCCAAAACTTTAATCAATACCGAGAAGGACCTCATAATCTTTCCTCATGTCTGTTTTTTTGTGCTTCAATAGATCCAAGAAGGAAGTACCTTTCAGCTCTTTGAGTAGCTGTTCAGAGTAATTGAAGGGAAAAGAGCTGAAGTCTGTTGGAAGTGTGCATAAATATCGATAAAAAGGAGAATCTGCTCCCTTTTAGAAATGGGTCAGCAAGAATATAGCTAGCATCGTGTGCTTGGGGGATTTCAGACTTAGTTTGTTAGCCAAAAGTTTCTGAATCTCAGGCAATTAACGGCAGAGTTCGAGAGTAATAAGCTGGCTCTGAGGGACAAAGAGCAACTGCTAATTCTTGTGAATTTAGTGAGTAGCTATCATTTTTCGATAGGATTTAGCCTCCAAAATGGCAATTTTGTTGATGATGCAACCTTGGTTTTTTAGGGTCTAGACCAAATTAAAGTATCTTGAACAATTAGGAGACCTTTAGAGGAGTTTGGGCAAAGAACAAGTAAGCTGTCCTCCAAATTATTCTATAGCTAACAGCAACTACTAACTCAATGGTAGCTATTCGGAAGGTATGTGCTCGACGTGAGACAAATATACCTCCAAACAAGAACGGCAGCGCGGCAAAGAGAACAAGGCCTTCTTCGCGAAATCAATACAGTGATCGTGCTGGTTAAGTTCATGAGCTAAGAGAGCTCTCTGGCAGAGCAAATCTTGACTTAGCGACTCCTATCCTTTTAAGAGATCAAAGGAGTGTTGGTTATCGAGAGTGTATAGGGTCTCCCTCAAACTCATCTACTCGTTTCGTTTAGAAAGTTCAAGTGGTGTGTTGGTGGATTTGGTGAGCTGTCGAGATATTCCCATGTTCTCTCGCAGTTCAGTAGACTCCCCTCGCATCAAAAGTATAGAAGATATTTTAAACACTATCAGCTCTCTAACCTCATACTTAACCAAATTAAAATATTTTGAAGAAATCTATATCACGTATCCTCACCCCCGGATATAAAAACTCCTCTCTTTCGCCTGCCTCTTATCCTTCATTCCCCATCAACCATATAGCCATCAGTCATTCATCCTCCCAGTCATCCTGGCATGCTTACAGGAGCTGTTATTTGCTGGGCGATGTGGGTTTCGCTTGTAAGGAAAGCTTCCGAATTCTTGTCTAGGGTGCAAGATATGAGAGATATAATAGGCTCAGATATGATAGTATAAATTTGTCGATATGAGTACTTTTAGCATCTCAGACTGACACTCTAAGAAAAAACATGGAAATTGTCAAAAATAGACAAATCATTTTTTTGACACTTAACGCAAATCCGAAGAAATTTCTTCCAAGATATATTACTGCCCTTTACTTTTATTATATCAATATTACTACATCATTAGATAGGTATTAATCTGACCTCGTAACCACTGTTTCTATACCGTTCTAAGCTATATTTAATTATTTTTCATCGTCAATTTTTATTGATTTCTGGGCAAATGTAGAGGTAGCATCCCCGCACATAAATAGCTATTTGGCAACCAAAAAAAACGTTTTGTCAGTTTTCTGGCCTTTTGTAAGACTAAGATAAAAATGATCATGAAAAGAAAAGAAGGAGCCTTAAATCAAACAATGGATTTGATTTAGAGTACATCCTTCTGATGAATCAAAGATTTCCTGAAGTTTGCTCCATTTGTAGTTAATATTAATACAAATAAAAGTTAGAGGTGTTACAAAAAAAAATCATACGCAAGCAATAGTTTTAATAATTTTGTGGCTGAAAAGATACAGAATTGACAAAACCTTAGCTCTATGGTGAGGAAGAAAAAGATATTGTAGTTAAAGGTTTTGAGCTTAATAGCTTCCATCTACAGTAAAATCATAATTATTGTTAAAGTTTATGGCATCAGCTCTCCATCAAGAATCTACCGCTGTGAAGCTTCTCCCCACTGGCACCGCAGGAGCCGTGGCTTCTTTCCTTACCCAGCCTCTTTAGGTGATGAAAACAAACAAGATTAATACTCCCACTCTCGTCTATAGTGATCTTCATAAAAAGATCATCGAGAATGGATGGAAGTCCTATATGCGCGGAAGGTACATTGTTCTATATTCAGTTATTTGGCAGTTGTCAGACAAGCATATGGTTTCACCCTCTACACAACTATGCTCCGACACTATGAATATCATTTATCTTCTATTTTTCCAAAGATCAACAAATACGTTAACTACTCTATCAGTGCTGTTTCTGCAAAACTGGTGGCCATGATATTCTAGGCTCCTATCACTTTGCTCAAAACTAGAATAGAAAAAATAAGCTCTGCTAGTATCATGGAAGAAATCAACATAATCATGAAAAATCCAATGAGGGACTCCCTTCGAGGCCTGGGCTCATCTCTGGTCAGATAGAGCATCTATACATTTTTCCACTACAACACCTTCCGATATTTGAAGGATTCAATCCTCATGGAACAATATAATACAAATTCTACCTTCATTCCTGCCTTTGTTGCAGGTGTCGTAGCTATCACCGTCTCTCAACCGTTTGAGGTGATCCGCTCTCAGGTAAGCTTAAATCGTCTTAATGAGTCGATTTTTAGCTTCTCCTTGAAGTACTTCCGCCAGCATGGTGCCAGAGGTTATTTCTATGGGTTCTTACCTAGGTTGGTACGAAAGCCCATTAACTCTGGCATATGTTGGACGATCTATGAAGCTCTCCATCACGCCGAATGAGAATGATTAAATATTACTTACTTTGGTACTATCCACTCTCTTATATTAAATCTTTACTTAATTATAGTTGATGTTTTTCGGAGGAGGTTTTCCCTTTGGTTTTGGGCAACAAGGACGTAATCATTATCTCAAATCAGACCCAGACGAATAAGAACAAGAGGAGACTTTGTACTCAATCTTCGGAGTTGAGGAAGATGCTTCGACTGAATAAATCACTAAGAAGTATAAAGAGCTCAAATAAAAATACAGCCAAGGTGAAGAAGCCGATCAGTAGAAGGTACTATCTTTTTAATATCAGCTCTATGAAATTGAAGAAGCTTACGAGTTGCTCTCAGACCCAGCCGAGCGCAAAAATTACGATAAAAGTCTTGCTGATCAAAAAAGTAAAGAAGCAATTATTCAGAAATATTCGAAATGATGCGAGGTCAGCAAGAGAAAGGTCCGAAACAATAACCTAAGATGCAGCCCATGAGAAAATAATTTGAGGTTACTCTCGATAAATTGTACACTGGAGGAAACATGCCTCTTTTTCACTAAAGAGCCCGACTCTGCGATGTTTGTGATGGCAAAGGAGGTCCTGATGTTTCTCAATGTCCTGATTGCAAAGGCCAAGGCGCCACTGTCAAGATGATGCAAGTTGGTCCTGGCATGTACACTCAAGCTGAGGTTAATTGTGAGAATTGTAATGGAATGGGGGATATTTTTGGATAAGGAGGGAAATGTCCCACTTGTGAGGGAAGAAGAATAGTCAAGAAGGGTATCAACCTTGAGGTTCCAATTCCCCCTGGAGCTCCTGCTGGTCATGTGATAACAATCGAGAAATAAGGTAATGAAGTCAATGGCCTCAGAGCAGGTGATTTGATGCTACACGTAAAGGAGGCTCCTCATGATGTTTACACCCGTAAGGGTGCTGACCTTTTCATCAAAAAATCGGTTTCTTTGGTTGAAGCTTTGCTCGGTTTTAATTTCTAGATTACACATCTCGATGGCAAGAAACATTCAATTTATACCAGACCGGGAGATGTTATAGGAGATGGCAGCAAAAAGATTGTTAAGTAGCTCGGTATGCCCTTCTTTGACTAGCCAGCTTCTAAAGGCAACCTTGTAATTGAGTTTAAAGTTATTATGCCAAAAAGAGGTGAGCTGAACCCTGAACAGCTGAAGGTTTTGACATCAGCTCTTCCGGGCAAGATAAATTAGCGTCCAAAGGATGATCAGTACTAAATGCTTGACGATTTTGACAGGTAATTGCTTAACACCAATGAGGAAGGAGGAAAGAAGGAGTAAGATGTTGGCGAATAGTAGGAGGGGCAATAGGGCGGTATAAGTTGCAACCCTCAGTGAATGCTTTAAAATATGTCATTTAAAGTCAGAAATATTACTAAAATCCTTTATTTAAAGCATTCAATTATGCTCCTCTTTATAATTGATTCTACTATTCTCCTATGCCCAAGAATAACAAGAATTCTGATGATGACCTTGAGTTCAGACCGAAACAATAGTACGAGTCCGAACAGAAAAGTAAGCCTATCATCATTCAGGCAAAAAAGAAGGAAAGAATGATCTTTATAAATGTGGAGATCCTCCCTGCGGAAAATTTTACCACTCATATACGGCATTCTATAATCACTGCAAAAAATCTCATGGTGGATAATTTCCTGAAAATTCCATTCACAACGGTAAACTTTTCGAAGGACCTTCCAAGAATAGAGGAAGGCCTCGCATCAAGAAAAATGAGACTAAAGACTAGTCACAAATTTAAGCCATGAAAAGATAAAATGAGCTGATCTAATTTCTTGGTAATCATCAGAATTATTCAGGGACGCTCAAGACAAAAAAAGCCGAAGAACTTATTGTTTATGTTGAAAATCCCATCTAACGTCTAGACAGCGCTGTTGCCACTGTTGAGGACTGGCTCAGCAAGTAGGACGAGTTGACTTAAAATAAGCACAAATATCTCCTGGGTTTGAGAGCTTTTAACCAAATAGTTGCTCAGAATGACTTGCCATAATTTTATGATCCGATTTAAAGTGCGCTCTACAAAGACAACCTCGATAGCTATAACTTTGCCAGTATTCATACTTTCATGACATCTCCCGACAAAAGAAGCAAATTCCACATTGAATATGAAGGTACAGTCATTTCTACTCAGGTGTGACACTTTTCAATAAGATTTTGCTTGTCTGGCTAACTAGAATTCTATCTGAGAAGTTATTGGCTGAAGTGATTTACAACATTGTTCAGTTTGAATTTGATGGGGACATCAAGCCTCGTGAATTGATGGTAAGCCGTTCGGAAAGACTGAAAGAGCTGATTGACCGTTTCTATCAATGCTTCCAGAATGAGGTCGACTAAGGCGATAAATAATGACTCTAAACTCATTCATTGACTTATTAAAATATCCCTATCACTTAAATTAATTCAATAGTTTATATAAAAATCATAATAACCACCTTTCAAAGTTCGTGTCTCTTATGTTCTACATCAATCGTAACCTGAAAACTTAGCTTTTGTTCAGCCACTACAACATGGATCGTTTGCAAAATGATGAAGAAATACTCAAGAAGCTGAAGGAAAAAGTTGAAGGAAGGTGCATGCAGGAGTATGGATATATCTTGCAAGTCAGCAAAAATCCCAACGCTAAATCAAACGCAGGAATTGATATTGGAGTTCCCAAAGTTGATGTTGATGGATGTACAGTCCTCATCACCTTTAGCGCCATTTCTTTCAAACGTACTCATCTGATTACCCAGCTGAAAAGAACGACATCATTGATATCATTGTTTCAGAGATCAGCGATGGGTGCATCAAGGGAAAAATAGGGCATGCTTCAGTCTTGATTCCGAGGGCCAGAATGCCTGATGCTGATTGCGAGTTCAGAGCCAACGAAAACATCTATATGTTCAGGGAAGAACTAAAAATCGATAAGGACAGCAAACTTAGGTGCAAGGTAGTCGAGGTTGAGCAAAAACTAAGTACATTTGTATTGATGTAGATTACCAGATGCTGATCATTGCAGCAATTGACGAAAATATCGTGAGCAGCATGCTTGACTGATGATAAATATATTGTTCATCAATCCATCACTCTGATTAACTATCACTGTCACTGTTGGATCCCTTGTTCTTTTTCTTTTGCTTGCTCAGCAATAAGGTTTAATACTAGTCAGACTGGTAAAACTCATGGTGTTTTAGTTTTATGTGCTGCAATAGTGAGCCATCAGAGCCATAGCTCTTCCCACACACTTTTATTGGACATATGTGGTTTCTTTTGATTTCGTCTGCAGTTCGCCTGTGTCTCTTCTTTTTATCTTGATCACTCTACATATTCGATTTATTTACTTTCATTTGGTCGAAGCGTTAGGACAAATTATCCTTCTAAGTGTTGATTAGTTTGAGTTGGTTGGTCAAAATGTTGTTTTCTCGAATCAATCGAACATAGTGATCAAAAAGACTGTTGATTGTTGCGTGGCTGTGCATTCCTTGAAACACTGGTAGTTGGTTGAAAGATGTGGTTTGAGGGATCAAAGGTCGAATGGTATTCTGGCCTTCGTAGTTTCTAAATCCTTCTGACATAGACCTATATTAAAATCAATATATTGACTTCTCCCTATCGGAATAACAGAACATATACTCTATTCGACCTTATTCATACTCAATATATTCTTTCCTATACTCCATCAGAATTGTTCATTTTCTCTCTTATTTAAACTAATTCATAACCTTTTATATAATCAAAGAATAATAAACCAATGTTGAAGCAGCCCTCTACCAACGTCAAACAAACCAATGTCGCTTACATTCGATATCGAATCAACAACAAAATGTTCGAAATCGTTTGCTATCGTAACAAAGCTGTCAATTGGAGGAGTGGATTGGAAGAGGATCTCTCAGAAGTTTTGCAAATTGAAGAGGTCTACGAGAACGCCTCTCACGGCACAGTGACGAAAAAGTCAGATTTGAACAAATTCTTTCCCAACAAGAGCAAAACTGAGATATTGGAGATCATTCTAGAAAGAGGAGAACTGCAAGTATCTGACAAGGAAAGATAAGTTCATCTTTCCTCCATTCTCTCTGACATAGTCAAGATCATTGTTGAAAAGTGTGTGCATCCCGTCACCAAAAGAAGATTCACTCCAGAGACAATTAGAACAGCTATCAAAGATATTCATTTTCCAGTAAAACACGATCAACCTGCTAAGAGGCAAGCTTTGATGTGCATTAAAATGCTTCAGCAAAGATATAAAATTGCAAGAGGCTAGATGAAAATCAGAATTACCTTTGAGAATAACAAAAAAACAAACCTTTAAGCTGCTCTACACAAACTATAAATTGAAGAGTTCGAGCAATAGTAAGTCAAAGGCACCTAAATCAGCAGAATCTACAACATAGAGCCTAAGGTCTATCATGAGCTGAGCCCTATTTGCAAAAAAATAGGAAATGTCACTGTGGAAGTTTTAGTTGGAGTTATGGTCAATGAAGAAAACAAAGGACTAGAAGCTGAGCAGTTTAGCGCCCTTGAGGTTCGGGATGATGTGAATGAAAAAGAAGGAGATTAGCCCACTGTTGAGGAAGAAAAGAAGGAGGTCAAATTTTAGAAAAAGAAAGATACTAAAACAGAAGAGAAAGTACTAAAGTGCACAACCTGCGGATAGACTGCAGTTTTTGGAACAGCACATGAGCAACGGCAACATTTTAAAGCTGAATGGCATGTAGAGAACGTTAAACGAAAATCAAAGAACTTACCTCCTTTAAGTGAATAGGAATTCAAAGTAGAATTGTTCAACAAAGACTTCAAATGATTTCTACTTTTTATTCCAAATGACTTTTAGTAATAGCTCTTAATATAAGCTCTGTCAGAAAATCAATTCGCCACTCCCTTCCATCATATTTCTGGCTGCTCTTTGCGATCGCCTGAAGTAACTCTGTCGCTTGAGATCTGTTGAAAAGGCACCTCTTCGAGAAGATGTGTTAGTGCTGGGCCTCTGTGACCAACTATCTTTATTCCATGATAGTCTGAGGTCTGGTTTGACAAGAAGATCCCTTTCGGATGCTCTTTTTACATACTTGCTTCTTGATGTTTCTTATTAATTGAGGAAATTGGAGAAACTGGAACTTCTAACTCCATACCTTAAGGATCCTTTCTCAGAGAGATGAGAGGCTGGTGTCAGAAAGGAGTTGTTTCTGAGAAATTTATTGAAATTAGTCAGCCTCCTTTCTTCATATGGATACTCCTTTTCTGGTTTGTATACTAATCCCATCTTTTCGATTTGTCCTTTATTTTTGCTATTGGAAAAGTAACCTTTGAGGTAAGGATCAGCCAAGGGGTTGTAGTAAGGCAGAGGAACTTCGTTGACATGATAAGTGTGGATGAAATCTTTCTTGGGAGAGGTCTCCTTCTTGCTGTACCTTCTTCTCATCATAATAATTTTAACAATTGATAAATCACCTATTTTTTATTGTTCAACTATTACAATCATTAGCAAATAGTTAGCAAATATCATTTCAAACTGCTCCTCATGATTCTTTCCCCAACTTTTTAGTGCTACAGCACTTTGCTGATCTATTTTGTCTTTTCCCTTGTTAGATCAGAGAATGTGGAGTAAAGAACGCTGCCTGTGATTCTCTATTTTTTCTTTTCAAAATAGCTTTCAAAACTGGAATTTGGTTGAGAACTCTTTTTGCGTTTGATATCCCCTAAAATCTTCTTGTCTTAACTTGACATGCGATATCTGAAATGATTGTTCATTTTTTGGTCTAGTATCTGACTTTTCTACGGAGAGTAATTACTCAAAGCAATCGAATTGTATCTCATATTCCTAGCTGCGAATTCAGGATGTTACTTGAGATGTTATTAATATGTGCTGCTATTTAGTTGCTTGCTTTTGTTGGGTCCTTGAAGGACTTCTCTCTTAACATCAATTGTCTGAGATAATCTCTCAAGTTTTCTGGGCTTGCTGACAAATGACACATATTTTCTTTTTCTTTCTTCCTATTGCTTCTCTTCATCACGCATTGCTTTCATTTCTGGGTTCATGATTTATAATAATTCATCATAGGTCTTATTATGGATGTCCCTTTTGATAATGAGAGTGTTGAGTTTTTTCCTTCTTTTCATATCTTTGTAAATCTCAACAAAATTGCCAGTGTCTCCATAAAAATTGATGCTTTCGTTCCTCTTTGGCAATCTAAATTTGATAGTCCTTTTGGGAGCTTCTGTTACGATGCACTCCATTATTTATTGCAAGTAAATTGAGCCAATATCATTAATGATCCATTTAATTTTCAGCTTACTGACATAAATTCGAGAGGCCATAGCGAGATAGTGTGCTATTTTGTATACCATAACCTAGACATACTGACTGGGGTTCTAAACCATAAGTTCATGATCGATCTCCTAAATAGCCTATAGCTCCCGATATCCTTAATCATATTTATTCAGTCCACCTAACAAAATCATGATATCCAATTCAGCTCTTTTGTCGACCTCAAAATTTAGAAATTATGAATCGTAGATATATTCTGAGTATAGAATGCTTTCTGTTTATTTTTTGTACTTGATGTAGCTCTGAAAGTATAAAACTTCATTTTATATTTTATCCTTCATTTGAATCGTAAACATGTCGAACTCTATTTGATTCAACAATTGGCAATTGCCATCTGAATACATGACCAGACAGAAGGGTTATCGTTAGTTCATCTTGTGCTATTAGAGAGAAGCTATCGTATACTTTTCGTTTTTGTGAAGAATATATCTTTTGACAGTGTTTTTGTTTGATTGCAGAAGAGGGGAATTGCATCCTTCTGGAAAGGAAGAAGGAATCACAGTATCGTAATATTTCATGTGCAAAAAGTCAGGATTGACCTTTTCTACGATCTTTTTGTTAAAGTTCTGTTAAAGTTGTGACTTGTATTACCTTCTCATTCTGACGATTGTTGGATAAAGTAGCTTCAAAGGCATAGTGCCTGGAGACTTAAAGATTCGACCTTATTTGGAAGTATGGCAAATCTCAAAGCAATCACCTACAACAAAGAATAAGTCAGGAATGTACAATTTTAGAGAATGACCTCCACTTAAGGTCAAACCATCAATAATTTGTTGATAATTTTGAGCTGCTTCGAGACTTGTTGATTTGAGAATCTAAGGCTTTATTTCTTCAACCTACTCAAATCTTTGGTCAAGACACATCTTGCACCGACATAAGCTTCGATGAGGCAAATGATCTTTCTTCTGAATTGTTGCTTAAAGATCATTTAAGATAACGGGAGAGTTATCAACAGAAGGAAGGGGGACTGAAGCTTGCATTTGATTAGTCTTTTTGAGGAAAGGCATCTATATATTAATTTTATTAGCAATGAGGCATCATTACAGGCCCAATCAGACCTTTAGTTCTTTCAAATCTCAAAAAAATACTTAAGCTTCTATTGATCCATCCACTCCTCGAATTCAGAGTTTCCGTCTTAAGCCGTCAAAATCTACTTCATCGGCTCCTGTTGATGCTAAAAATCCTGAGATATACTTCAACAGCGACAAACGTAAATCATATCTAAAGAATGTCATTGATAACTACTTCAACTTCCCTGTATCACAATCTAAAAGAACGTCCATTAGAATACCTTCTCCGCGTTCAAACAGTAGACTCATCAAGAGGAACGATGTGTATACCAGTCAAGGCATCAAAAAGAGACCTGTTATTTCAGCAACAAACAAAGCTTTTCAGTTTAGCATAAATGCTCTTTAGTCATCAGACCAGCTACCCATAATCAGCTAGGTTGGATTTAATAGAAGACCGATCAGTTCACAAAAATCTCAAAGTTCAGGATTTTTCAGAAAGCTTGATCTTGAAGACAGCCTATTCAACGATAGTAGCAGATCCATCCATGACTCTAAAATTTTCAATCAATAAATGGCAGATTTTTAGAATAAAAGCAGCAATACTCAATCAAGTCATCAAAAAAGCAAAAAGATAAATGTAAGGGTGTTCGCAAATGACAAAGATGAACAGCTAATTCGTGAGAAACAAATTAAAAAACTAGGATATAACGTGTTATGGCATTAGACCTAACA
>Ga0100378_1003037_pt1 | contig 16327 bp, 18 predicted proteins | sample CryGeymeta201502_FD_81535 | JGI IMG/M metagenome (GOLD analysis project Ga0100378, IMG submission 81535) | Groundwater microbial communities from Crystal Geyser aquifers in Utah, USA - Crystal Geyser metaG 2015-02 | ecosystem: Environmental > Aquatic > Deep subsurface > Groundwater | place: USA...
AAGTACGCCAGCACTGCGGAGCTGAAGAGGAAAAAGAGGAACCTGATTGCCTCTCTCTGGAAAATGTTCTCCTGCTATCTAGGAAATAGAATGATCCTGATAAGCTGACCCTTGGTTGTCGCAAAATTAGTCCTGATTACACATACAGGGATTCCGAACTATTCTCTGAAGTCCTAGTATTTCTGCATCCTCTTCTTGTCGCTCACCTGAACTATTGTAGTTCCTTCAAACACAAAACAACTTTTGCCTATCTTGCCTGGGCTGTTGTGCATTTTCTATAGCGAGTCAGCCTTCTTTACCACAGGAACAGACTCTCCAGTGAGGGCACACTCATTGATTAGTGCACTTCCCTCCAAAATGATGCCTTAGAAGGGAAGCTTTATGGGTTTTTTGAGGAAGACAACATCTCCCGGGACAATGTTGAGTGAGGATATTTATTTGACGTGTCCGTTTCTGAGGACGTTGATGGGCAGATCGGTAAAGGCCATTGAGAATATTTTATTGTTGAGCTGCACCATTTGGTAAAGGTTGATGATCACCCCGACCAAGAAAATGGCCATGAGGGTGGTTGCAAAATAGTAGTACTGCTCCACGAAGAACCAGAAGAACACGCTGAAGATGAGGAAAATGTAGAGTGGCTTGATGACCTCGAAGATGAGCAGCTATATTATGGTTGGCTTGTGGATCACCATCGTCCCTGGGCCATAGGTCTATTCCAGATGATATGCGTATGCCTCCTCATAGCCCTTTTCCTCCCTCTGCTCGTCTGTCAACTGCTTGATCCGATCACTGTAGTTGTATATGCACAAACTGACACTCTCTCCGTCCACTATATATGTCATGTACCTGTTGGTGAAACAAACGCACCTTGACCGCATTCTATCTGCTAGGATGAGCTTCCTCACTTCCTTCTTGGCTATACTGGCCTGATGGTCATAGTTGATTATGTAAAAATGGGTGCACTCGCTCAGCTAACAAAAGCTCATGTAGAACAGTCTTTTGTATTTGTCGTTCCTGAGTAGGTGGGTTGGTACCAGTATGTAAGCAGGAGGGGGACAAAAAGGAGGATATTGCTGATGAGGTAGAGGACGAACTTCCAGTGGACAAACCTGACGGGAGCGATGCTGAGGATAATGCACTATCCTTAAACTGTGTGAGGAATATACTTGAGTTCGTGTTGTTGGGCCTGTATTCTGCTGTACTGGCTGGCACCAGCTTGTGGTTCCTGTTTCATAAGGAGATTTAAGATCGATCTAATTATATTAAGAGTTATTAAATGCTTGAGGAAGTGGTTGATGTTATAGCATGAGCTTCTGACATAAAGAATGAATCAAACATCATCTATCTTTCAACTCAATCTTAAACGATATCGATATTTTAAATTTGTCGTCTGGATGAATTATGCCATAAATGACAGAAATGACCTTACTTAATTTTCCTCCTCAATATCCAGATGGCACTCAATATATAGTGACTTTGACCCCGCATATAAATGTGGCTCCTTTTGAATCATATATTATCTGTACCCCATCAATAATAGCAATGTTCTCATAAATCCTGCAAGCACAGGACTATTACACCTCAGACCCCTACGTCCGAGATGCCATCGACTAGGACATTCGAAAGTAGCTCAACAATTTTGGCACCTAACTGGAGGCCCCCAAAGGCAAAAAAGGCAAATCCTCCCATGAACAAATCCTCAATAACCTTAGAACCGCTACTGGTGATAAGTTCAAGTATCTCTGGGCTGACGACAACGCCCTTGACTACGACTACGAAGAGGAGTAAAAACTTAAAAGAGACAAAGAACTGCAATTGATTGAACCCGCCAAATTTGAGGTGTTAGGCTACAATCAAGACTCAGGCCCCAACGGAAAGAGAAGGCCTGTGATGCGGATGAGTGATGCTTACCGGACTTGCAACCCGAAGGTGAGGAGACTGATAAACAGAGTTTTTGACAGGCACATATACGGGAGATAGATGCAGAAGACACATGACGGCGGAGTGATGATTGCAAAGTCCACCTCTAACTATCAGCAATTAGAGCAAATTCTTAAAAACTACTAAAACCAGGACGACGACTTCAACATCGCTGAGCAGGAAGTCAACATGAACGAAAAACAGCTTGAGGAATATATCATCGACAGAGGGCAGTCCAAAAGCAGCTATTTTCTCTTCTACCGAAACGAGCAAGCCCCAAAAAGAAGCTACGATGCTGTCAACAACCCTCTCAAAAGCGAACACTTCCTGAAAAGGTTGCATCAGGGGGTGAGGAAAAAAGAAAGGCAATACTACCGCATTGAGGACCTGGAAAGCGAAGAAGAAGAGGAGCTTTAGCAGCATAAGGCAAAGGAGAAGAAAGAGGAAGAGAAAAAGAAATAGTATTTTGGACAGTTCAAAAAGTCGACAAAAACTACCACTAAGTCCAGCTCTTTCAGAATAGAAGATCACGTTGAGAACAACGTTCAAAGCGGCTAACAAATTGCCAGGGCCATCATCGACAACTACAACTATCTTGACTCTGACCTCATCAGGCAAAAATATAAAGAAGGAAAGGAGGTCCACGACAGACTGGAGCTCAACCTCAGCAACCCGCACTTTTTCCAGCCAAAACTACACACTATTCTTACTCGATAGACTGAGCTAATGCATGAAAACTAGTTCAAAGCCAGGATAGCAGAGGCCAATAAAAACAGAAATGAAAAATCCATCCTTTCTGGCAATAAAGGATAATACAGTCGGCTCTCGGCTCATGCGAGTGAAGCCCCAGGAGTAAACCCTGAGAACTAAGAGGAAAAAATGACTATCGATGAGTTTGTGAATGCTGAGATAAAGAACATTTCTCGGGAGCCTATCAAGCATTCAGAAATTGCGAACAAGTTCGAGTTCGTGAAGTTTACTCTTGAAGAAGATGTATTCCATCACTATCACCGGCATTTTTTCCCCTTCCAGGAGCACCTTAACAATAGAGCGATTGTAGATGTTCATGTTGAAAAGATGCGAAAGACCAAGGCTAACGGCCTGGTTATAAATGCATAGATGAAGGAAAGCAACGACAAGTTTTGTAGAAAGGAGGACTTGTCCTGTACAAAGGGAGAGTTCATTCTTGTTGAGTATATCGAAGAGACCCCGATTCTGATGAGCGATGTGGGAATGTGCGAGCGAATGTTCATACAGGTCAATTACCAGGAGATCCTTCAAAAAATGAAGGAATAAATATTTAATGTCACCACCCTAGACGATATGGAGGATCAAAGAGATAAGCTCGAAAATATCCACATCAGCTATCGCAAACATGCTCCCCTCTGGCGTAAAATGATCAAGTAAATATTCGGATAAAACGGAAAACAGTTCTATTGGGAACCCAGACTCAATACCGGAAAAGTAATCGGAACACCTGAAGGTCCGGGAGTTATTGTCATGGAAAGTAACCTTGGAACAGTTCCCCTTGTCAGAAAAAAAACACCCACAAGAGAATTTTTGCTAGTCAGGTAGGGCAAAAAGTGGGTACTGAGAAGAATCGACAACGCCTATGTATCAGGGCAGTTTTAGCCAGGAAAGAAGGTGTTCTGTCCTGGCTCAAGGCAGCACACTGACTTCAAGCTGAGCTACGAACGGGCCTACGTGGTGAGACAAATCAAGTAATATGGAACTGTCAACTTAGATCAGCTTAAGCTGACATTCAAGGGAGAGACTGAAAACTCCCTCAGAAAGGCCTTGAAATCATGTAATGCGATCTCCAGAGACTCCAAAAACTTCAAAATTATTCACGAAATACCTCCAAAAAGCGAGCACGTTCTGACCCCTTAGGATATATGTCTGTATGAGAGAATGCAAAAATCTCTTTGCTAGTTGAAGTAGGTCGGAATTCATTAGATTCGTTCTAACGAAAAGATGAAAAATGTTCTGAAGGAGTTCAATAGACAGCATTATCAACATCCGGAGAAAATAACGATAGCGAGAGTGATCAGGGAGCAGCTACAGCTTACAAGCTGGTACCTGACTGACTCCTTCCTGAAGTACAAGCAGAGGGCCTCAAAGATTGAAATCAATGGCTTTGCCGATCCCACCAATGGAAGGGGAGGCTACTCCTTTATAAATAAGCCTCAAAAGGAGAGAACGGCCAGGGAGGACATGGAAGAAAGGCAGGAGAAGCAAAAATCCACAACTTTATCTGATCTTCGTAAACTGAACTGCGAGAGCTCAAGGCAACAGTTGAGGTAAATGGGGTATAACGAGGACGAAATTGAAGATAAGGGAAGGTGGCAGCTGATTAACCTTCTCAAGAACAAGGAGGGGACTTAGTTTTCCCGTCGGTAAAGAGAGACCAAGTTTAAGAAGCTATAGAATGAGAAGAAGGAGATAAGCAAAAACTTCAACCGACTACTGAATTGGCTTCGAGACGAGCTGGAGTAACCTGCTTTTGACTACAACCGCATTCACAGCAACAAACTGGAGCACTACCTGAGACGGGAGCAAGAGTATATCGAAAAGATCAAGAGACGGCACTAGCTTAAATTGGCACAAAGCTACAGCAAGGCAGACGAAGATTCCGACGACAGTGAAGACATGGAGGGGTGACGTGATTGTATTTGATGCTTTCTGTACTTAGAGACATTGTTATTAGCATTACTTGATGAGTGGAGGGAAATTGCCCGTTCCTGGGCGTTACTTGTCAGTCTGATAATTTTAATCGGAAATGTTGGCCTACAAATAATCATAATACCATGAAATAAAATCTAACCTTCAATTTCACCGATGAACCACCTCAACAAGCCCCAGACGCCGATTTCAAAAAACAAAGAGCCGCTTACCTGGCAGAAAGAAACGCCCGAAAGAGGGAGGCTTAGCTGATTCTCAAAAGATAAAGAGGGCACTCTACTAGCTCCGATGATGCACCTCCTTCGCCAAAAAAGCAAGGCAACTTCCTCGGATTTCGGTAATAAGTCCAAGAGAACAAGAACTGTTTTTCTAACATAAAAGAAGAAAACAGAGAACCTCCCCCAAAGTTTCAGGAATTTACGGAAGACACAGATTATTTCAAGAGGGAGAGGTAGAGATACAAGGCATAAAGAACAGCTCATCGACAAGAGGTGGCTAAGGTCAAACAGGTATAGTTTGGATGCAGCTCTTCTGATGATGATTCTCTTCCTGTCGAGAAGATCCCTAAAATGCTGGAAATACCGCCCAACCTCAAGGAGAAGAGCTTCAGCAACAATTCTGACTCAGAGTTTGACTCCCAGTTGTTTAACTCTGTGGATTTGGGAAAAATTCAGAAGGAGAAAGGAGGCCTTAACCAATCTGTTCGTCTGAGGATGTAAGGGTAGAGGAAGCGCAGCCAATAGCGTTTTGAAATTGAGGTGCCTTCCAAGAAGGGGGTCAACATATGGCTCTAAAAGATGTTGCAGTTTAGAGCCCAGACCCTGGAGATCGGGTAAAGGAGCATTCCCCTTTACGATATCAACAAGGTCAAGCTATTTTTCGTGAGGACTCCGAATGGAAACTGCAAGATGAAGGTTTGCTGCAAAGATGAGGACATCTTTTTTGCAGTTGACCACAAAAAACTTCATGAGCTGTGCCTCGATCACTATTACTACCTTTTCGCCAAGATCATCACCCTCAAGCTACAATTAATGGGCAGAATAAACGAGAAGGAGGGTCAGCAGAAGGGCCAGATATATCAACTGAGTGAGAAGCAGCTGAAGGGAGCACAGCTGACAGGAAAGGTCAGAAAGTCATCTTTTTTCGGAGGGTGGTAGCCTACAGTAGGCGTCATCAACCAGAGTGGTTTGTCGATATACCGATAAGGGAAGGAGAAGCCAGCTTTGGTGGTGAGCTACAACACAGTTCGAGAGATATGGACCCGTTTTGACTTTGATAGCGACAATTTGATCCTGAAGTTTATTCACAACAGCAGCAAGGTTTAACTGAGCATTCCTTTGGAGAACTACCTCAGCAGAGACAACTGGCTGTACCACCTGTACAATTTGGCCAGCAAATGATATTATTTACTATTCTGTCAAACTGCTTGATCACATTAGACCATCGAATACTATTATTCTATTGATGGCCCACCCAGAGAAGACTTAGCTGCCTCTACTATCTTGCTCCTAGGAATCCAACTTCAGCTGCAACTATCGATAACTGCAAGCAGGCATCAACAGGTACTAAACCCTTCACGCAGACTCCGGTATATTAAAAAAAAGCAACAGCGGCACCATAATGCAATGGTTGAACACCTTCAGCATATGCTCAATAAAATATAACAACAACAGCACTCCTCATCATCCCCTTCTGTGCTCACCCACCTTCTCCCACCACATAGGAACCTTCCATCAACCGCTAGCATTCCTATCTTCAAATACAACCTTCAGGAAAATTCACCCTACAGCTCAAAAAGTTCAAAAAGCTCAAACGGATTAAAAGCACCGCTAAGTCAGCTAGCAAGATCGCATAGCGGGTTTGGTCTAATGTTGACTAAATATCAAGATAAGACAGCTCATGAGGCGAGCACTCGTCCTCAAACCAAAGTAGACAGCGAGAAGCGACTATTTTCAAGGCAGCAAAACTACATGAAGAAGCAGGAGAACTGTCAGGAGATGAAGGAACTTCGTATTCAGAGATAGGTACTTCTAACCCTATTCAGCATAAGAAGAAGGAACAGTTCCAACAGAGAATAGCCTTGGCTCGGTAAAGAAAGGCCCAACTGTTGCAGTCCCAGTAGGAGGGCAAAAAAAAGATGGAAGAGCAGTATTACAGGCACATAGAGCAGATCAAGACCTAGAAAAGGGCAGAAAGGGTAAGGAAAAGAAAGTAGAATGAGATGAAGTGTAAACGGTTGATGGAGATTCAGAAGCAGGAAGAAGAATAACTGGCCTAGTTTGAGAAATCCTTGGTGCTGGAGGAATCTCTCAGGTAGTATCTGATAGGAGCCAGCCATTCAAGTACATCAGGCCTGTGGAAGGATGCTTTGAACACGGATGCAACATTCGTGTGATAATGATTCGAGTCGTATCAATAAACGAAAACCGAGGATTAGAATATTAGCTTGGTCAGCAGTCTCTCTGCTCCGTCCAAAAACTCCTGGATCCTGGCACTCCTGCCCTCCTCCTCCTTCCCATCCTCATCCTATCCGCTCTCAGAGACTATCTCCTTCTCCAAAGCCGTCCAGTCCTCCTCTCTTTCATCTTTATCTTTTTCAATGAAGGCCTACACTTTCTCTTCTTCTGCCGCTTTACCCTTCATCATCGGGTCCTCATAAGGCAGCTTTTGATCATAGTTGTATCCGATTGATTGGAGGACAGTTGGTAGATGATGGCTGCCGAAGGAGAGAAGCGGGGAGGTAGGGGAGTACTATAGGAGGGCCTGGATGAGGTTTTCCAGGGAGTAGGTTTGTGAGGAGAGAATGAAAGATGCAATTGCTTTGTGGTCAATGCTCTTGGCTTGGTCCTAAGTAGGTAGGGATAAACTTTAGAATGGGTGAGTTGAGGGTAGTAGTAATGAGCATACTTGCAGTTTGCCAGCTTGCATTGGTGGCTTTTTAGGAAATGAGGACAAAATTTGGTACAGCCATAGAACACCCTCAAACTTCTGTTCTACACCCATGCTCCCTCAAGCATCTGTCTCAAGAAATAGGTACCATGATCAGCAATGCTGCACTAGCTTCATGCTGGAACTCCAAGAAAGCCGAGAAAAAGTTGTTGCTGAGAAACTTGGTTTTGATGCTTATTATTGGGCCCATTAGGGAAAGCGATTTTTCGAGGACCTGAGTGGAGAGAGGGGTACTTATGGAGAAGAGAGTGAGAGGGGGAGTCCGTGGAGGAACAGGAGGGTGGGTTGAATTATTCTTAGTTCTTGGAAGTGCTGAAGGAGGTAGGCCTTGTCGCAAGCAAACTCCATTAAATGATTATACGATAAGTTGGCATTTCCTCTTATTGTCTGGGAATTTCAACCAACTAAAAAATTCTCTGGTGTCTTAACTCATGATAAACGGTGTTGATAGGCAAGGTATATGTTTGTTAGGTGACAAATGGGAAGATAGTTTGAGTGTATGAATGTAAGGAGTGGGAAGTCGGACATTATAAGATCAGTTGTTTTCGACGGCCTTGGTGGTGATTCTTTCCTCCTTGTCCTCCTTCTTGATGTCGAGGAATTCGACGTTGTCGGGAAGGGGAACGCTGGCGCACTGGTAGTTCTTGGGGTCGTATTCCTTCATGACTTTCACCTTCACTCCCATGACACCCTGCTTAAGCATGACGTGTCTCATTCCGTAATCTATGTAGTCCTTCTTGGCCTGTCCGGAGGAAATCATGTATCCCTTCTTGAACTTCATCGACTTGGCTCTCTGCTGGGACAGCTTTCCAGAAATAATAACCTCACATCCCTTTGCCTTTTCCTTGTCAACAGCCTGTCTGATCACTGAAGAAACAGCAACTCTGACGGGAATCTGGGCCATGAGCTTGAACTTGATGGACTCAGCCAAAGCGGAGGCACTGAGTCCCTTCTGTTTGAGTCTCTGGATTTTAATGTGGATGCCGTCGGGCTTGTATCCCCATCTTTTCTGGATCATGGACTCAAGCTCTCTGATTTTGCGCTGGTTATCGTCGAAGAGGGGCTTCGTGTTGGTGACCTTAATGATGATTTCTGGTTTGGGGAGGGTGTTGGTGAGGTCGAATCCGGAGTATCCGCACTCTTCAATGGCTTTTTCAAAGAAGGAGTGGAGTTCTGCCTTGAAGAGACCGTCGTGAATGTGCTTTTTGAGTCTGTTCTTGGTGTTGGTGGCCATAAATAATCAATTATTATTATTCAAAATATATTATTCTTTGACTTGCCAACTCTTTTACTAACCCAGAGCAATAGCTCCCGATATACTAACCTCCTTGTTACGATATCCTCACGCCTCTAAACTATGTAACATCACTGAGATTGGCATCCGATACCTCCCTCACCTCCTTCCTCCTACTCGTCCTCCATGTTCTTCTTTCCTCCCTCCTAGCTGGTGTTCACGCTCTCCTTGTCAAAGTCATCCAACATGTGGTAGTCTCCTTTGGGTCTTTCATTGATCTTCCCAGGCAGCAGTGCAGCCAGTCCCTCCAGTTGCTCCTTACTGAGAGTTCCTCTGGTGGGCATCTAGACATGGAAGTCAATGATAAGGTTTCCAAAGTCAGAGTGGGACTTAAGGAAGGGCATTCCGAGTCCTCTGACGACTTTTCTGGTTTTGTCAGCGACGATCTAGCCTCTGGGCGTGTAAATGTTAAAGATATGTCCGTCCAGGTGCTTCAGCTAAAACTCGAAGCCAATGAGGGCCTCAACCAGTGAAATATTTTTTTTCATGAACAGATCAGCTCCCTTCCTGATGAATGTGTCATGAGGCTTCTCCTGGACGATAAATATCAAGTCACCGGGGAGGGTGTCTGGCTGAATGAGGTAATTGTTACGTATTCGTTACCTTCACCGTACATGTTGATCGCATGTCCATGGAAGGAGCCCTTATCGAGAGGCACCTCCACTATCTTCTTCTGAGTCTCAATTTTCTTTCCCTTGCAAACTTTGCATTTTTTGCTTTCCTCGATTATCTCTCCCTAGCCTTTGCAGGCATCACAATTCTTCTGGACCTGTTGATACATTCCTGGACCCATTTGATACATCTGCATGACTCTTCCCTTTCCTTTGCAAGTCTTACAGCTTATAACCTCAGAACCTCCCTTTCCCTGACAGGCCTAGCAACATCTGACCCTTTCGTGGGGTATTTTGATGGTTTGGCCGTTGTAGCATTGTTCTAGGGTCACCTATAGGGCTTTTTTGATAGGTTTCGTTTTCTGTTTTTGGGGAGGTCCTCTTGAGCGCATACCTCCACCTCCTCCGAAGAACATGTTCATGAGATCTATATAGAACATGTTGTACCTGAACCGTCCGCTTGGGGACCTTTGCTTCCGTACTTGTCATAAATTCTTCTCTTTTCTGGATCTCCTAGAGTCTAGTAAGCTTCTGAAATTTATTTGAACTGGATAGGACTAATTGTACTTTGGCTTGGTCGCCTCCTTTCCTGTCAGGGTGCCACCTCTTGGCCATTTCACGGTATTGCTTCTTGATCTGCTCAGCCGTGGCATCTTTGGGAAGCTACAGGACTTCATAGAACTTGGAGTTGTCAACCTCCTCCTCAACTTCTGAGTAAATAGAGTTGTACCGTCGTCCTAGTCGTGAGAATGTCCTGCTCCTCCAAACGGGAAGCCTCCTCCTCCAAAGCCTGAAAAAAAGTTCATGATCAACAATAATTATAAATGTTCAAATTGAGGGGATCAGTTTTTCTGAGGGTAGCCAAGAATTTTGCTCATGGCTTCAAAGTAGTACTCCTTCCATCCGAACTCTAGTTTCTACTTTTTCTCTCCTTGTGGAATCCCCACCTGCGATAGGTATATCTCGCACTCATCTTCCTCCTCCTCGTCCTTTAAAATGATCTCCACAATCGAAGGCTCCTTCCAGTCACTCAGTCTCCACTCCATCTTTATGTATTCGTTCTCTCTGAGCTTCAGGAAGCGTCCTTTGATTTTACCTTCCAAGAGGACGAATTCCCCTCCTTCTTTCGGTTAGACTTGGGCCTGTGTTCGCGTGTACTGCATGATTTTTCTGAGTGTTAAGATGTATACAAAGGGTGAGTTAGGGCCTCGTAGATGACGTTTTTTGGGACATTGAACCCGAACTCCATGTTGAGATTGCTCATAGCTACTATTATATGATATTCCGGAATGTGCTAGAACAACACATAAAAGCTATTCCGGCATTTCAGTACTTTCATAATGAAGCTCGGAGAGAAATGTTAAACTGAATATGGTAAGCAAATTGTATAGATCAGCTCACTCCTTGCTGAATTTATCAAGAAATTCGTATTTGTGAGAATAGTTCTGAAGGTGCTCCTGAAGCTCCTTCTTCTGTTCTTGAAGGTGAAGGGGCAGCTTGTCATAAACGTCGTCAAACAGAGACAACACCGAGGGGAACTTGTGCTTGTAGCATTTGTGAAGAGTCTCAGTCACCGCCTTTCTTGTTGTGGCTCTCTCAGACTCTTCGTTTGGCATATCCTTTACTCCTGCCTTCGTGAGGAAACTGGTCAATCTTTTGATGGGGTCGTTCTTCTCCTTCCAGAACTTCCTCTCGTCTTCTGATCTGTAGAGAGCAGAATTGTCCGAAGTTGAGTGATCACCCAGACGGTAAGTCATGAATTCCAAAAAGTAAGGCTTCTTCTGCTCTACAATGTATTTCCTCGCCTGCTGAGTGGCATGAAGACAAGCTACAGCATCGTTCCCATCGACTCTAGCAGTTGCCAAACCCATGGCAACTGCTCTTGGAGCAATACCGTCTGATGTATACTGGTCCTCTACTGGTGTAGAAATGGCGTATTTGTTGTTCCTGCACAGGAAAAGAGTCTGACATTTGAGGGTGGCCGCAAAGTTGAGGGCTGTTGGGAAGTCTCCCTCACTAGCTGCTCCCTCACCAAAGTAGCAAGCTGCTACTTTATCCTCATTTGCAGTGCGGAAGGCATATCCTGACCCGGAGGCTTGAGGGACCTGAGTGGCTGTGTAAGATAATAGATACTGAGGGGAGATGACACAGTGACGTTGTTGTGCTCTTTGCTGCCGTAGTGAACTGGCATTTGTCTGCCTTTTCCTCCGTCTTCCTGATTTCCGATACATTGGTTGATGATGTTTTACAGGGTATACCCTCTCCAGACATGGGCCCCTTGCTCTCTGTACTGAGTGTAGACCAGATCTCTGGCTTCGAGTGCGGCTGCTGACCCCACGATGCAGGCATGCTATCCGAAGGAGGTCATGTAGAAGGATATTTTACCTGAATGAGAGCATGATTACCTTGACTCTTGACTTTGAGGAGAATAGAGTCCATCTCATCAACGAAGATCATCTTTCTGAGCACTTTGGTGAGGAGCTCAGTGTCAATGATGAGGTTTTTGTCGAGGAGATTTCCTTCAAGGTCCATGGCTCTGAAGGTGCTGATTTTCTTGAACTCTGTCTGGTGCTGCAGTTGCGTGGTAAAGGAGAGCTCTCCGTATGAATATGCCATCATTTGATTGAGTCTGCCCATCACATGTTTTCTGGCGATGTGCCCGAACATTATCAACTCTTATTAGATATACAATTATCAAGCCGATATTATTGTTACCCACCACCAAACCCTCAAAAATACCTTCTATCAATAGAACACAATTCATCACTTCCTCACTCCTCCGCTGGTGGAACTTCCTCTTCCGACTTCCTAAATCATCATATCCTTACTTCTACTCTTTTGGCTAGGGAGCCTTCGAAGGGTTTGGCTCTGAAACCTATGTAGGATCCACTGCCTATACCTGTAGGTCACCCAACTCTCTAATAGCAGTGTTGACCTGGCTGAGCCTGTGTCCGTAACCAACGTAGAGGTTGGTCCATCCTCCTTTGTAGCCAACTGTCACAGCTCCAGGCCACACTAGATTTCTTAGGCAAGTCACTCCATACAGCAAAGTGGTGCCTTCAAGCTTTCCTATCTGACTCACTGGGATAGATTCTCCAGCCACAACCACTGACCAGTTGGCGGTGAACCCTAGGGATTCGCAAGGCTTATCTTCAGAAATTCCTTTTAGCCTTTCAATGACTGGATCTTTTTCTGCCAACTCAGCCGTGAGAGTTTCCTTCTGCTCTTCAGAAAGAGCAGGATCAATGTAGTGCGAGCATCGACCTTGACCGAGGATGTTGGGATTAAGATGGACCCAGCTATCTAGGGAAGCCAGCTCAGCCACTTCTGGCAACTTGAATTATTCCTCGAGCTCAATGATGGCAGGGTTATCATCATTAGGCTTGAACAAACCCTTAGGAGCCAGCTAGCAGCTGTGAGTGATTCTCACCAAAACGCATTTAAGCTGAATAATATGTCTCTTACCAAATGCTTCTATTGACCCTGAAAGCTGTGGCTGCATAGCACAGGTTCTTCTAAATTGCCTCTGAAGATGTACTTGCAACTGCGAGAGCCAGCAACCTGCTCAGGAGTTACGAGAGGCAGTTCCACCCAAAGACCGAGAAGGTCCGTTGCCACCCAGTAGGAGTAGGTGTTGGCTCCTGTGCCGTACTTCTATGCGTTGGGAGGAAGCTCATCTAAGTGCTGATTGTTTGTGGTCCCTTGGATGACCCAGTAATCGCGATGCCCTAAAAGCTTTCCCCAGAAACGAATCGACGAGGTCTGATGCTGGATTGCAAGAGTCTTGATAACATTTCCCAAGTGATAGGCGTTGGTCTCACCGATACTGACTCCTGCTACTTTTAAAGCCTGCTGCTCTCCCAAAAGGTTGGGCCTTTGATAGGCTCGATGATCTTCAATGCTATTGAGAACAGTTGTTACTCTTTTGACTGCGGATGCATAGGGATGTTGAGATTGAGGAACATTAAGGGCGAGGTGGAGGTTTGCCTCAGCTAGGGGCTGCTGGAGAGAGAACTTATTTTTGCGGAGGTAATAGGAGAAGATTTCAATGTTATTGAGACCTTTGAGATCCGACTTGTTTTAGACGGAGCTTCTGACGAGGTCAGCCAGGTGTTCAAATATTTCAGAGCCCCCTTGCTTGTTTTTAAGTAGGGAAAGCAGCTCGCCTGACATTTGAGTTATTTAAGTTATACAATTAAGGAACTACTCCAATCCCTCGTTTCAAGAGGATAAACCAGGTAACTGCTTATATCCACCGAAAGGAGGATTAGAGCCGGATGACTAGATTCCATAAGTAGTAATTCTAGGTTGCAAAAACTAGTTGAACAGTAAATGCATCGTAAATGATAGGGAGGGGTTGTGTCAGACACGGATAGACTCAATCATCTTCATCAGCCGGTCATAGGGAGCTCTTCCGTTGAGGGCCACCAGCACATTCCTTACGTTTGTTTACAAACTCGGACTGGGCTGAGGGTTCACTAATCTGTGATGAATATCTTTGTCCAGCTTCATTATCTTCATCAGGTTATCCTCAAAGTCTCTCAGTTTTTCCCTGTAGCCATCTAAGGCTCTTTCCTGCCCTGCCAGTACACTCTCTAGTTCCTCGATCCGTCTGTTGTTGGCTTCCACCCTTCTACCAAACTCCACACGATGCCCCTAAGGCTCCAGCTCTTGGTTGACTCTTTCTTCTTCCGTGGATCTTTCATTTTTTATTTTGGCGATCATCTGACGCAAATGTTCATTTTAGTCGAGGACTTACTGAAGGGAGGGCTATTGGTGTGCAGCTGAACCATCTCTGGAGAGGTGACTTCTGGGGTTTTAGGCGTTGATGATTCCTCTGTAGGGCTGTTGGGAATACATTGATTATATCGATCCTATTTTAACATCTGCAGAACTTCTTGTTCAAGAATTTAGAAATATTCTGAGAAAAACTGGGAGTACGATGGAATTAGTTTGAGTGAGCTGTTTCAGTGTAAAATATAAAAAGAATTATGTAGTGCCCCATGTGCTATGACCTCTACGATTCAGAAGAAAAAACTCCCAGGAACCTTAACTGTGGGCATACTGTCTGCGAGGAGTGCCTCACTATTGTATTCGATAAGAAAAAATTTCTGGACTGCCCCACCTGCAGATTCAAACACGACCCTCAGATCCGACCCAATATGCTCAGCAAAAACTTCATCGTTCTACAGCTTGCCTGCCATAAGAAGGAAATTCGTCGAAACCATGAGTTTTGTAGTATTCATGACTAACCCTACAAGTTTTACTGCTAAACAGACGACAAGTATATATGCGTTGAGTGCATTTCCGAGCACACTGGCCATCATTTCATGAAGCAGGACCAAAACTTCTTTGTAGCAAAAAAAAAACTCTCTCTGGAGATAGCCCGTCTCGACAAGGACAGATAAACCCTAGAAAAATACGAGGCAAATTACAGCTACGTCAAACAGGAACTCTTAAGAAGTTACAAGGATTCCACATAAGAGCTGGATCGTATCTTTACCCTCATCAAAAATAGACTGGTCGACTAACACCATCGATCTAAGGACGACCTCACCAAATTTCTAGAAAAATAGATAGAGTAACTTGAAGGGCAGGAGAAATAGCTCAATGCTGACCTGGAGCACAACGCTAAGGAAAGGACAAGAGTCGTCCAACAGCTAGAGCGTATCGAGAAAGAAAAAAAAGCCGAGGAAGATTTGGGAATCGAGGAGGTTGCCATAAGAAAACACAAGAAGCCAACAGTAGTAGAGTTTCCTGTTCTGGTGATGCCTTTCACCGGAGACTAAACCTTTATTCAAATTTGTCACAAGGTGAACCCGAGGATATGCTTTTTTGGATAACGCAAGAAAATTCTGACACTTTGCCCACTTACTAACTGCTATAGTCTCACAACAATCAACAACTGCTAGATCCAGTATTATGCCTCTGCCTGCACTCTTCCGACAGGATAGATCTTCATAACTGGAGGAGGCTCCTCTAACCACTGTTATCTGTACAGTCCAAGGGAGCAAAATGCATTATAGAAGAAAAAGCCGATGTTGTACGCCAGGAAGTAGCACTCTTGTGTCTATCTCAATGGGAAAGTCTATGTTATCAGCGGGTACGATGGAAAGAACAAAGGAATGGCCGGGTGCTAAGCCTACGACATTTTCAGAGAGGAGTGGAAGCCGATCAAAGGTCTGAATACTCCCAGATGTGCCTTTGCAGCCATCGTGTGTAGCAATAAGATATATGTGTTCGGAGGCTACGATGGAAAGGAAAGACTGTCCACTATTGAAGTTTATTCTCCCGAGACAAACAAATGGACAGTCCTTTCCAACAAGCTCTACTTTCCTCTCTCCAATGCTGCTGCTGTGGCCTAGGGAGGATACATATATATTTTAGGAGGGGGCTGGAGCGAAGGGTTCAACCAATAGGTGTTTCAGTTCAACGTTGAAAGCCATGAGGTTGTTCATTTCCAAAAAATGAACAAGGGAAGAGATCTCCGCAATAAGGCCATTAAATTTCAGAACCAGATATTCACGATTGGAGGCAATTTTTACGATGGAGAGAAGTTGGATCTCAGAGAGAAGAGTTGGGAGGAGCTGAAGCCTTACAACGACCTCGTGAACGACAACCTGGACAGCTGGTGCTGTGCTCTCAGCTACAACTCCCACTAGTACGAGCTCCAGAAGTATCAAGAGATGAGCAAAATATTAAAGAAGAAATACAAAGACATTCTTCCCTCAGGATAAGAAGACCCAGATCCATGATAATTATTTATCTGATGTTGTAAGCCATTAAACATTCGCAATGATTATTCAAGTGAGTCGGGTATTGAAGAACTTATTGTACATATTTACTTGTATTTGTATATAAAATGCAAGGT
>Ga0100378_1003043_pt1 | contig 16306 bp, 14 predicted proteins | sample CryGeymeta201502_FD_81535 | JGI IMG/M metagenome (GOLD analysis project Ga0100378, IMG submission 81535) | Groundwater microbial communities from Crystal Geyser aquifers in Utah, USA - Crystal Geyser metaG 2015-02 | ecosystem: Environmental > Aquatic > Deep subsurface > Groundwater | place: USA...
CAATTTATAAACAAAGATTCATAATTACAAAACTGATATAATAAGCTCAAAATGAACTTCGGTAAAATATTTAGAGTATTCGGAGTCGCTATGGGAGGCCTGGCCTCTTCTACAGTTTTGGCGTCTCCTTCTCCCCCAATTTATCAAGTCATCCGAGGATAATATGAAGACAAGATCAGAAGATACTCTCCCCCTGAAAAGATATTTCAAGTGTTTGCTACGCCAGATGAGTCAAGTTCATTCAACATGCAACTTCATGAACTGCTGAAAGCCATCTGTTTTTATAACTATTCAGAAACAGTAGCTATACCTTAAAGTAGGATGACTAAAAGATCAAACATTTCGAATCAAAATATATTCCTATTCTTCTGGGCAAAACCAATAACAAATATGACATCTACGATTACTTCAACTTTGTTCGGGTGGTGACCTACCCAAGGGAGAAAATAAATTAATACTTCAAAGAGCACAACATTAACGAAATGACCAAAGAGCAATTCAAGGAGTGTAAGGATCTAATCATTTAGTTATTCTGTTCACCGTTTGCAAAGACTATGATGAGTTCATAAGATAACCGATCTACATCGAATCGAGATCATTCGCTCCCAGAAAATAATAATTCATGTAAGCTGTACAAAGAATGAGTGACTCTCTATTTAGCTACAGAGATACTTTTTCTTTTGAGGAGTTTGTCAAATTCAGAGTCAACATCTTAAAGGAGATATTTACATTTGAATTCAGAACTTTTAAAGACACCAATGGCGTCATCGATGGAGTCGACTTTGCAAGGAGTATTGTAAAGTATGCTGAAAACAATCACAAACGCCTCCTACTCCGAAGAATTTTTTCTATTTAACCTTAGATAGAGAACTTTAAAGTCACTGAGGAATAATACGTCAATTTCCATGTCTAGCTGAGAGTGAAGCATAGCTCTATTCAAAGATAGCTCAATAGGAAAGGGGCAATGAGTTACAAAGATATTGTAAATCTGTTCACTGAACATACAGACAAAATAAATTAAAATTAACTGAAAATCTTCTTCAGACTGCTCGACGCTGATGGTAAATATGCAGTCATATAGATTCTGAGTTCATCGAGAAACGAGAAGTATTGGGGGTGATCAATCAACTCACTTACTATTGGGAGACCAAGCCAGGAGAAAATAGCACAGCAGAGCTGGCCAGGAAGAGATGGGAGTCATTCTTGTCGAAATTGAAGAGAATAGTTGACATAATGGCTGAGGAGTGAGAGTGATGAGTGATATCATATTGTTATATTAATCAACATGTCTGCTCAAATACGCAGGTACATCCGCGAGAAGGAGGATTTTTAGTTCAAAAGAGGCTACACTTCTGAAGAAATTGAAGCCAGTAAGCTTCGCAAAGAATTCCTCAGACAGTTCATCATCGACTTCGACACCCATCTTTACAAAACCCAGCCTGAAAGAGACTGGTCTTACCTCGCCAAAAGGTACGTACGCCTCAACGCAGAGAATACAACTACGACGTGCGGCTCAAGGGTGCTGGTTATGCCTTTATGATCGCCAACGTACTCATTTCCTGGAGAATCTACATCAATAAGGCGATGGTCTGGTGGCCCGTTTTGACCATTCCTCTCAGTTATGCCATTGTTGCTCCCATGTACAAATGAACTCACTCAGGTTGTTGCAGAAACACAACAAAAAGCTTTTTGATATGTGCAATGTCGGCGAAGAGTATCACCTCGGCCTGAAGAGAAACCAAGTTCTGAGAGAATGCAACAATATCCTGGGCCAAGAGGATTTCTGAGCAGTGATAAATTGAAATAGACCTTCTGGACTATAAATTAGTTATCATTGGTTCTCTCACAAATCATAGAGGACTGACATTCCTTTCGTACAATGCTGAAAGTTCTTCCTTGTAGTACCTCTCGAATCTGGTCCCGAAAGGCATCCATTTTTATCCAGGAGCCAAGACAGAACTATCTGTCTACTGGCCCAACTTGACCATTTTGTTCAGTTTATCATTTAGACCTGCCCAGTTCACACCAATTTGTCTCAAAACTTCATCTCCATAAAGGCAAAATATAAATTCTGGCTCTGCTCGAACTCTGTAGTGTTTGACGATTTTGGGACAAAGGTCACTATCAATCTGAATGGTTTGAAGGGAGCTATTTTCAGCTGCCAACTGATGGAGATGCTTATCAGTGATTTCGCATTGGGGATTCCAGGCTGCTCGGAAGTATACGACAGTGTGGCTGGGTTTAGTTCGAAGGAGGTAGGCATTGAGTTCCTCAAGTTTCTCGAAATTCTTGAGGTTAGAGAGCAGGAAGCGAGTTGTAAACCTGAACATATTAATATAAAACAATAATCAATCAGTGAGGAAGAACACTAAGAAAGTAATAAAGTTCATCCCGACAATTCCTCCCAAACCGATCATGGTCAATACTCTGTTCTTTTCCTGAATTCCTGGTAAAATTGCGAGAGATATAAGGATTCCTCCGATAAGGCCACCGATATGGGCGATTGCATCAATAGATGATCCTATTGAAAACAGCAAGGAAAAGACCACAAGGATGCCAATAATGCAGCATAAAGTGGATCTAACATTTCCATACCTTTCCAGAGCCACCCAGTTGATGATTAGATAGGCGATCAGTCCTCCTAGCACCCCGAATATGGCTGTTGATGAGCCAACTGTCACTTGAGTTCGATTGACCAGAACACTCAGCATAAAGCCTACATTATTGAATGGGTACCTGTTATAGAAGAAACGAGCAAAACCACTGGAGTCAAGAGCGGGTATATTTTTTAAAATCTGGTGAGGAAGATAAACAAACTGATAGAGTTCATCAGAATATGCAGCAAATTGACATGAAGAAAAGCAGCTGTCAGAAGACGATAGATCTGACCCTCTTTAATGAGGGTACCTAGAGCTCCTCCGAAATCAACTAAGGTTGTAGCTGAGACTTCAAGCACCTCATGATTTTCCTCGGTGATGCCTTGAGTCAGGCATACTATGTACATGATCCAGATTATCGCTAGGAATATTGTCGTGCTTGAAATGAGTTTGATATCGGGGCAGCAAATTATTCTTAGGGTGTAAGGGATTGTCTCATCCATCGGAGGGCGCTGGTCTCCTTTCATCGGGTTCATGAAGGGAATATCGTCTCCCACATTAGCTTACATGTTTTGATAAGGAGCTTGGTTAGGTCGGCCTCTGTTGTTTTGGTTATTGACGTCTCCAAGACCATGAACATTTGCCATTGAATTATATTTTTATCATATCTGACACCTCACAAACTATCAGTCAATTATTGCATCGAACTCCTAGCAATGAAGCCAGGAAGGATGGTTGTCTGATAACTCTGCTTTTCAAAGTTGAAGGATCTACCTCCTCTCCTCGTCTTCCTTCAACTTGAGCCACTGGCCTTTTTTGTTTTTTGATGTCAGCCTTTTACTACTCTAGTAGTTGTTAAATTCTATTTGATGGTTCTGGCATCACTATTCTGATGGATGTTGGATAATGAGATGGTTTTGTCATTTGAAGGGTGGGATGGAAGTGGTGATAGATGGCCTAACAGTTTTGGCAAAGATCAAATTGCTCACATATGAGGCATTTGAAAACTGGTCCTTTGATGGGGTATTCGAAGCAAATATCACATTGAAGGTTGTCGAATATAACTTATTCCTTCTTGTTTTCCTACTTTTTCTCTTACTTTTTGGGCTAGTCAATCTCTACTCTTATCATTTTTTCAGTGAGTTAATTGACCTCATCTTCTTCTCTCCTGACAATAATCATAGACTATCTCTCCTCATTTCTTTAAGGATGAATGGAAATAACTTATGACGTTTAGACACAGACATACTATGTGGTCTCCTCCTTGAAAGTTTACACATTTTCATATCTCGAAGTGATAAATATTGACCCATTCTACCTCCATTCAGCAGGGTTTTCATGTCGGCGAATAATTTCGATCGATTACCTGACTGGGGTTATTTAACTGACGATTGACTCTTACAGTTTGCTGAAGGAACTGTCTCTGTCGCTTTGAACTGATATCAGGTCACTTTAATTTGATCTGAAATCTTTTATCTGTAATTTTACTGATGATCTGTTACTTTTTTTGAGGTTACTGAGCTAGTTGTTGTCCATGATAGTGTTTTCTGGATCATTGATGATAAAACAAAACTCTGGAGGAAGAATGGTGAAACATTTTTGAACAGTTTACTCCAACTCACGAAGATCTCTTATCTTTAGCAAATCGATTTTATGAATCTATTTACGGTATTCTACCTTGACAAGCATTTCTTATATATTATAATGATTTTCATTCTTGCGTTTACTTTAGGATCATTTTTTCGATTAACTCCCGATTCATAAAGAAGCTTTTGTCATCCATCATTTATTGGGAATTTAATGTTTGATCATGCACTTTAATTCTTTTTAGGGCAAGGTCATAATAAACATCTTAATATAATGCTGGAGAAGAACGCTCTCTATAGAAGAATGCAGAATCATGACATCTTCCGCACTTTCTCGAGAACCTACTCACGTCAACATCATCACACCCCGAGACATCATCAGATGAGCTCTACTCCTTCCCAATTTGAGCTTACAGAACAACAACTATCAACCAGCTATAGACCAATAGGGGAATCAAGGGTCTTCACAGCCAACGATATATCTCGTAGAGACATGATGAGGGGCAGCACAATGCCTACTTACATGAAAACAGAGCAACAGAGTCAAAATTGCATGCCCTTCAGCCAGACAGTCAACCTTAACACTGTTTGCTCAAAATTTAGTATAAATTCTAGCAATCAGAAGTCAGCTTATCTCAGCAACACATTTAGTAAGAGGAAAGCTAGTGATTCTCTTCTCGTGAATATTCGAGGAAGAAACAAAAGATAGAAATTCAATCTCAAATCATGTGTTCAGAGGTAGAATGAACATTATGATGGAAATTATGACGAGACATAATTCAGTCTACTATAACTATAGAGACAAAAGGAACTCAAAAGAGGCTGGGTTTAACCGAGTAGAACAGTCACTACAGCTCTCATCAAGCTGCATCCTAAAAATATTCTAAGCCGAATGAAGCCTCAACCTGGTAACAAGGTACCTGCTCACTTGTTTTCAAAATACTCACAATTCGTAAGCCCATCGAAGATGAGCCTGACTGATAAGAGGAGTGAGTTAGAAAGATGAGCTTTGATTTTATATTTTAAACATAGATGATTATTTATTGGATTGAGTGGCATTATATAAATCAGTCTTCAAGACAGAAAAAGTTACCAGCTTGCTTCTGCTCCTTGTCCAGAACTGAATTGAGTTTGTTAATCCTGGGCCTGAAGTTTGTGCTGTCTCTTCTGAAAGTTATACCCAACATGCTCAAAAATTTGTTCATGCCGTCAACCAAGCCTTGAGGAGTATTAGCTATACATTTAACTCCTGGCTCTCCCTCATACACAATGACCTGATCAGCCAAGTAAGTGGCCATGATAAAGTCGTGCTCCACAACGAAGGCTGTTTTTTGGTTGTTTAGGATGAATCTCTTGAGAACCTTAGCGCAAATGATTCTTTGCTCACTATCCAGATAGGCTGAAGGCTCATCAATCAGATAGGTGTCGGCTCCTTTGGCCAAGGCGAGAATGATAGCGACTCTTTGCAATTCACCTCCTGATAATTTTTGAACTTCATTATCGATGATGTTATTTAGTTTGAGAGGCTTTGTGACCTATGAGATGAAAGTAGGGGTCTACCAGTTATTTCCAATTTTGCTGTAGAAGAGTTCTCGAACTGAGCCCTAGAATTTGGGAGCAATAGTTTGAGGCTTGTAGCTGACGTTCATTTCTGGTAACTAAATATTAAAATAAATACATCTGGCTTCTATTCTCCTTCTTTGAGATCTTCTTTCTTCTTCTTTTTGCCGGCTTCTGCCAACATCTTGATGAAGGTCGTTTTTCCGGTTCCATTTTCACCCAAAAGCACAGTGATTTGGGAAGTTCTGAATGTTCCTGGGCAAACAGTCAGCTCGAAAGGTCCTTGTTTTTTCACCAACTAACTAAAAATAGTAATACCTCAGGGTATTTGTACGCACCTATTTTGTCCATCTTTATTTATTCAAAGGTATCGCTTATTTTGAAGGTCAATTCCTCTTCTCTGAATCTCATATTTTCAGTGGGAATGAATCCCTGCAAGAACAGATTGATCCCTTCTCTGACCGTGAAAGGCATAGTAACAACTCCATAGGCTGCTGGTTAGCCGTAAAGGACGCAGATGAAGTCCGAAAGATAATCCAGAATAGAAAGATCGTGCTCAACCAAAATGATGTAGTTATCTGGAGTCTGAAGACCTCTAATCAACTTAGCCGATTTAATTCTTTGCTTGACATCCAGGTAGGAAGTAGGTTCATCGAACATGTATACTTGAGCTTTTTGGATCATTACGATCATCATAGCAAACCTTTGCAGCTCACCTCCAGAAAGATCACCAATATCTCTTTCGTAAAGCTTATCGAGCTCAAGGTCAACTTTGAGTTTCTCACTGAGACCTGTCTTATCCTTCTTCTCAATGTACTCTCCGACTTTTCCTTTTGCTGCCTTGGGAATGCTATCCACATATTGAGGCTTTATGGCTGGAATATAAGTGAGTTCCAACATTTTGGTGAGATAATTTTGAATTTCAGAACCCTTAAAATGCTTCAAAATTTGATCCCATTCAGGAGGCTCACGATAGTTTCCAAGATTGGGTTTAAGTTTGTTACCGAGAATTTGAAGAGCAGTTGACTTTCCAATACCGTTAATACCTACAAGTCCTAAAATTTGTCCTGGCCTGGGAGTAGGCAATCGATGCAATTTGAAGGAGTTCTTGCCATAACGATGGGTTGTCGATTTTTCCAGATTTTTTGGTACGTTGATAATTTTAATGGCTTGGAAGGGGCATTTCTTGACACAGATACCACAGCCAACACATAGCACTTCTGAAATATCGACAATTTTAGAGGTGGGCATGACCTCGATGCATATTTTTTCGGTCTTGTTGACGGGACAACCCTTCTTGCATTACTGTTTGCACCTCTTAGGCTTGCATTTCTCAGGATTAACAATGGCGATTCTATGCTTGTCTTCCATAAGATAATTGTTGAATTTAATTATATAATCCAAATTATATTCTTTGACTAATGTAGGATTATTCATAGTTTCACGGCATCATTCACACTTTCTGATACTCCAACTTGGACTCCAGCTTCTTGTTGTCTCTTATCTTACGTGCTGCCTTCATGAAATCTTCTTCAATGCAGTAGTCTCGGTCTTCACGAATGGCGAACATGCCTGATTCAGTGCATACGTTTCTCAAGTCAGCACCGTTAAAGTCCTAACAGATCTTAGAGATAGCTTCAAAATCAAGATCTCCTCGGACGGTGATTGATTTTGAATGAATTTTGAGAATTTACTGACGAGCTGCTTCGTTGGGAAGAGGAATTTCGACCTTTCTGTCAAGTCGACCAGGCCTGAGGAGAGCAGGGTCCAAAATATCAGGTCTATTGGTAGCCATGACAACCTTGACTCTTCCAAGTTCATCAAAACCGTCAAGTTGATTGAGAAGTTCCATCAATGTTCTTTGGACCTCACGATCAGCAGAGTTGCCTTCACTGAATCTTCGGCCACCGATAGCATCAATTTCGTCCATAAAGATGATACAAGGTTCATTGTCTCTAGCATATCCGAACATTTCTCTGATGACTCTTGCAGATTCTCCAATATATTTATCCACAATGGCAGAGGCTACGACTTTCAAAAATTTAGCTTCAATATTGGAAGCAAGAGCTCTTGCGATCAGAGTTTTACCAGTACCAGGAGGCCCATACATCAAGCAACCTTTGTTATAAACAAAGTACCTTTGGGAGGTTTGATGCCAACTCTTTTGAATAGTTCAGGATTAGTGATAGGGAGCTCAATGGTTTATCTGAGAACTCTAAGCTGATCTCCCAAGCCTCCGATATCTGAAAAGTCGACTTTTCCAGGATCTTCACTCATCATGTTGAACACCATTGGATCCACTTATCTGGGTAAAACGCGCATGATAGTTAGTGTGGTTTGATCAAGAGCAACTCTCGCACCTACAACCAGTTTGGATCTGTCAATTTTAACCTTGACTCCGACCACATTTCTTGTACCACTTGAGGCTTTGATGATGTCTACATTTCAAATGCGATACATTTTTCAGTGGTGAGTTATTTGAGAACTTCACCGATCATTTGTCCGACTGACTGGAGAGACTTTAGTTGGTTGTCTGTCTTGATGACTTATTTTTTCTTGTCCCTCAGCTCGAATCTTTCTGAGATGAGTGGTATTGTTACTCTTACGGAGATTTTCTTCCTCCTTGGCATGCTTGACGTATGTGACTTGATACTCCTGCAAAATCTTTTATCTCTCGTCTGCCATTTTTAAAAAATAATTAAATTTCAAATAGAGTATGACTGAGAATATATCAATCTTTTCTATTCAGGCCCCCATTCTCACCTTGACTTCCACTCACTTTCTTGACCTACTATTTTTGATTTGGATTGAGAGGTGTCTTATCAATAACGTGAGCGGGTTCTCTGTTCTTGTCTTTCAGCTCAGGGTTCTCTCCAGAAATTTGATTTTATTCTGGTAAAGGCTAAATTTATCCTGAACTTTCTATGTCACTATACTATGGCTCTTAATCTACAGGTTACCCAATGCTTTGTTTCTTCTCGTTCGCCTCTCTTTTCTTCTTCAATTGCCTGTACTTATGAAGGCTTCCATATCCCAGCAATATAGGAGCCCATAATCCCCAGAACATCAAAAATTTGATTCCTGCTCTATCGTTAATCAGCGTGTTCATCAATCCATAGATAAAAGGTGAGGGAAAATATCCGAAAGCATTCTTGATAATTTATCCAGTGGAATTACCAAAGGCCCTCAGGTAAGGTGAGACTGAAACCATCATGATTCCTGTCAATCCAGGCATCATTCCACCTCCAAAGAAGAGAACGATCCAAAGAAGAATTGTAATCGTATAGAACTAATCAACAAAAGGAATGATGATAGCAGCTCCGATTCCTAGACAAGCAAAGAGAAAAACATAGTATACGGTTGTAGGATTTTCGTATCCTCCTTTTTTGCTGACGACGTAGCCTCCTAAATCAGAAAATTCAGTACCAAAAGCACAGCCACTAGTTGGTCCAGTCAACGAGACCACAGCATAGCTTATGAACACTGCAGACTATTCAAAATGCAAAACCTCAATAAAATATTTGGTAAGCCAGAACTGGATGCCAGTGGAGACATACAAAATAACAGCCATGGAGAAGGTCCCAACGAGGTACATTTTTGACTTTGCCAGTCGGCATATCATGTAGCTAAATTTATATTTTTCTTTATTGCGAGGATCTTTTTCTTCCTGCTATTAGGTGGAGGTTACAAGACTTTAATGAGTATACTCTAGTATGGCCTCCGTCAGCTCTTCACTTAGTCTTCTTCTGCTATCTAATTTTTTGTTAGACAGGAACAGAAAAGCTATGATAAAAATGGTCACAAGTCCTACCTGAATGAAGAAAGACAGTTTGAACTATATATATTAACAATTTACTGTTTAGCCAGTGGATATGATGATGGCTGTCATTCCATAGCCCATGAAGATCCCCAAAGGCACGCATATTTGGAGTAAAGTCAACCACATTGTTTTTTTATCACCTCCATGCTTATCAATCCAGATAGGGTAGTAGACCAATAAAAAGACCTGACACACTCCCGTCAGGAAGCGAGTGACATAGGCAGCTATCTTGTTGGGGATGAAGACAAAGGTCAGCAGCGATAATTCTAATACGACTAACGAGACAACTGTCAATATTTTTGAATTGAACTTTTGGTAGAGTCTACCTGCAAACATTCCCATGATGCTGATGCCCGCATAGACGATGCTACCAAGAATGCCTAGCTCTGCTTAGCTCATATCGTAGTAATCTTGCATTTGAACTGTGCAGGCAGGAAGGATGCCATGGTCGAGGTTGATAAGGACATTGGTTAAGATCATCAATGAGAAGATAAATGTTGGCGATTTATGCTGAATGTACCCTTTTTTGATTTATTCGTTCATTGAATATCAATTAATACTATGTTGTCAGCTTAATAATATTACTAAAATGATTAATAGTGAACAAGTAAGACACGGTTGACCGTCGTGTTGAACATTTGTTGACAAAAAAGTAAAATATTATGATCATATATTGGATCAAGAGAATTAACTCAAATTTTAATGAAAGTCCTGCTTGACCCTTGTCCTTTGAAAAGGTGATCAGTTAATCTGATAACAATTTAGAAAACCTTACAAGTCAGCTAAGTCATAAAGGTCATATCTCGATGAATATTAGATCCTGTGTTGATTATAATTATGCTAACTAAATTGATTCGATATCAACTGTATCTCAGATCAATCATTCATAATTTCGGCAAAAGCAGAAACATCCTCATTCACCACGGTCTCTTGGGGTCAGCCTAAAGCTTCAACCATCCTCAAATTGTCAATACGTGTCAAAAACATGGCAACCTCCATATCATTGATGCCCGCAATCATGGTATTCTCACTCATAATTCCAGGCGAAAGTCCTCATACAGAAACACATAGTATACAAGATCTCGCTGATGATCTTTACAAGTACATTGACTTCAATAACCTGATGGGTCCTTCCAACAAATTGACTCTTATTGGACACTCCAAAGGAGGAATGGCCCTAATGCAGTTCACCAAATCCTATGACTCACATGAAATTCAAGAGTTTATCGACAGAATTATCATTATTGATATTCCAACGACGCCCATTGAGAAGGGTTTGCATTATAGGAGAACCGGAACAATGCTAAAAACCCTTCAATAGATCGATATGAGTCAGCCAAGAGATGCTATTTAGAGGGAAGTAATGAAAAAGGCTGCCACTGAAGCCATTGGGAAAAAAGTTAAATAATCTCTTGTGACTGAGAATGGACAAACACGCTGGAAACTTAACTTAAAAACATTGGCAACCAGTGGGTTCGAAAATATCGGAAGTTTTGATCTTTCAACTGACAATCCAGGCAGATGGTGCGGTCCAGTGGAAATCATATATGGAGAAAGGTCAGCTTACTTCAACGATCAGGAGTATGATAAATTCAAAGCCTACTATCCATCTCTAACAAGAGACAATTGTCACAAAATAGAGAGAGCAGGGCACTGGGTTCACTAAGATAATATTGAGCAATTTTGCGAAACTCTTGATCACATCTTGAAAAAGGATGATAAAAGCTCCTGATTTATTAGAAACTTTATGATAAGCTCTTTGGAAAAAAATATTGTCATGCTACAGGCAGGTTAGATCATTTTCTTGTATTTTTAGCCTTATTTGTTGTGATGGAGTTTTTCCTTCCTCTGCTGGAGACGTCTTCTATCTTCTTGTTAGTGGTTGAGTTTCTTATTCCGGCTATGTCGTTTTCAGGATTGAGATGATACTCGGAGGGAACTTATCTCTCTTCCTTCGGTCGATAAATTTCTTTCTCCATTTTGATCTCAGGAATATTCACTGCTTCTGCTCCTTTATATTAAGCAGGGATGGAAATTTTCCTGACAATAGCTTCCTGCTCTCCACCACTGATATCAGCGATTCTGTATGATTTTTCATTCTCAGAAGCACCTTTTTTATCTTTTGTTCGACTCTGATTTGAATGTATATTCATTCTTTATTCTGTGATCGAGACACTCAAGCCCATGTAATTTTATTGGATGATTATAAACACCATTGCAATCATTATCGCTATGCTATAACATAGCAGGATAAACTCTTTGAACATCGATACAATATCAATTTTGTTTTCGAAACTATTCGTCACATTCTATCTGCCAAGGCAAATTAGCAAAATATTATTGACTCTGCTTGCTAATTTCGTTTTGAACTGGATAGACTGGTAAATACTTAGGATGAGAGTTGTCAGCTTTGACCATTTGCCTTGTGCCAAGAAGAAACATCCCTGTCGATATATTTGATTATCAGCTGAGTACCAAGATGAATACTTAAGTCAAGAAGCTCCAGGTTTGGCCATTAAGCTTTTGAAAGCCTCTCACAACCTATATCGCCTATATTATTGAAAGCTTTATCAGATTTTGGGTACCTAAAATCAACCTTCGAAGGTTAATCCATTTTGTAGCATTTTTTAGGTATAAACACCCTTCTTTTCCAATATTGTTGAATGCTTAATATCAGTATTTCTACTCAGATCTAAAGTATGAAGGTGACTCCAAGATGACTTTGATAAGATTTAGCATCCTTTTTATCCTATTTAATTATAGGCTAGGTATAAACAGAAGTACTTAAGTCAATGCTCAATATCGATTACTTGTCTTTGTTCTTTGTGTTTTCTGTATCCGAGATGGCTTCAATCAGGTCTTCTTCTTGCCCAGGATCGATATGCTTTTGACCTCTAATAGTAACCGTTGTACTTAAGTCATAATAATGAACTTGTCTTTCTGTTAGAAAGTTTTCCTTAAGATTTTAAAATATTTGTTTTGAGAATTTCAAGCCGCATTTGATGCTTTGTATTATATTGATCATACTTAATGTTTTAAATTGATCTCTGGTGAAGACCTATGATGGACAATCCATCATTTTATTTCTCAATGAAGATAGGCGATCCTGTCATGCCTTGAAAAAGGTCCGAGGAATACAGAAGCCAATCCTCATGAATAATTGCTGTCCCTTTGAATTTATTTAGCTCGAAATGCTGATCGCCTATTCGATAACCTATAATATTGGCCTATTCAATCAATTTTGACTGTCCAGCCATTGTGTATTTGCTTTTATCATCCTCCCACTCGAAGTCGAAGCCGAAACTACCAAATTTATGCGACAAATTATCGTCTTCCAGGACCAATATTGCATAGTTATATCGATAGTACTCATCAGCATCTGAGCATTTCAAGCTCAAATCTTGATACTCATCAGGGATGTAAACTTTTTTCGCTTTGTAACCGACTCCTTCGAAACGATGCTACTTGCACTGATCTTCTAGCACTGATGGAACAAATGAGATGTCTGATAAAAGTTAATGTCTGTCGTCCCAGTAGCAATTGTGAGCACAGGTTAACACCAAGTTAGGGCCAATTATGCAGCCTGTCCCCATAATAACTTGAGGTCCTTGAGCTAGTTTCTTGACTGAGTGTACAATTCCGATAGATTTGTATGGGTAATGATGCTTTTTCTCGACTGAACAACCTTTTTCACTTTTAAGCAGCAGCAGTATTTAATCGTTTTCAATGTTCAGTTTATTTTTCCTAGTCTAATCGACTGTCTGAGGTTGTCCGGGTATTTGCCATGCTAGTTCAGATTTAATCATTTCAGCTAATTCACTTTTACTAAACCTTTTCTTAGATATGATGCCTTTCTTCTTGGCTTTGTCGATGAAATTTTCAGGGTATGTTTTATATGCTTCTTCAACAACTTTCGTAAACCCGTTTGTTCCCATACTACAATCAGTAAATTAACTAGCTTAAATAAACAATTTTGATCCAAACTATCAAATAAAATCAGTGTGAGCCTATATTAATGATATTTGTATTTTGTATAATAAATGGGCATCTTGTGTATACGAGAAAAGATTCAGTCGTTGACCCAGACACAAATAACTTAAGATCTTCTAACGACAAGCGAAATGACTTCTCTCAGAAGGACATCATTTGAGTTTACTACTGAGAAAATTCATAGACTGGAAGCCAACTTATTACTCCTCTTTATGGATCATTCAACAGACATTAGAAGAAGCGATCATTTCAAAAAAAGGTCCAAACTAGCATCGAAAGTAGAGTAGCACATAATTGCTTATCGATAATAGTCTGGACAAGACGTCAAAAGAACTAATCACATTACCTTCGATGTTCAGATCCCCAACTTCAACTTTGATAAAATAAGTATCATATTCTGTGGCCATTGGCGTGAAGAAAGGCGCAATGAGAAGCTATTAAAATAAGAACTAATATCTTATTTTGATGAGTGCCCTACTGATGGGATCAACTCAATGGTCATCACTGAATTTCCTTCCCTTCTTGGTGTGCATCTCAACAGAGGAGTCAAAAGATTGATGAGATAGGTGGCTCGCTCGAGGAGAAAACCTGAAGCTATCACATTTTGTTGCTTGAACAAGATTTCAAAAGAGTTGTACCTGAGAACCCTCAAGGAGAGCAAAAGCAGTTTGATTGATTCCTTTACAACTATTTCTTCTTTTCCTGAGACAGACTACTACTGATCTCTCTTTCTTTGATTGTTTATCCTTTAATCAACCTGACAATGATTAATATATTGATATATCTTTGTCATATAAGCGCCAAGATAAAGATGAGCTCAACTCACGAATAGCAACTGAAGGAGGCTCTTGACAGCCTCTTGAAAATAATTCCTTCATACCAAAAGCCTTATTTTTACAACTGTTCACTTATCGATCCCTACCTTCTGACATCGCATGGACTTCAAATTTCCAAAAAAAGATTAGCTTCATCATAGTCTAATTCAAGAAAAGTTCAAGATCATGCAGTATGTACAAGCAACGGCTGCGATCTCAGCGTGTAGTTTGATGCCAATGGGAGTCTCTAAGAAAAAGAGGATCTTAATGAGCTATTACATGAGCATGATAGCGAATGCCCTTATCTCAAGGTAAAGGGCAATATTATCAATTTCAAACTTTTCAGCAAATTGGGAAGATCGATATATGAGGAAAACTTATCTCAACTTATCAGTAAGCGAATATGGATTCAACTTAACCCAAAATAAATAAAAGATGTAGTTCTAAATTTCGAAGCTAAATAACGATAGTTCAACCCAACTCTTGAACAGCTGAAGCAGTTAGACATAAATATAAAAGGGTAGGCACTCACTAAAGTGACATCTTCGATCTATCTGGCTCTTTTTGGTTGGCAATGGGCTGAGAAAAATATCATGGCTTGTCGTTTTTGTGGAGCCAGTAGAGATGTATCTTAATACATCAGCCCTCTCGAGTGTAGCTTGCTGAAAGTCAATGATGGCTTTTCATTTTTAAGTTCTCATCAGTCATGGTGCTGCTTGATTCAGCACTCCCAAAATTATTGGCAATAAATTTTGAGGCAGGCTGTTATCGGACAGCTTCAAAGGATCCAAGGAAACGTAAGTAGAACATCAGCTGACCTTTAATGCAAAAACATTCAAAGAAACCTGATTTAAATATACAGAGATCATATTTCAAGAATGGGACTTTTAAGAAAAGAATTACAGGATAACCGACAGTCGATTAAGTAGAAATATGGAGGAAAATAGGAACTTTGTTAGTTGATGGAAGGTCACCTTGAAATTTTGGAAACCATAATTGATGAGTAAAAATAGGCCTAAGAGGGATTGATTGAGAACGTCCGCTTAAAATCATGATTTGAATATTTTATTAAACTAATTCATTTTTTTATCACCGTTAATTTCCAAGCTGAATTCTCCCCTTTGTTTTACATAGAACTGTACAATAACAGTTTTGATTGTTAAAGAGCTTATCCTTTTTACTATGAACATAGGCTCAGATCAATTTTATTCGCCATCTTTCTTACCCTATGCATCTTGATGAATCTCCACTCCATCTGTACAATATTTGAGGTTCTTTTAGACTTTTAACTTGGCAAAAGAGAATATTCTTCCCCAAATCATACTATGGTTCTTGTAGGGGTTCAAAACAGCGAGAATTTTTGAAGAATTACAATGTAAAATACATAAAGCTTTCAAAAATATCTAAGGGAACATCAATCATTTATTTATGCCAATCGCTTCGTAATCTTCTTGAATCAAAGTTTTTTTTTTGAGATTTCCTGATTTCCTTTCTGTTCAGAATCAGAATATGAATAAAGTTAGAATTCTACATAACCGAAACAAAACAAAAGTATATTGGATGAATAAATTCGGAGCACAATCGCTGAAAGAGCGAATTTTGATTTAATTTTTATTTGACTGGCATTCAAGGTCATAAGAACTAAGTTTCTCAAGCGTATTATAAAATTAGCAAAGCAAATCTTGATATCATCATTCTCAGGAGAACAAATACGCCAATTATCTTGATCTTCGGCATGATGTCTTGTCCTTGGTCCAAGTATATACTCTCCTCTCAAGCAGACCCTCCATTTTTCTGTTAAGCTCTCCTCTCTCAATTCCATATCTAATATTCGCAGTAATCAGGTAAGAGAGTTGTTTCCTCTTCGGTTTCACTCGTATTTCATCAGTACCGATATCTTCCATCATTCGAAATCGTCTCTTTAGCTCCGATTTCTTC
>Ga0100378_1003046_pt1 | contig 16300 bp, 12 predicted proteins | sample CryGeymeta201502_FD_81535 | JGI IMG/M metagenome (GOLD analysis project Ga0100378, IMG submission 81535) | Groundwater microbial communities from Crystal Geyser aquifers in Utah, USA - Crystal Geyser metaG 2015-02 | ecosystem: Environmental > Aquatic > Deep subsurface > Groundwater | place: USA...
CAGCTATGCTCCTAGAATCGAAAACAACTCCTACATCGACCCTAATGCCGCTTTCAAGAAAAAAATGGAAGATAACTATGATAGGTACGCCTCCAAAGTTACCAATGTTTCATCTTCCATAACTGCCAAGCCACTAGATGCCACCAGAGTCAATGAGAGAGCCAATTTCGAAGACAGCTATCACAAGAGTAGAAAAGAAGCAGATATGCAGTCCTCTATCTTCTATGAACCAACTCCCAAACCCATTAGTAGAGACAACTAATCTGAAAAGAATAGCTTGGCTTGTAGTCAAGTGAGCAAGGCTGAAAGCAACTTCGGAAGAAAAGAGACTATCAAACGAGAAATCAACAGCTTGCCTTACAATGAGAACACCAACAGAGGAAATACCTCAAGATTATTTGACCTGGACTAGAGAGTGGGAGGAAAAACAGGAAATATTCAAATAGCTCCTTTGATCCCATATCAGATGCAATGGGATCAGCACGACAGTGTCAAGTATGCCCACATCAATGATCCCAACAAACGAAGTGAGCCAAAAGTCACATCTGCTTAGGAAATCACCGACATTGATGAGTCCAAGTCAACTTTCTTCAATCAAGAATAGCTTGTCACCAAGGAAGTAAAGGAAAAAGAGGAGAAAAAAGATAGCACTCTTCTCAAGAAAGCCAAATCTCAAAAAGAGATCAAGAAACTTGAGCCAGTAAAAGGAGCTAAATAACCTGTCGAGATAAAAATTCTGAAAGGATGGGACTACAAGTTAATGGAGGGCCTTTCAAAGCATTGCAAGCTTGCTGGCAGTGCAATTGTTAAATTCGAGTCCGAAGATACCTCGAAAGCAACATTAGTCATCAAGCGAAGTGAAAGATGGGAAAATGTGACTGACTGGTTGAGAAAAGATGCAAAACTCAAGATAAGAGTCATCAATAACTGATTGCTTTGTTTTATCTGATTAATGCTAATAAAATATGACCCATCATCTACAGAAATGACAGTACCATTCCCCCTCGGGCATCACTCCGAATAGAGTTTAGTCGCACTCCACATGACAGACGCTCACTTAGCATCTGTCACAAATCAACACAGTGTCCCCAACTTTTGTCTCTTCGCAGTTGTAGCAAGCAGCATCAACTTAAGGCTCTTCTTCATTCCATTAGAAGTCTTCTGAGAAGTCAGAATCATCATCTTGTTGTTTGGGCTCAACAAGGAATTAATTGCCCTTATACCAGAAGGAATGAGTTTCAGCCCGGCAGTATGGGCACTTGTTTGATTTTTAAAACCAATTTTGGAGGCATGAAAAACAGAACTTATGCTTGCATTTCAGTTGACATTGCTTCTTTATCTGGTCAAGGCATATTCCACACTGGTTCTCCTACAGTTCCCTGAGCTTTTTGAGACGTTTTCTTTGAATAGGAGGTTCTTCAACCTCCATCTATGTCTTCTCCTTTTGTCTTTCGTATTCAAACTATGATAGCCTCAATGTATTTGACTGTTAATCCCTTGGCTAACTACTCCTGCTGATACAGCTATTTCTTTGGTTGAGAGCTGAGAAGGGATACACAGATGATGGGAACTCTTATTCATGTTCAGAATCAAACTGACCTCTGAAGAGCTCTTTTCTTTTTTCAGGGTTGATTTTGTTCTGGAGATATTGAGAGAATTTGTTGTTGAAGTTTCCAGGGCGCATGTCTCTGCCAAATATATGCTGATCTGATATTAAAATTGACCGGCACTTCAATAACTGACACAAATAGAAAATGCCACAAAAGAGTCATACCGAGTGCAATAATATTAACAGAAATGATCAGTTCACTTGTACTTATCCCACACAGTCTGAAGTTGATAACGTCCAACTCCTGGAGTATCAATATGCTCTTTTGTGAAATCATACTTGTTCCCTCTTCCTATTGAGGCTCCTCTTTTGTTCTTTGTATCAAAATCACTCTAGCGAATGTAGGTATACGACTCATACCCTGAACTTTGATTGCTCTAGAAACGGGGAGCGTGAGAAAATCTGATTGATCCATTTCCATTGAAAAGTTGAGCACTTTTGAATTTGTCCCTTGTTTTATCTCTTATTGGACTGATTGTTGACAGTCGAGATACATTTCTCAAAGGGGGGAGAATGATATCGTTGCTTTATAAAACTGCAAGAGTAGACATTGAATTCAGCTATCTGGATTTTTCCTTCATTTATTGACGGGCCTTCATTCTTTCCATAATCTCTTCTTTCTTCTTCTTGGCCTTTAACTCCATTATTTATTCGTGAGGCAACTCCGAAATTGATTCAAATTCATCTTTTTCACCTTTCAGAAAAGGAGATCTTTTTTCATCTATGTCTCTATACTCCAAGTCGAAGACAAGCTATCCAGAGTAATTGCGATTCTCATCTATGAGCTTTACTTTCTTTGAAGTCAACCTTCCAAGCTCAAATAACTCTCTTAGGTTCAGTTCAGCAAAAAAAGTGGGCTTTTTTTCATACTGTAAGCTATGAAGGTTGATAGTCAACTTGAATGTCTACTACCAGGTCCTTTTGAAGGTAAAGGTATCAATGAAAATGATTTATTTGCCTGGCCTTTACAGAAGAGTTGATTATTTGGTCTGTTGACCAAGTTTGATTTAAATAGACATATCTTTTTGGCTAATGATTCCATCATTAAATAGCTACAACTTCCCTAAAATAGAGTTGATGATAATGATTCCATTCCCTTGCTTAACAATGCTTTTCTTTTTTTCAAGAGGCTTATACTATTTTTAAGGATTGAGTCCTCTTTTTTGCTCCTAAAGCATTTGAAGTTCTTCCTTGTTTCTGAAAAAAGTTTCAGCAGTAAATTCTATAGTTCCGATCTATCTTTTTTGATTCTTGATGAAGGTTGATAGTGGTAATTTTCTATTAACTTTTACATCTCTTTTGAATGTAAGGTCAAATAGAGCTGAAACCTTTTCTTTTGTTAAATCAAGCCATAACTTATCTTTTTTACCAACGCTTGATTTAAAGGTCTTTTTCTATGAAAAGGCTGACTCTGATAAAGATGTTTCGGACTGATTGTCTCTCCTGTCTGAGGCATACTCGATTGGTCCATCTTATTTGACGAATAGAATTATTTATGCCTCTAATTATTTTTTCAGGTATAGTTTAACAGGATAGTTATAGGCAAATATTCCAGAGCCTTAATCATCGAAAGGCAATATCTCTTTTTGTTCACGGCCTTAGACAAAAAAATGAAGGTAAAATTTGGGATTATTTTTGACTCTCCGAACAAAGTTGACCTTGAAGTTTGTCATTTTCAATAGGTATAGATAGTCAAGCTGTTTTTAAACTGTGTAAGTAACTTATGTCTTTATCAGCTCAAATTCGATAAATATTTTACCAATGATTTCTTCCTCTTTGTTTAAAACATCTAATTTACTGGGCAGGCTTCCTCGATGGGGAGACTCTACATCTATCGTCATCATGGCCTTGCCAAAACTCAAGGCTTATGCTACTGTATCTTTTGCAAAATGAACAGCGTCTCCTGGTGGCAAAGCAATGAACTCGATTTTGAGTGGCTGGTTGGTTTTGGACAGAGGGAAGATGTAAGTTTATTTCCAGACAAGATTCTTCTCCATGTTGCTGGTTTTGCTATTTCTTTCAGTGTTGTTGTAAGTAAGCCTACAGTATATATTATCTTCCCGATTGACCTCTCGAATCTGTGCCTTCCAGAGAGTTATGATTAGCTTTTACTGCATAATAAATATATTGGAGAGCAGTTTATAATTTACCTCGATATTTGTCTATGTCGTCTGTCTTCGAAGTTTAGGAAATCATCGATAGTGCCATCATCAACAGTAAATATCACATCACCTAGACGAGCCCCACTACCTCATCAAATGGGTGGGCTATGGCCATGAGTTCGATACCTGGGAGCCTATCTCTTAGTTGGGAAATATCACAGAGTATATTCAGTACTGGATCAACAAGAAGAAAACTCACTAGAGTTCAGCTCAAAAGGAACGAAAAAAAGTTGTTTACTAAAAGATTAAACCTTTCCTTGAATCAGGCTATGCAAAACCAGCCAAAAAGACCGCGAGAGAAAAGTATGCAGAAGAGATTCTCAAAAAGAAAAAGACTTGGGAAAAGTATCTTGAAAAGGAAGAGTAAAGTAGTCCAGTTCAATAATAGCTTCCTGAAAGAAGATCAAAGAGATTGAGAAAATTGAACGAGCCAATTATATAGAGGCAACAGTCTCCCTCGATTGAAGTCAAGGAAGCATGTCCCTAAAATGAACATGAAACCAAAGATCTCCTTGTCAAAATAGAGGGCTAAAGGCCAAGAGATGATTTCCGAGTAGTTGGATCTGTCAGTACCGCAGTGATTTCCCGCATCGTGAAGCTCTTTATATGGAAAGGTATCCGATGTTTATAAGTGGAGTTGATCAATGGAAGGCATTGCAACATGAAGGAAGAGGAGGTAAAAAGATGCAGTCCATTGATGCTTCTTGAATTCCTATAAGGGGAGGGCCTAGAATTTTGATACTGTATTGAGAGTACTTTCTGGTATTATAATAACTACAAACACGTGATGATCGTTGATCTGACTGATTCTTTCTTCGAATATGCGGCAACTTCTCGTAAGTCATACACTCAGTCCAACTGGCATGCCTCGACTTTCATAAAAACCTCAACCTCACACCTCGCAGACCTCAATCTTCTAGACTCCAAGATGACGGATTTATAACGCAGTACATTTTTTTTGATTCAGTTATGAAAACAGGTGCAAGGTTTCAGAAGTAAGATCTTTCCAACAAACTAATCAACGTAAAAGAACATCTCAAAGTATGTGAGCAAAACATCAAAAGAATAAAGAGTCAGCAAGTGGACATCAAATCAAAAAAACAAATGGCAGAAAAGTTAAAGTAGTCTATTCTAATTACAATGGAGCTTAGACTCTTGACAGCCACTTTTAGATTCAAAGACATCCACGTAGCTTTTGCCAAAGGAACTAAAGTTTCTACAAACAGGGAAGTTGGAGTGGATAGGGAAATCAATTTAAGTAGATCTCATTTTTTGGAGCAGAGTCAAAACGAAATGATGCAAGAAGTAGCAACTCGTTAGTACAACTAGATTGAAAAGTCAATATACGAGATATCCTAGATGTACAGGGAGACCATGAATGTTGTAAGGATGCACTAGTTGCTAATAGATAACATCTAGGGTTATATTGACGATACTGACGAAAACATCAACAAAGGAAGAGGACATCTGAGTGAATTGCACGGAAAATAACAGAAAAACAGGAAGTTCATCTACAAAGTCTTTGGAGTTCTTTACTTTATCGTCTTTGTCTACCTGGTTGTTCTTTCCTGATTCTGCCTTTAATTATTGCTTATTTACCAAAATGAGTCATATTGACTTATATATTTATGTCGCGAATATTTGAGACCCAGAACCAATTTGTCATTCGCTTTCCCGAACACCTTGCAGAATAAATCAATGCCTACTTCGACAATCCAGACAATGCATAAATGCCCCAAATTGAGCTTGACCTTGATAGGGAGAGAAAAGATCACAGCAGCAGAATTTCATTGAAGGTTGGAGTCAATGGAGAGTAGTACAAAGCAACAGTAATGGAACTACCTACTATATCGTCGACTTTCAAAACTATCGATAGAGTCAATTTTTTCAAATCAAATGATGTATCAGAAATGATTGTAGTTCACTAAAGTTAAGATGCCGCTGAGTTGATTTATCGAGATACGGCATAAAAAATAATGGATCGAGACTCAAGTAATCATGATATCACTCAGAAAAAGTACTCAGATACAACTGTGAATCCGGAATAACGACACCAACAAAATATATTCGACAACAAAATTTCAAAGAAAAGCCAGACATTGAGCGCAAAAAGGTTCAGGAAGTTGATAAAGAGATGGAGGCCATTAGATTTGCTGGTTCTCAGCAAAGGCAGAAGGAAAAGGCTGAGAACAAGGAGAAAAAGATTAAACCAAAATGATATGATTGTTGGACCACTTTCACAAATAATGCATCATTTATCAAGGTATACCATTTAGTAAGTTGGAAGGGTGGCTTTGTCCCCTTTCCAAGCTTCAACGAGTTCTCTCGATTTTTTGTCAGCAAGTCGAATAGGTTCGGCAACCCTATAGTCAGAGAATTTCATAATACATTTGATTGCAATATCTAGCTCAATCTTATGGCCAATAGAGACAAAAATTGGATTTACTGCTGCCTTCGTGTTTCGAAGAGCTGCCCCCCATGCTTTTCCACTGTCTCCTATCAGGATACTGCTATCTCCGACCTCGTTTATATCTTTCTCGCACTGCTCTTTGACTTTTTGCTTTCCAAGACCATCAATATAGAAGAGAGTCTTTCCCACACCTATTGTAGGCAGATCAACCAGCACTCCTAGATGGCAAGCCAGTCCGCATTGATTTGTGTGAAGAATTCCATTTCCATCAACCAGAATAAGTTCAGGCCAAAGCTGAGGCTGCTTTTGCCTGAGTCTATCAAATAGTCTCATCAGAATAGGAACCTACCTGAAAGCCAGGAAACCAGGGACATAAGGCTGATGACTTATGTTGAACATTTATGTTTCTTCATAGAGGGAAGTCTTGAGTTTGCAGCTGTATATGACCAGGGCTGCACATGCTATGTCTGTATCACTCTTTTTAGCACTTATATCAACTCCAGCAACAAGGTCAAGTGTTGATAGTTCCCATTTAAAGTGGTTCTTTTCCACAATTAACTGCCTTATCTTTGCTTGTTCTTGCTACCACTTAGCTTTGACCTCAGGGGGCAACTATCCCTGAAGTTTTTCAAACTTTCCTTGATGATGGGGTTCTGGGTCAGGTTCCATATATTTCTTTTATAACAACCAAAAATAATATCGATAAAGTCGATTGACTGTATGCGTTCTAAGTTATAAAATTAATAATTTTGTGAGCGATGCTTTTATAGGTTTCTCCTTAAATATTTAAATGGCTTCAGGGGCTCGCACTCGTCAAGTAAGCCAAGCGTAATCAGAACGCCCTCATGGAAATCAACGAGCACTAAATTAACAAATTCATAGATGGATATGCTTTCGCTGTCATCTTCAGATCCCTCTTCAAAAGCAGGCTTGAGTAATAAAAATTCAAAAAACTCGATTCGCTAAAGGAGCACTCTACACCTGCAATCCGGTTGTACAATTGGGGTATTTTGGCAGAGCTACTGAAGCAAGTAGGATATGCTTTGGATCTAGCAGACAAGAGTAAAATCACAAATTATGAACCAGAACCTTTAGCAAAAGTTTTGACCTTTTTATTTGAAATCAAAGCCAAAGATACTTCTCAAAAGACTGAAGAAAATTCACTCAACATTGACATACAATAAATTGGCAAAAAAACTTTGCTAGATTCAATCAATACCTTGGAGTTTTTAACGATCTCAATTGCCAAGAATTTCAAGATCTCTCCCCAACAGACCCTTAACTTGTTTCTCGATAATAATAAATACCTCTCCCACTTGCTGGCCAAAGGTGTGAAAAATTCATTTGACCCTGTCTATAATTTGATGGATGAGTTGCTTGCAAATGTGTAGTTCATCGTAAGCCGGCTTTTTTGCCTAGACGAATAGCAAAATGTTAACTTTCTCTTGAACGCTCTGAGAAGTTGCCTTATCGGGAAAGATTTGCTAGTCGCCTAAAAAATGTGTGAGTTTTTGTCATAGATATATGAGCAATACAAGACAGAAATGGTAAGTTTACAATTTATGAGAAAATGGATTCAAACATAAGGAATTAACACTCTCTTTTTCTGCATTAAAAAGCAGGTGACTTTAGCAAGCATGGTATTTGAGATCTGTTTCAACTACTTAGATGATTAGTTCTTTAAATACATTCAGCTTTCTGAAAAATCAATTCTATGGAACAGTGAACTCGAACGACTTGTTTTTTATAAGGTGTTTGTTGATGAAGCAAGTGAGGCAATTTTCAAAAGATTTAGCATAAGTGGATAATTTGATGCCTGGAATAGGCTATTTTTGAAAACGATGAAAAAGACCAAGGACAAGCAATAGATACTACTTGTCATGGCAATAATGGAGGAGTAGTGGAACAAAATGGGAAGTAAGTTCTAGTAAAACGACCTTGGTTTACCAAATCAATACATTAATTTTATCAGAAATGTCATAACCATGAACAATTAATTGCTGTTCTTATAGTCAGCGAGGATCCTATTTAGCTTGATGCAGAGCCTTGGAGTCTCTAAAAATTCATTTGCTCCTCTCATTTATAAAATTCTTGTCAATGCATATGGAACGTTTGGAGATTTGGCTAAGGTATCTTTGTTTCTTATTCAGATTGTTTATATGTCGGAAAACTTTATCGTCAGTTTCAGAAATATTCATGGTTTGCCGGGAGGCCCTCTGATACAACCACTTATCAAGCATCTCTAAAACAACAGAGAATGGCCTGTCATATAACTAGCAACTGTTTTGATTTAGGAAAATAGGGTCGAGGAATAGGCGAGTGTTGATATAATAGAAATGCTGACGAAGATTGCTTTCAGCGATGTATATTTATTGTAATGCAGATTAGATTCGGTGGTATGGTTTTGGATAGCATCTTCAGTAGTCTTTAGTATATGAATGAATAAATTGTTGGAGATTTTCTTGAGAGTAATGTTCAGAATTGCTTAGCTCAGCTTTATTCGCTATCTAAAAGTATTTCAAAATCTATAAAACTTTTGAAACAGTAGCTATAAAATTTACGAAAGCATTAAGGTGATGAAAAGGCCAATGCTATTTTTGTCAATGCAGCTTCTAAGCATATTCTGTGCAAAAATATGATCGGCTTCATTGCCAAGAGTACATATATGGACGAAAATCTGAAAGATATGATGGAAGCCCCTATTTTTCATACCTACATCAAGATCAAGAAAGAATTGAAAAAATAAGAACAAGCATAACTGCTAAAGCCGATTATGATAAGTTACTGCTCTGAAGAATAATAACTAGAGCCCAAAATATTGTACTACATGAATTAAGCATACCCTCCTAAGCCTCCTCAGTCTCGAAGAGGTCATTCACACAATCATCTATCAAAATCAGTGGCTATGAGGCCTTCAACAACACAATAATAAGAATAAAGAATCCCAGTTTTGATCGATCCAAGCCAACTGAAGCCTTCTGAATTTGCTCTCAAAGATTTATAAAAAGTAAAAAAACGGAGGTACGAGTTGAAAACCATAGAGGTGGAAAAATAGAAGGAAAAGGCAGCAAAAGATGAGAGAATTGAGAAATTTAAGACAATTCAGCATTAGAGAAGGCTAGTTGAATCAATGAGTACAATAAAAAACGATGTGGTATACAACAATATTCAAACTATCGAGAGCAGGCCCAAGCTATAGCCAGAAACACATCAAAGCAAATAAATCCAAAATCAGGCTAATAATATTCGTCTGCTGAGTTTATAAAAATAGTAGGAATAACCATATCGCTAAGATGCATAATCTGTCTTGAAGAAATACAAAAAGGTGTGGAGATACCTCTTTTTTAAGTATTCAACCAAGAAGACCTAGAATGGTGGTGAGGAGAAAGTTCATCAAGGAGAAGCCTGGAAAATGTTGAAAGATTATGACTTCAATTTTTTGAAAAAAGACTAATGCTTCACTTTTGTCAGATTGATCAACTAATAAATGAAAAGAAAAAATGATATACAATTTCTCACTTACTAAGGTTTTTAGGATTACATCTTGCAGGTTTCTGTGGCAGGATATGGCAAAATAGGATATGATCATCTCCCACCAGGAAAAACACTTCAACTCTTTGTTGAACAACTCAAAAAGGTGACCAAAGATAAATCTGGTAGTGTTTAGATATTTGAAAATCCTGAAGAAGCTTATTTTCAAGAAACGGAAGTAGTAAGATAATTCAACAAAAGACTAAAGTAAAATCCTGATTATATCCTTCCTGAAGGTTACAAACGAGTCAAGCAGACATCTCTTGAGTTTGAGTATGATGTCCACCCGATGTCACAAAAAAATATTTGTACTCCATATGTCTAAGTGCTATAAATTCTCGATTCAATCATTGCAAAACATCCTAAACTAGGATTCCATTTGATTTAACCTCTGAGCATCAAATCGGAAACCTATCTGGCTAAGCCTTTCCTATTTCAGAATATCAATAACAAGTTAAAATAATATAGAAAAGGATATCTTCAACCCAAACGATCTATATCTGTGATGGAAAAAAATAAAAGCATTCTTAGTCCCTCACCTGTCAAAAAATAATTCAAACCTTATGTTAATTTTTCATTAGGAATTAAATTAGGCCTTGCTCAAACGAATGTAAAATCAAAATCTATTGCAGAATAAGTCGCCTATTGCATGGAAGATATCCTTAATGCAGTATAATCTCAAAGCCCTGTTGTCAGAAAAGGGCGTAAAAAAATCACTAATGAATTTATGAGAAGAAGAAGGATCGAGTATAATCGTCTTTCTGCCGAAAAGATCAAGAATGAAGTTAATTGGAAGAAACGAGCTGATTCAGTAAAATTAGAAGTTGAAGCTTTGAGATAAAAAAGAAAATAGGCCGACAAACAAAAGAAAAGGAAATAATTTATTGACAAAAAAGCAAAAAATTAGAAATAAGAGAAGATCAATTCAAGAAAAATGACTGAGTTTGAAAAAGCAAAGGCCAAAATAGCTTAAAAAAGATAAGCTTTGCTTGAAATGAAAGCTGCCGAGGAGGAGAAAGTTCGAAGATAAAAAGAATAATATAGAGCAGGAGTTGAATAGTACTTTAGAAGGAAAAAGGAATAGATCAAAGAAAGGGAAGAGGACTATAAAAAAAGGAAGGAATAATAGAAATATAAGAAAGAGGAAGAAGAACAAGTCAAGAAATAATTTGTCAAAAGACTATACTTGTCTAACTTGAAAAGAGAGTAAGAAGTTCTTGAAAAAGTTGAGGAGATTAAGGAAAATTATGATGATGTTTGGAAATCAACTGAGGTTCAATAAGTTCTTGCTGAGCACAAACAGACGCTAAGACTTCTTTTCGATCTCTTGCTTAAGTACGAAAAATCAAAGATATCAGCAACAAACTATGATTAAATAGGAATGGCAACTCTCAATTTTTTTGCCTTGAAATTTCAAATTGTTCCCTTTTTGCTACAAAAAACCGATGTTAACAAAATATTTCATTATGCGATTAAAAATGATGAAGAAAAAAAGAGCAGCAGAAAAGGGATAAATTTTGATAAATTTATCGAAGTAATATTCTTGATCGCAACAAAAGGCAAAAAGATTTTGAATAAAATAATTACAAAAAGAAGGAAAAAATAGTAAAAAATTCAAGCCTTCTTGAATGCTCAAAAGAGTGCTGGAGGGAATCATTTTGAAGCCCAAGATGTATCTGATAGTTAATCATCTGAAGAATCTTCATAGGAAGAGGATAAACCGACTCTTCAAGATTAGTATTTGTTTAATGCTGAGGATGTTGAGCCTGAAACAGTTGAATAAATTTTAGATTTCCTCAAACTACCGAAAGAAAAGGCAGATATGGAGGAGAGATATAAGCAAGCTCTTGAGACCAAGACCTCTAAGCCAAGAAATTTGCTTGTAAAATAGCTAATGTAAAGTCTCACTGAGATCTCATGATTTTTTTAAGAAGTAAAGTAAGTATTCGAATATCAATATCAGTTATCTTATAAATTGATGATGGGGTTAGTTCCAGAGTTGAGATCTTCGATCCTGGCCTTTATTTTATGAAGGGCTAGATTGAGAAGTTTTTGACGACTTTATGGGTCAATTTCTTCGTTCTTTTGATATTTGTTGTCGTTGATTGTTCCATCCTGTTGATCTATTTGCATATTTTTAGCCATGATCGATCTTGTTTTTCCATTCTTAGGATCAGTAAGCACTAAATTTAAGGCAGGTGAGGTTCCAAAGATTCTCTTTCTAATAAATTTCTTTTCTTTGATGAAATTGCCTTTCTAGCCATCGATATCGGACTCCAAAAATATGAACCTTCCATGAATATTTCCTTGATCAAATAGTTTTTCAATGAAAAATAGAATTTTATCAAAGGCTAGCTAGTTTGATTTTGACTTAGTTGTTTCTTCTGAATTGAATAACTTAGGGTACTGCTTGTAGAAAAAATAGTGAGCTGCCATTTTCAAAGTCAGCAGTATCAGAGGAAAGCCCAACACTGCCCATGTTTTTTTGCTTTCCATCTTGATTTAGAAATACTAGATTGTTTCAACCATCATGGTGTACATTTTTTTCTTCATTAATTGATCTACTTGAATCGGATTGACTCCTCCAAAAATGGACCAGTATGCTAAGTGCATAAAGACGCCGATGAACTTGGCATTCTCCTCACTTTTGACAATTTCAAACACTTTTTCAATCTGCTTTTGCTGAAACATTATGTAGTTATATTTTTCAATTTAACTTCTCTTGTTGTGAATGTCTCTTTCTTCTTTTTAAAGCATTGAGCTGAAAGTTTGCTGCTTTTTCTTGTTGGTATTAGGAGGGGCGATTGGAAATATCGAGAAGGGGAACTCCTGATAATATTTTTCAAGAAACACCATTATATCTGATAGCTTTGTGTTAATTGGAACCTGGAGTTCTTTGAGAATTTTGATCGACAACTTAACTTGGGTGAAAGGAAAGTTGAATACTCTGGCCTCGTAAATGATTTTCGTGTCCTCTTTCTCAAGATCAAGAATGTTACTGTTATCTTTCATTTTGTAGTTCATTTTACGCTTGAAGTTCATGTTGAAAGGAAAAATGTACCTTTCCTTCATATCCTTGATGTCGAAAGAAATAAACTAAAGGTTGACCTCCTCCTTTTCAGCCAGCTTCTGGCTCTTTTATATTTATTGCCCGAGTTGAGTCTTGCTCGATGGAATCTACTTTTTTATCCTCATCGGCTTTAGGCTCAGTACTTGAAGCATTTATCCAGACACATTTTGCTTCTCAACTTTTTTGTCAGACAGATCTTCAGCCTTCTTTGTTATTATTGTCAGAGTATCAGTGTGCAATCCTCCATTCAGTCGACTTTAAATGATCTAGCAATTATCAAGTGGATTTTCTCTGATTATTTTATGAATATTTTTTTGTGTTGGTTCAACTCCCAAATTCTACAGATATCTGGTTGCATACTATTGTTCCAATATTTTTAGGAATGCAGGGTCTTTGACGTTGAGTTTCTAGCTCGCAGACAAATTACTTATGCATGAGGACCGATTTTGATATGAAAGACCTGATTATCAACGATTCTTCTCCTTTCCTTGACGCTCATTATAAGTTATATAACCCAGCCACAATCGAAATTATTTTGATCAAGGATAAACATCACTTTAAATAGGCTTAATCAGGCATTATAGTTTGTTTTTTCTGAGTCAACTTAAAGTTGATATGATTGTTTAATAGATCATAATATTAATCCAGCATTTGATAAGAATTTTTTATCGCTTCGGCAGTGAGGATAGAATGATGGTTTTAAGCATTTCTATATCTGATGTAGTAACTGCCGCTGTAGCTCAGCTGGGAGAGCGTATGACTGAAGATCATAAGGTCCGTGGTTCGAGCCCGCGCGGTGGCACTTTTTATATTTATCTACCCATATTAACAATCATATCAAGGAACTTATAATTTTTATCTACATCGATGGTTAAGGATAGAAAAGCTAATTCTCACAATCAAAACCCTAACCGAGGTCGAAACATCAAAAAATAATCACAGTCTCCCCATAATGCTCGAGGCAATGAGCAGTTCAATCAGAAAAAACGTAACCAACAACCTTCTCACAAAAAAAAAGTGCAACCCACTAACGAATTTTAACTGCCTCCAATCAAGACAAAGACACCTTCAAATCCCCAGCCTCAGACACTTCCAGCTCCCAACCAAGGGATTAATACAAAAAAGGTCAGCATGGCAAAACCTGAACAAGTTCAAGAGACGATGAATAATTTAAAAGAATTGTAGAAAGTATTGAACAGCTACGAATAATTGGAAATGGACAAGAGCCAAAACTTAAAGTCCCTTGTAGACTCAATTCTTCAAAAGGCGAGCAAGATAGAATGATCAAGAGTACTACTAATATGTATATTCATCATATCACAATTTATAGGACACCATCAGTGAATTCAACAACTAGACTCCAACAAAATGATATTTTTTGTGTTCAAAGCTTCAAGTAAATGATAATCGATCGACAAACAATAAAATAATGAAGGTTGATTTGAAACCAAAATAACCTATGATTGACAAATCAGCGATCATCAACTATGAGGTTGAGATTATGGAGCAGACATTTCCTCAGGCCAAGCCTATCGTATCCCATAGCAGCAAATATTCTTCCTGGGATCTTGATGGCAAAATCAGGTCAGTCTTCAGAGGAAGAAACAACTTCAAGGTGAGATGGATCGGGAACTCTAGCAACGCTTACCTTGAAACATATGCATACATTTTGCTGATTGGCAGTGGTCACTCGGAAACCAGTATTATGGAGTTTAAGCAAACCATCTATAAGCTGGGTAGATAGTGCCTCGACATGAAGGAGCAAAAGCTACTCGTGTAATTTATGAACCTCATCGAATACTCCAATGACAGGTACTCTTTTCTGAACAAATATCCCCAAATCTAAACGATCTTTGTCAAAATTTTACAGTTTGTGGAAGACGATCACAGCCCATCTTCTTGCAGTGACAAGATAGGATCAAAGAAAAAAGCTAAAGTGAGGCGTATAAGAGGAGTCAGGAACAAAAATTTGGAGGTTGGTGAATCATCCTATTTTTCGAGTCAATAACTTATGGAAGTAGAACTTGAACTTGAAGAAATTTACCAGATTTTTAGCAAGTACTTTAAGTTTATTGACATTGTTGGCTCCAATTAATACTCCTGCACCATGAAATTGTTCAACGAAAAGCACCTGCATATAATAATCTAAAAAGAATGCTACTTCATGGTGGAGGCTGATCTCACAACCAGCAGTCATTTCTCATAAATCAACAAAGATATAGCTCAGGACTTTGACGATATTATGAATGGAAAACACTCAGATGTCGCAGATGCTTAATCTTTAATCAAAAGACCGGTAGTTCAGGAAAGCAACGTCATTGCTGTCGAAAGAGCCTCTCAGATTAAAAAACCAAACTAGAAAGATTTGTTTAATACGCCCAAGTTTTCATCCTTTGCGAATTAAGGTCCTAAATACCTGGTCAGGGAATTAAATATTCCTTTCGGGGGAACAAACAAAAAGGTGCAAGAAAGATCTTTTATTGAAGACTTGATGGGAAACACAACTCATTACACTAACCATCAGCCTCAGTAAGCTCACAGTTAAGATGTTAGAAAACAAGAAAATCAAAATAGTCAGAAAAACATAATTCTCAATAAAATGAACTAATTCAAGGAAATGAAGGCAGCTTTACAAAAGGTCATGTAAAAAATAGAGACTAAACTCAAATTAATCAATGAAGTTGAGCAACTCAAAAGCGAAGGCGGAAAAATAGGAGATCAAAAGTATCCACTATTGAGTAATAAATCTTTGAAAGTGGAGTCTCCTTCAGCGAAGAACATTAATAATGTCTGCCAGTTCATCAAGAAAAATAGAAAAATTAGCTATAATTAACCGAGACCTTCTCAGAAAAAAAAAATAGGCAATGGAGTTGTATTGAACAAAAATCATTTAAGCCCCACTCATTTAGAGGAAAGAGTTCTTTCTGAACAGGCGAGATCCTTAGCTCGATCAAAAGTTAACTCTATTGATGGTTCTCCAGAACACCAAAATCCAGCCAACCTTCTGTACTGTGGTTCATCTATGCACAGTAATAATCACAACATTAACTTCCCAGTAGCCAATCAGGATCAAGCCAACAATTTCAACGTTAACGTAAATGTAAGTATAAACCAGACTCCTTTGCTAAGTTCCCAAAAGAGTTTGAACTCACTTGGATATTTAGGGAGTTAACATATCAGATTCCCACCTGAAAGACCAAAACAAGGTATACCTACAAGTCATTCAACCACTCCACATCTTCTGAAGAACCCTCATAGTTCGAAGCAGCTGCCCAGAACTCTCCATAAACATGAAAATCCAGAAACTAGATATTTTTGAAGGAGAGAGAGTGCTTTGGAAATCAGCGTAGGAGAATAAAATAAGTACTGATTTTTTTACGTCTTAACTTCATTAATGTTTCAATTAATTACAACTATCAAAGCAGCAAACTTACCTAAACATCATGCTAATAAATCGGGTCTATTTTACCGTTATGAATTGTAGCATAAAATATGCCTACTTTATATCTATGCCATAA
>Ga0100378_1003052_pt1 | contig 16260 bp, 21 predicted proteins | sample CryGeymeta201502_FD_81535 | JGI IMG/M metagenome (GOLD analysis project Ga0100378, IMG submission 81535) | Groundwater microbial communities from Crystal Geyser aquifers in Utah, USA - Crystal Geyser metaG 2015-02 | ecosystem: Environmental > Aquatic > Deep subsurface > Groundwater | place: USA...
AAAAAGAAAATATTTGGATTAAAAGAACAAATATCAGAATTAACAGGAAAGATCGATAAAAGAGATATGATCGAACGTGTGAAGAAAGAGTCTCAAATCTTAGTTGATCCTAAATTAAAGGAGAAGAAATTTGAATTAGAGTGTATGTTGGAGAATTCTATTATGAAGGAGAATAATATATTAGAAGAAGTAATATAATTATATACATTTTAATTCTTATTATATCATAACTTACTTACTTAATACTGCTAACATATTAATTTCTATTTAGAAAAAAAATTCTGAAGTTCAATTTGATAACTTATTCGGCAAACTTAAGATCTATTTAAGAGATGTAGAAAACGAGCTCGAAGAAATAAGTAGTAATAGGAACGGAAAAAAAAGAAAGAAGAAAAGAAATAGAAGGAATAATTACCATGACAATGATTATAATGATTATAATAATTACAATAATGATTATTATACAGATGATAACAATAATAGGTATGCTGGGAATAATGGGTATAATAATAAAGGTTATAATAATGGTTATAACAACAATAATGGTTTTAACAATAATAATGGATTTAACAATAATGGATATAACAATAATAATGGTTATGGATATAACAATAACAATAATGGATATAACAATAACAATGGATTTAACAACAACAATGGTTATATCAATAACAATAATGGTTATAATAACAATTATAACAATCAGAACAACAATCGACTTAACGATCAAAATAACAATCAATATAATAACACTCAATTTATTATCGAGAAAAGCGATAAATACAATGAAAATCAAAATAATTTCCAATATAATAACCAAAATAACAAGGGTAATCGAACTCCAGATCTTACTCCAAGTAGAACTCCATTTTATAATAAAAAAGAGTTTGATGATTATAACAATAACAATTCTAAAGTAAACAATAGTTCAAACTTTAACTCAAATTTAAGTACTAATTTCACTAATAACAATAACTTCAGCAATAATGAAAAGAGAACTCCTAATTATAATTTCGTGAAAGTTAAGGACCATGATGACATTCTATTTTATGATAGGAAGACAAATGATATTCATAGAAGGGATCCATATGAAGGTTTAGATGAAAATCCTCATTTTTATAAATAATATAATAAGGGAAAATATGAATAAATGAATATATTATAAAATAATGAGAAATATAAGTATTAAGCTATAAAATTGTTAAATTAAATATACAAATTAATATACAAATTAATAATTATTATATTTGAATTTAATTATGAATTATTGTTGATTTGTTAATTAAATTAATACTATTTTAATGAAAATTTACTAATATTTACTTATATTATTAAATTAATTCAACCTATTTATCAATCCAGCATATATAAAATTAATTATCAATATAATTATCGACATCTCGACCACCAACACCATTTCCATCATCCTTCTTACCCTCCTTTCTTCCTTTCCTCTGCTTATCAAAACTATTCTTTAAACTTTTAATCCTCGATCTAATTAACTTATCTCTTTTATCAGGGAATTTACTAAGTCTACTACATCTAACATCAACATTTAATTTTCTTATTAATTCTTTGAATTCTTCTCCTTCCGTCGGTGAGTCTTTTGTTATTAAATCAGTTTCATGTAAGTATCTATTTAATTCAATATCCATCTGTTCAAATACAAATGCTACATAATTATTATATATTTCTTCTCTATCTTTCTCTTGGACACCCTGGTACCTAGGGTCACTTTGCATAATATGCTGAGCGTCATATCTATTGATTTCATAATTTAATCCAATCTTTTCATGGAGAAGTTGCTTATACTGTTTAAGTTTTAATTTGTGTAAGTCAAACATGAATTCTCTGAATAACTCCCTTTTCCTCTCTAGTGTAAGTTTGGTAGACTTCCATCTTTCTTCAGTTGATAATTTTGTCTGGGCTTCTTCCCATGATATTTCAAGCTTTATTTTTTCGATAAGCATTTCTGAAAAGGCTTGTTCGTCGGTGTTGAAATCAGGTCGACTGCGCTTTTTGTCGAGGAGTGAGGTGTCTTTATTGTGTCTAAAGATTTAGATAATTTATTAAGTTTTAATGAAAGTTTAGTGTTAGATTAATTAAAGTTTAATGTAGCTTTTAATGTAAGTTTAATATAATTTATATTGTAATTTTATAAGTTTAATTTTATATTCCAATTTATCATACCTTTTGTCATTGATTTCTTTAATAAAGTTTTGAATTAATTCATTTCTCTCTGTTGATGAAGGAATTGTTTTATAAATAGGATTATTCTTAACATACTCCTTAACATAGTTAGCTGTCAAATGTTTAGTATTATCTAAATTATCGATTTTGACTTCGCTTTGGAGCATATCTTTAAATCTTTTGAGTGTTATGCTTTTTCCTAAATGAAATTAAGAAACAAATCCTTACTTTCATCAAGAATTTTCTTAATCTTTAACTTAGCCTCATTAAATAAGAATTCTTGGTCAATCTGAGTCAAAGTTTGAAATGCTTCATTGCGTGAGAATAAACTCAAATAGTCTTGTAATGATGTTTTTGCATTTAATTTTCCTGTTTCGATAAACTCTTTAATGTTTAGCTTTATCTTATCAAGTATTTGTTTTCGTTTACTAAAATTATCTTTTTTATTATCAATAAAATTAGCTTTGATAAATTCATTGAAGAGGATTTGTCTTAGTTCCTTTGGACAATTTGTATAACTAATTATATAGTAATTATTATACATATAGTAAATAAGATTTTATTACCTTGGTTCATTAATTAAATTTTGTAATTCATTTTCGTAAACTGAACTGAAATATAAATTTTTTCGTTTAAGAAGTTGTCTATAGTCATTTACTTCGTTAATATATTTGAGTTTTAAGTCATCAATGTATTCTTTATCGGAGATATTTGGAGTGTTTTTATCTTTGTTTTGTTGGTTTAATTTTGTTAGTTTGTCTAGTTTGTCTTCTTGGCTTTGTCTGAATTTATTGTTTAGATTTATATAGTAATTTTCATCGGCTACTTCGCATTCATCTTCATAGTCTTGGTTGTTGTCGTCATCATCATCTTCATTATCTTCATCTTCGATGTCTTTGTTATGTTGTGAATGTATTTTATGTTTGCCTATATTTGTTTTTTCTAGTCTTTCTTTTTGTTGTTGTTCCTTTTTTAATTCCATTTTTTTATTTAGATTTAAGTAGTAGTTTTCATCAGCTAACTCACATTCCTCTTCTTGATCATTTTCATCCTCATCTTCATCTTCTACATTCCCCTCTTCATTATCATCTCTTCCTCTTATTCTACTAACATAATCCTTTCCCTCATCACGACCCTCACCTTCCTCACCTTCCTCACCTTCTTCATCTTCATCTTCCTCATCTTCATCATCACTATCTCCTTCATTCTCTTGCATTCTCTTTCTTATTTCTGCAATCTTATCATCTTCTTTCCTACTTTGTATTATTTGATTTTTAATATCATTTCTAACTTTTTCTTTTACGATATCCTTTATATAATCTTGACATGAAATCATTCCTGTAGGAATCTCCTCAGGAATATCTTCTTTTTCTTGGATTAATACTTCTGGAATAATGTTTTCATTAACAGTCTAACAAGTAATAAATAAATAGGTAAATAAGTTAATACAATTTACATTAGATCATATTACACAATATTATTACCTTTAACTTCTTATCAATATACAATGACTTCCCTGTTTTAAATTTAATTTTTATTATTCGATCATCTATACTTTTCCAATATAACGGTGACATTTTCTTATCTATTTTGTTATCCATTAGACAAAATAATATTCCTAAAGGATTTTCCCATGTTGACTTATTAACTGTTTGATTATACCAATATAATTCATTTTTATCTGTTCTGAACTCCTTCCAGTTTTTATAAAATCCATCGTATAAATCTAACATTTCCACTCCGATTGTAAGTCTTGTAGTAAAGATATTAGGAATCTTATCGTGTTTGAAATTTAAAACAATTTGTATTAAGTTAGTACTACTTTCTATATTGTTGAAGTCTGATTTATTATAATCGCTATTATAAATTGAAGAAGTGTATTCTTTATTATCTCCGGTTAGTTCACTGTTCATTAAATCCATATGACGTTTAGCGATTTCTTTATAATTAATATTTGTATTAGAATTCGTTGTGATAGTGTTCATTACTATTTATATATAAAATAAATTAAATTAAATAATATAGTAATGTAGTAATTTTTATCAATATATTTATTACAAAATATATAAATTAGCTTAACAAAATTAATTATGAATTATTAATTCTTATATTTATAATTTATCAGTATTTAAAAATAAATCAGCAGATCCTTTATTATAGTCTTCATTTTGAATTATACACTTTGTTTTAGCTACTCCCATAGTTATTTTATTCTTCATAATATCATATGGATTGCACATCCATTTAGTTTTAAGAAAATATTTATAAACACACATTGATACTTCCTCTACTTTATCAAACTAAATTAAATAAGTAAATAAGCAAATAAGTAAATGAGTAAATTGTATATAAAAGTAATAATTACATGTATATCATGATTACCAGTGGTATCACATTCATATATAACTATAGTTTTTCTTTGCCCTACTCCCTCACAATCGTCGCCGCCGATCATCTCTTGCATAAAATAACTTTTATCGTTCAATAAAAGCTTTTTCTGAAATTCAAAGACGTTGACTAAGTATTTCTGCTCTATTGTATTGAATAGTCGTATACTCTTTAGGTGAGTGTTGTAACTATTGTATAAATCCATAGCAATAAATTTTATTGTGTCGTTATTTGGTAGTTTTATTTTGAGTTTGATAGAGCTTTGTAAATAGTCATCGGTTGTATTGATGTACACATTGTCGTCTAAAAATATAATTTCGATTGCGATTGTGTCTTGGAATAAAGAACGGATTTCTGTAGAGTAAAATTCAATTTCTTTTGTGTTGTCTAGTTTTTTGAGAAGTATTCCTGAATCAGAATTAAAAATTAATTCGTATGAATTAGCAGGATTAATTTCTTTGTTATTATAATCTTCTAAACTGTTTGATAGTATCAATCTCAACTTTGCTACATGCTGATGACTAAAATAATTTTTAATTACAAAGAATTAAAGAATTAAAGAATAATAATTACTGTTTATAAATTTTAAATCTAAACACTGAAAATGATGGCGCTTTCAATATTAACCCAGGATGAAACAAATAATTTCCTGTATAGAAACTCATATCCTTTTTAAATATTGACACCGAATCAAAAGTATAAAAATCAATTTTTGAGTCGATTACCTCTTGCTTATACTGATTAATATATTGATCTAATTCTTGATCATAATATTTTCCATAATAATTAGAAGGAGAGTTATCATTAATAATATTAAGATGTTTAGCAGTTAAATTGTCTGTATTGTCTGTATTGTCTCTTCCAATAAAATAGTGTCCAGTAAAGTTAGAAAGAATTAAACAAGGCTTTTGTGTTGTAAATATAGTATCACTAATTATTATGTCAACTAGACATTCATTAGAATACTTAAATTTCCTAGAAAATAATAAATAATAAGAAGATGATGATGATGATAAGTTAAGAAGATAAGTTAAGATGATATAATAAGTGTTAAGTGATAGGATGCTATAATATAAAATAAGTTATTTGTTGAATATAAATCCAATAATATTCTATACTTACTTATTAGTCGAAGTCAAATGAATACTATCAGAAATATCCTTCGAGTTTAATAAGAACAACCTATCTCCCTGTTTAATCTGAGTTAAAAACGAGGTATTATTTCCAATAACTAAGTTTTTCTTAAATGTAATACTGCCTATACCACATTTCCAGTTAATTTTCGAATTGTTTGAATCCATTGTCAGGTAACCACTTCTCATTGAACTGTTATAATTACTATCGAAAGGACTGCTAACTTTTATTAAGTTATTATCTAATATCGAGACTATAGTCCTTCCTTGGTATAAATACATTTTAGTCTGGGATACTTTATTTGGATTCCATTTTCCATTTTTGATAAAGATTACATCGCCTGTTGAGTAATAGGTTAAAAATTCACATCTAAAACAGTAGATAAACTCCCCAGTTATTGATAGAGTAAATGAATGATTAATACTTTTTTGACGTTGTTCTTTTATATCAATTGCAATGTCTTTTTGGACGATAGGCCCTGGTAAAGGAGAGTCAAGTAAGAAAATGCTATCTCCTATTTGTTTAAATACCTTCCTTCTTATTGGGATTAACTGATCAGTTGGATTGTCAAGAATATATTGTTGTTCATTGTGATATCCTGGTAGATTCATAATCTTCTTAATAAAGTTGACATCGTAATAAACTATAATTTCTTTATCGGTACTTCGAAATTCATGAAAGTTTGGGTTGAAGTATTTGACAAGCTGATAATAGAATAAGTTTATGTAAGTAAGATAAATAAATTGGTATTAATTTTATTATTAATTTATTACTCTATTTCCATATGATATAATAGTAAATCTTTCTGATAACTTTATTTGAGGATATAAATTGTATAATGTATCAGCATCATTTCTGTAGAAAGCGAACTTATCAAACTAAAATATGTAGTAATGATGTTAAGGAAAATTAATATAAATGAATATAAATTTATATAAATGCCTTTGTCTGATAAAATAATTCAATTTGGCTTTATATAATATATAAATTATTTACATACATCATGATTAAAACTGTTTGTTCCTATATTAAACATTTCAGTATATTCTTTTCCGTCTTCATCCTTTTTCTTATAATTTAACGTCTGTGTTGCAGATTTTAGTGGGCATATCTTATAAAACCATTCTTTGATAGACTATTATAAAGTAAGTTGTAAGGACATATAATAATTTTGATAATATTAGTAATGTTAATAAATCTAACTACATACCGTATTATAACACAACTGACTAATGACTTTCATAAATAAATAAGCTAGATTCTCTGGAATTTCTTTTATTATTTTACTTTCATCAGCAAAATGATCACCAAAATCTCGTGTTAATTTTGAAGGAATATAACATTTTAATGACGCTCCACTATCTAGATTTATTGAAGTTTCTTTAAATTGGTGAAAATATTTGCGAATTGATTCAGAATCAGAATCATCATTTAATGAATTTTGATCAAAGATATATTCTACATCCGATATATAGTCTTTATTAAGTATTTTTTCTAAATCGTATGATTGAGCTATTGTTGAATGAATAAAGGTAATTATTATTAAAAAATGAATTGTTAGTATGTATAAACTTAACAATTTCATATTTGTTTTTGTAATAAATTTAATTCAAAATTATTTATTTAATGTAGAAAATAATAAACTACACGTAATTAACAATTAATATATTGTTAATAAACATATAAATTTTTATTTAATTTAAATACAATTTCTATAATAATTAATATAACTAACTTAATTTTCAAAATAATTAATACTAAAAATGTCAAGCACAATGTCTAATTTTACTTATTTAATCAATCTCGAAAAAACCATCGACCCTTTTTATGAAAATAAAATAAAGAAATATGAAGAGAAGAAGAAAATCCGAATGGCTAAAAAGGATATAGATATTGAAATATTCAAAGAAGGTCTTTATGAATTAGGAATAACTCACGATAAATATAATCATTCTTATTTAAGCTTAGATATTTGAAATAAAGAATTAATATCGATTGGAGGTATAAGCAAGTTTAAATATCTTCAAAATATAAATATATCATATAATAATTTAACATCGTTGGAACAAATAAGTGGACTAAATCATTTAAGAAATATTGATGCGTCATTTAATAAAATAAATGAGCTTTTTGACTTTGAGTAAGTTATTATGTTTAGGATGTTTAAAATGTTATTAACTTTATTAATTACTTATTAATAAACTTTAGCCCTCCTTTGAACTTAGAATACGCAAACTATTCACATAATGTTATTACTACAATTGAAAACACATCCAAAAACAAATATTTAAAATCATTAATTTTAAGCCATAATCAAATTAGCAAAATCGAAAAGTTATCAGAAAATGTTTACTTAGAGGTAATTAAACTAAAATATAATTATCTTATATTACAATTTATCATATTATAACAGAACTTAGACTTAGCCTACAACAACATCGAAACTATAATGAATTTAGACAATTTAAATATTCAAAGCCTTAATTTAATGAATAATAGAATAAAAAACATTACAGGATTTGAAAATTCATCAACTTTAATAGAACTAAATCTTTCAAAGAATTACATTACAAGACTAAAAGGTTTACAAAATTTAGTTAATTTACGCTACTTATACTTATCAAGTAATCAAATATCAAGAGCAAAACAAGTTGCTTATATATCGGAGCTTCCATTTTTAACAGATGTAGACTTCTGTTTTAACGATGTGCAGTCAAGAAAGTTCTATAGATTTCAAGTAAGTAACTATATTAATGTTATTAATATATTGCAATATATTATCTTCTTACTTATCTTATTAATTATTAGATTCTTTTCTACCTACCTCAACTAAGAACATTAGACGGCCAAGAAGTTGATTATTATGAAAAAGTTAAGGCTGATATACTTTTTGGAGCCGATCTCGAAAGCAAAAAGGAAATATTTAAAACATTTTTGGGCGAAGAACAGTTTATAGACAGAAGATTATTTGTTGCTGAACAAATTGACCCTGAAAGCGACTCTGAAGAGGATATAGAGAATTTTGATAATATGGAATCAGGTAAAGTAAAGAATCAAACACAAAGTATGGGATTAAATTCGAAGAATATTACACTTAGTTCGATATATGAGAAGAAAACAAAGTAAATTTATTAATTAATAAAAAATATTTATTAATATTAATAGAGATAATCATATGTATAGTGATATAGGCTTACTTGGTCTTGAAAATTCAACAAGTTAAGGTTTAATGATAATAAGTTAATATTCAGAAAAGCCATAAGAAACAAAAAAGATAAAATAGGAATAGTATTGAATAATAAATATTTAAGTCATTAATAAATATAAAACTAAGAAAAATTATATACCGTTTAAATATAGTCATAGGATTTAATATAATCATATAATAATATAATGTGTTTATTATAAATATTATATAATTATTATAACTCTCAACAAAATTTCTGCATTTATAATTACAATTATATAAATATTTATTTTATCAATTATATTAGTAAATTAAAGATAAAATGAAGAAAATAATTCGTTCTAAGTCAGATACTAAGCTCATAATAGAATATAAACTAGTAGCTGAGACATTAAATGCTAATATTAACAAACTAAAAACAAACTATATTAAAAAAGGGCATTTACTCCCTAAAGCAACCATTATGAAAAAACCAAAAGGATCACGAAGAGGAAGTGAGCAAAAACACAGTAAATTATATTATAAAACATTTATATAGAGGAAATGAAGTTTTTAATAGAAAATTTAAAAGATAGCAAAGAAAGTAAGGAAAATATAGCAAAAAGTAAAACACAAACAATAATTGATAACTTTAAACATAATATAACAAATTTATTGAGATTTAAAAACTCGTTTGATTATAAAATCTTCAGTAAATTAGCGAAAGAATATAAAGAAAGTGTAAATAAATTTATTAATAGTAGTCTAATTTCATTTTTGAAATTTTATTAGTGAAGGTTAAAAGTTTTAAAGATGAGTTACTTGTAATTAAAGAAAAAGAAAATAAACATATTATTTATAATAGTGACTGCAACCAAAAAACTGAAAACAATGAAGCAAATGAAGCAAATGAACCTATTGAACCAAATGAAGCTAAAGATTTTAACGATAACCATGACCATGATAATACATTTGATGAAAACGAATCTGACTCTCTTTTTATCGAAAACGCAGACAAAGTTACAAATATAATTCAAATCTTTATGAATATAAAAACTTCAGTATTATTCGAGGCAAAGTCATTAATATTTAAGGAGTTTGACTCTTTACTATTAGATATACAAGAATCAATGATGAATGAATCAAATAAAAAAAACTATATGTAACTCTATTATATAATACCTTTAACTTATCTTAACAATTATAATTTAGGTTCTTAATGTCAGTACTCGATATAATTATCTTCCAAATCTCTAGTACAAACACAATGTTTGAATACTACAATATCATGTTTAAAACTCTTTCTTATAAGATAATGATATATTTATTGGAATATATTGACTTGACAAGAACAATATTTAGTGAAAGCAACTCAGCAAGTATTAAAAACCTCAATGAGATATTAATAAGAATATACAAATCAAAGTTTTACTATGTAAAGCAAACTTGTCCGGTTAATATTCTAAAAAACAAAGATTTTATAGATCATAAAGAAAATACAAAAGAAAGTACTAATGATCATATTGATAACAAAGTATTTTCCGGTAAACTCAAACTCCATTTACAAAAACTACAAAAAAGGGATATAAAGGATAATGATAGTTTAAAAAGTAAAGATACCTTAGAATTTAATGGAAAGCTTCAAACAAAAGACAGTGCTAGTACTATGGAGTATACAAAGTTACAGACTAAAGATAGTGTAAGTATTGACTGCGGAAGTGGAAGATATCGAAATAAAGATAGTATTGACTATAACTATAATGCTGATGATTGTCAGATCACGCCAATATTGCGTAATAAGGATAAATCTATATCTCCTGATACAAATATTCATAACGTGTTTGAGAAGATTGATATTAATGAGAAGTTGGATAATATGACTAAGATAAGTAATTTTGATAATAATAATATTAATATTGGTATTAATGATAATGATGTTGCAGGGGCGATATACAATGAATTTAGTATGGACAACTACTCACTCTTTCCCAAATTTCTATTTAATAATAACTTCAAATTTATCTACGATATACATATTCCAAAAAAAGAAGAAACAATAATCCCAATACACTCAATTCAAAAAACTAAATTTATTAAGAAATGCTTTGTATTAAATAAGAACTACCTCAGCACAAATATAAAACTTCTAGATCTTAACTTGAAACAATTTTATTGCTACAAAGTAGTATTATTTAGATTTTCAAACTTCTTTACTGCTACAACTTCTTTCACAAAAAAGGTATGCCAAATGTGTGAGAAATCCTTCTTCTGTGAAGAACTTATTATTCATTATTTTTTCTGTAAGAGCAGAAAAATGTATCTTAAAAAGCTTTCTGAGACTAAGGATGACTTTAAACTTGTACTTCAGTTTTTAAAAGCCTTTAAGAAAAAAAACCTAACAAAGGAACAAGATTATGGAATATTCTCAGAGAATTCACCATTTAATTTAAAATTAAAGAGAATTAAAGATAGTAGTGATCTAGTTTTTAACAGCGAGGAGGAAGAAGACGATAATAAGTTAAAAAATAAACCGAAAGACATGCTTGACTTTTTTATTTATATTATTGGAGCAGAAAGAGAAAAACGAATTGACTCATATGAAAGAATGCCCAGTAAATTAATTTCCCTAAATAGACTTATTCATTTTACATGCAAAGTATTAATCGATAATCAAAGTAAACCCAATAAGGATACCTATCTTATTAAACTTAACGACTCGCTAGCTTTGTTATTACAAACATTAATCAAGAAAGAATTCTTGTTAGTTAATTTAATACAAGACAACGAAAAGATACAAAAACTAACATCAAAGAAACATTCCTCTAACCAAAAAAGTGTTACTATAAGCCAAATCAATAAATCATCAAACTTTGAAGGAAATCGAGCTTTACTTGCTAAAACAACAAACTTTAAGAAAGCAAACAAAAGTAGTAAATTTGAAATTACAATGCTTACCGATGAAGAAAAGTATAAGCTGATTCATACAAATAAAAAAAAACTAACGCATAAACCTGGTGTTGGCTTCTCGTCATCTTCATTAAATCTACAAGGATATATTTTTTCAAAAAATCCATCTAATAGCGTAAGAAACTCTCCTGTAATGATGAAACGAGAACTTATGCAAATTAAAAAAGATGATGATTATTTCAACTCAACTTCTAAGATAAATACAGATAGGAGCACTAAAAATAATAATAAAAATTTAAGTGATATGAATCATCTTACTCAAAGTATAAACATACTTAAGAAAACTAGTATGCAAACAAGTAAAACTGCAACTAATTCAAATAAAAGTATAAAAAAGATAAAGTTTGAGCGAGGTCAAAGTGGTCAACTACCTTTTATGAGTGTACAAAAAACAACTTCGCCGAGAGCTTTAACAAAACCTGTACAGAAATCAGGATTTAAGGTGCAGAAGTCTCAATTTTTTAATCCAGATAAACCTGATGATGAAGATATTATAAAAGATGATAAGGATGATGAAAATATAGACGAATTAAATGATGATTACTATGAATCAAACATTCGATTAGAAACAGGAGAGACACAAAATTATAAACTGAGAAATAACGACTCTTCCTCAGATGACTCTTATAAACTTTCTAACAAATTTGAAAACGAAGATGATGACGATGACGATGGAAATAATATCGAAAATAGAATAGCCGAGAAGTTTGACAAGAACAAATACGCTACAGATGATCAAAACAACTCTATTAACTACTCTAGTAATAATAATTCAGAATTAAGTATAAACTTTCATAGTGACTCAAATTCCAATATTAACGATCTAATTGAGTTAGTCGAAGACGAAGAAAAGGATAAAAAGATATTAAGCAGCTTTAATAATCCAGAAGTAGAAAAAGACGAAAATATGAATATTAGCATACAAGACTTTCAAATTATTGTAAATTTAAGTAAAGGAGGTTACGGAAGTGTAGACTTATGTAGGAAGATTAAAACAGATGAAAAGTATGCAATTAAAACAGTAAATATAAGTGACATGGTAAGATTATTACAAAATACTTCTTATAAAATAATATTTATTACTTATCAATACTTATTTAACCTAACTTAGACTGATAAAAACTTAGAAAGCCTACTAAAGAAAGAAGCCGAAATACTAAACGAATTAAGTTATGATGCTCTTATCAGGTGTTTTTATGTATTTTCAGATGAGCATAATTATTATTACGTTATGGAGTTTGGAGGAGGCGGTGACTTCGATACTTTACTTAAGAAGTTTACTGGCAATAATGTTCTTCCTGACCCTATTGTTAAACTATTCTTAGCAGAAATGATCTTAGGACTGGAATACTTACACAAAAAAAGGATTTATCATAAAGATATTAAGCCTCAAAATATATTAATAAGTAATAATGGACATTTTAAGCTTACTGATTTTGGATTATCTGAAGGGGAAGATATAGACGAGAATCTATTTGTTATAACGAATACTATAACAAATAATGAAAATAATGAAAATGATAATAATACTAATACCTTTAATTTCTTCAATGAATTAAGCTATTCCAATCAAATAAACCTTACAGATAAAATTTCTAAAAGATCAAGTATCAAGTTACCACATACAATAATTCCAGATCAAATTAATATAAATGAAATAACACCTAGACTTAAACGAAGTAGAACAAAAACCGTATATGATAAAAATAAAATCCTAACTGATTTGAATCTTCATATGATTTTGTATCCTTTACAATCAAAGAAAACTGAAGAAAAAGTGTTAGGTAACTATACTACATAATATAATTCACTTAACTCTATAACTAACTATAATTAAACATTATTTATACTAATCATTAATTACTATTATAGGTACTACAAACTTTATGTCTCCAGAAATAATTAAAAACGATAAAAACTGCCCTGCTAAAGGAGAAGCAGACTTCTGGGCCTTAGGAGTTATTCTTTATTTAATTTATACAAAAAAGCTACCATTTGATGCTTCTAAACCATTTGACATATTTGATAAAATTATTGATAATAATATCGATTGGGAAGCTTTAGAAAATACTAAAATTAATGTTCATTTATTAGAAATAACAAAAAAGTTGCTTATTTACGATCAAAAAGAACGAATAGAGGAAATAAAGAAGATTAAACAATCTCCCTACTTTGATGGTAATTATAACTATTTTATACCATATACTTACTTATAAAGGGTTTGATTGGGTTAATTGTTTCAAAACTGATTCTCCATTAAAGAAATATGCTATTGACAATATCAAAAAGCTAAATCTCAGAATAGCTAATAAAAAGAATGAAGAAACAAAAACAGTAGAAGTTACCCATACAGATACAAAAAAGAAATCAATAAAAGGCTTTGACAGTAAAGCTTCTTTTTGTACGGTCAATTTGGATAATATGTATAATCAAGTCAATCAAGCAATTAAAAAAGAGATTATTAATAAAAAAGACATCACTGAGTTTAATCCGTTTAATGAAGGAACTATGGACTACGATAATTAATTTAAAGGATTATAGTAAGAAATTGAATAAATTTTAAGTTATAACATAATGTTTTAAATTAGTAAGTGTTAAATAATTGTTATTTTCGCTATTTAGCTATCTATTTTGTATTTATGTGTTATAAGTTATAATTTAATGTGATATAATTATGTATAAATTATAGTATTATTAGTATTATTTATAATATTATTAATATTGCTAAAATTGTTGATTATTATTATGATAATTAATTATTATTAAATTTAATCACTTTAATCTTATTTACCAAAAAAACTCATAATACTTCCTTGAGTTTTGTCATCCTTCTTACCTCCTTTTTTCGCATTTTTCTCTGGAACGGCATTATTGGCAGGTTTATTAACATTTTTTGGCTTTACTTCATTTTCATCTACGTAGTATACTTCGTCTACGAACTCGTCTACAGTTTGCATATAACCATCTTTATCCATATATCTTTTTGGTACATTAATTTTTCTTATTTTTTTAATTTTCTTAACACCTCCTACAATCTCTTCATTTGGTTGATTCTCATTAATATGTCCATTTTGATCATTGTTATTATTATTGCTATTGTTGTTACTTACATTACATTCTATATGACCATTCTCATTTCCTTTATTATTCTGATTACTATCATTCTCTTCTACATTCATCATCTTTTGTTGTTTACTAAATTCTTGTTTAATCTTCCTAGGTGACTTTTCAGTATCTATTACCTTCTTTCTTTTTCCAGTCTCATTAGTATTTTCACTACTAATTAAGCTATGATTACTATTTATATCAATTTCATTATTACTATCAGGATTTTTATTCTTATTCTTAGGTTTGCCCCCGTAGAAGAACTCTTCCTCAGGATCTTCTTGTATCATATCTTCATCATCGATTATTTTCTTCTTTGGTTGCTTTTTATCATGGGCTGAAGGGGCTGCTTTATTAGTATTATTAGTAGTAATATTAGTATTATTAGTATTATTAGCTTTCCCCATATTAGAAAAGCTTGCTTTAATATCATTCGTTTTCGTGTTTTTACTTTCAACTTTAGGTTTTGTTGTGTTATTAGCTGGGACTACTTTGCTTTGTTTATTATCTTCAATTTTTAGCGCTTTCACGTCTTTTACTGCTTCCTTCATAGGATCTTTACCATGATCCTTAACATGATCATTATGCTTAGTAATATCTTCTTTCCCTTTACTTTTCCTTCCTGAATTACTTATATTAATATTATTTGAATTTTCAATCGGAGTTGCATTCTCTCTTAATTCTAAACTATGTTCATAGACTGAAAAGTCCTTAATAAAGAAATCTGATTTTTTACTTTGAACAGAGTGAATACTTAATCGAAGTAGTGAAGGATTATTCAATATTTTATCTAGGGATTCAGAATAAGAAGGTATTAAAATTGTATTGAAAGTTTGTTCAATTTCTACATCGGCGCTAAATAGAATAATCAAATTATTTAAGTTGTTCCCATGATCAAACTCGAATATATATTTAAATAGTATTTCGTTACTACGTTCAGTTGGTATTTTAAACTTTTCTGCAAGTTTATGTATATTAATTATCTCGTTTTTATCATTTACCATACTATTGATAATTTTAAATAGTTTATCGTCAGAAAGATCTGCCATTACTTTTGATTTAATATAATTTTGGGGAATTTAATTTAAATAATAAAGAATTATTTTATTAATTAGAAATTATTTTATAAGTAAAAGTATATTTGAAATATAGTTAATTAGTAAATATTTAACTAGATAATTAAGCAATTAGTTTATTAATTGGAAATTAGAATTTGGGGATTGGGGATTGGGGATTGGGGATTGGGCAATCCCCAATCCCCAATCCCCAATCCCCAATCCCCAATTAATAAACTAATTGATTAATTATAT
>Ga0100378_1003054_pt1 | contig 16259 bp, 21 predicted proteins | sample CryGeymeta201502_FD_81535 | JGI IMG/M metagenome (GOLD analysis project Ga0100378, IMG submission 81535) | Groundwater microbial communities from Crystal Geyser aquifers in Utah, USA - Crystal Geyser metaG 2015-02 | ecosystem: Environmental > Aquatic > Deep subsurface > Groundwater | place: USA...
AAAGGGTGATTGATGGGTCGGCATCTGACTGATAGGGCTGAAGGGCTGGGAACAGAAGGAACCCAATTTGGCTGGCTTTTAACAGCTGAACAGGACAGCTATTTTTGTTGGAGCTATCAGGATAGTTGATAGCATATTAATAATAGTTGATCTTCTTCATGAGAGGCTGTTTTAGCTTTGATTGGTGTTTTTGCCTCATAATAAATATTATTTCCTGAAAGCTAAAGAATTATAAGTAAGAAATAATTTTATGTAAGAAAAGAATATTACCGGCTTTTAATGCATATACTACTTGTTTGAGGCATAAGGAGAAAAGATAGAAAGATAGTAATATCAGTAAGGAGAAAGATCTATTTCCCATGGAGAAATTGATTTTCTTCTGAGTCTTGTTGTTTGAATAGCAGAAGGTCTTAGTTTGCTCCTGAAAAGCCACGGTTCTTCGTGGGTCAGTTGTTTCTTAGGGCTCAGCCTCTTGGGTTCTTCAGAGCGATTAAAACTTTTATTTTTGAAATTCGATAATTGTTTGTTGTAAGCAGAGTTATTGTTGTATGAATTTACCTTGCTAATTCTGACGCAGGGAGTAAGAGTTTTGGCCTTAAGCTGTTCAATGTCTAGGTCTTCTCTTTTATGAGAAAGTCTGACAGCCTCAGCGATGGCGCTTCCCAAACCCTTGCATTTTGAGCCTTTCAATTTTGCAACGTTCTTATGACTTTCACGGAAACCTTCCTGCTCTACATTGTGGCTAGTTGAGAGATGCTCTGATCTACAGGCGTCACTTTAATCAGATAAGCAAGAGTAGGTGATGTTAGGAAGGTAGAGAGTAGAGTTTTTGTCGGCACATTGGATGGTTCTGGAAGTTTTGCACAATTAAGTAGCTCCACCATAGTTGACAAGATATTCAAAGTAGTTGACCTTTTTGAGGGTGCACAACTTTCTCCTATTTTAGATGCTCTGTCTCATGTGGCTTTTGTTGTTTTTAATTTGGAATCAATTATAAAAAATAAAACGGTGCCATCTGATTAAAACACCATTTGGTGATAATTCTAATCCATTCTTATCACTTTCAACTTTGGCCCTCTTTAATCTATATTAAACAAAATATGTGCTTCTTGAAAATGTTCAGGCGAAGGGGCCAGTTTGTTCGAATGAAACGAAGACCGGACTGTATTTCGAAATGAAATCATAATGTTTATAATCGAATGAGTGGTTTGGCGAAAAACAAAATAATTGAAAACTACCAGTTGATTGAAGAAATAGGAAAAGGGGCATATGGCAAGGTCTACAAGGGTCTCAACCTCAACAATGGCATTCTGGTGGCCATGAAATAAATCCCCATCAGCAAGTAGTACATCCGAAGCATCAAAAAATAAATCAATGTCCTCAAAAGCCTCAAGCATCAAAACATCGTCAAGTACGAAGACGCCATTATCAAGGATCACAAAATTTATCTCATTCTTTAGTATCTCTAGGGAGGCTCACTGGGTAATCTCTGTAAAAGATCAATCTTCCCTGAAGCACTCATCAAGTTGTACGTTCGCCAAATCCTGGAAGGACTGGATTACCTGCACAAACTCAATATTGTCCATAGAGACATCAAAGGGCTCAACTTGTTGTTGACCAAGGACGGAAAGTTGAAAATTGCTGACTTTGGAGTAGCTGTGAACATCAGCGAAAACCAGAAGACCCTATCAGCTGGAGGGTCACCTTACTGGATGGCTCCCTAAACTGTCAAAGGTCAAGAGGTCATCAATCCCAAAATAGATATATGGTCATTGGGCTGTACCGTCATAGAACTTATGACAGGTATCCCTCCTTATTTCGAACATGGCCCGTTGCCAGCTTTGTTTCGAATTGCCTAAGACCTACATCCACCATTGCCCAAAAATGCTTCTGCAGAATGCGTCGATTTTTTACTTCGCTGTTTTGAGAAAGACCCCGAGAAGAGAGCCAAGGCTTCCTAGCTATTGGAGCACAAATGGGTTAAATCGGTCAACGAGCAAGAGATCAACATGCAGAGAACTCATAAAACAATTCGTTCTTCCAACATCATGCAAATTGAGACCACCCTTCGCAGTCGGAATCTGAGTGAGATCAATAACTTGGTTCAGAAAACGGAGAATAAGAAACTTATTTACTACAACAAGTACTTTCTGGTCTTCAACGAAATATAAAATTGTGACAGCAAAATTGACATCCTCGCCTCCTTGATCGGCTCAGACATTCAGGCCTACAAATATATTGAATCAATTGGCGTGGTCAAGGATCTATTCACAAGGTAGTGCAAACAGAGTAGAATCAGTCCTGTAAAGGCCCTCTAGGTCATTAGGGAGAGCTATGTGCTTGGCCTAGAAAACGATTTATTTTTCATGATCCAAAACAATGTAATATTCTACATTGCCATGTTGTGCAAACAATACCTAACAAAAAAGTAAGCCTTTTAAAATATCACCTCCATAGCATACCTCTTAAGCTCAATCATTAAGTCATTCTGCTATGATTAGCTTGTTCTAGCCCCTCACATCCTTCAGATCATGCAAGAGTAAGATACTCTGAGCTCACTGTCGATCTGTTACCATTTTGCTGTCTAATTTAAAAAGGAATAAATCGCTATCAACTGTCTTTTGATCTTCAATAAGTACACTGAGGAAAGCTTCGAAATCAATTAAGCTTTATCCATTTTTCAGTACAGTCTCAAAGAGATATGCAATATCAGCATTTTTCAAAACAATATCAATGCAAGTGAATAAAATTTAAAGCTCGTTCTCTACCTCAGCCGACATTACGAATTTCAAGCTCAAATGGAAGCATTGGGCCTTTCTTCAAATTTAGCAGAATTTGCCAAACTGCTGGTCTTAAACAAGAATGTTTGCGAAGACAATTCCTAGTCAGTGAGCCTCTATTTATAGCTAATGATATAGTTTTTCTATGGAAAGATAGAAAGAACAAAGAACTTTATGAAGGCGGGTGGGCTGAAGAGGCTGAAAAGTTTGCCCAAATTTTTGGTTGAAAAACAATAAATAGCGCATAAACTCAACATCATAATAAATCAAGTCAACAGCAACTGATATTTATCTTGACTCATTTCTTTGACATTATATTCTCTTGACTATTCATGCCAAAAAGCCCTTTGTATATCCTATTTGCCATCACCTCTCCTAACCTGATCTCTTTTACGCCGCTTCGAACAGGCATGTCGGATAGCTCCTTCTCTCCTAAAAAATCAAGCAGTAGAGCTTTGTAGCTGGGATATCGCTGAGCAATGTTTTTGCATTTCTATTGCCCGAGACCTGGAATTTGAAAGAGAATATTTGTCCAGCATTTTTCGACCTAGTTTTGATGCTATCCTTTGACATTTGAAGTATTCTGGTCATAAAAGGAGATCTCCCTCTCGAACATAGAGTTTACGATTGCTGCACTGAGCTAGCATAAAAATATGAGGCTTTCTTGCTAGCTCTGAGTGTTTTCAAATTCATAGTCCATGAAAAAGTTCATATCCAAGCTTTATCTCAGTAGCAAACTGCGCTAAATAGGGGGTATTTTTTCTCGCCTTTCTTCCTCCTCCTCACTGTTGATGTAAAAGACACTGATTACGAAATCAAAGTTATGGGGTACGTTCTTCAAAGTGATGTTGTTAATTTGCATTTTTTACTGGAGCTCAACGGTATGAAAGTTCATTTGTGTGGGATCAATAGTGGGTGTTCGACGGGTGAGAACATTTTAATCTTTACAGTTGAGATAGAATTTTTATAGAACTGGGTGGAGCTCTTTGTCTGAGAATTCGACCAGGAGGTGACTTGCTGAAGCATTTTTATTCAATTTAGTGGAGATCATTATTATTCTAAAAATAATTCTGAGCAAAGCGCTCAAATACATAATTTACTACCTTTCCTTTGACAAGCCCTGAAAATAATTGATAGTAATGAAACATCTTAATGAAACATCTTAATGTCAGTAATTGAGAGAGTTATTGTTCACCTTCCGAAATATTTTTCATAGACTGGGGTGATTGGCTGGGAGTACATGTTGCTGAAAGTGATGAACTCGTCATTGGCCATGATGTATTTTCTTTAGGGGTTGCAAAGCTCAGTACTTTCGTCAATCATTATTATCATTCGCTGATCGCCTATGTGAATCACGCAATCCAGACATTACTTGGAATCTTCCACATCTTTGATGATGAAACCGTTGTGAGTGACTTTCTTCTTGCCTGAGTAGAAAGAAATGAGGCAAACTACGGTATGTACCTCTTTACCATGCTTGATGACCCAAACTACCTTTTTCTTTGATCTAAGTCTAAAGGAAAGTACTTGGCGATCATCTTGCCCACGAACTGCACAGTCTTTTCGATTATATAAATATTTTGGCTCTCGAAACGAAACGACTGCATTTTTAGATCGATACGATAGATTATTAACTTTTGGAGATCATTAAGCTGCACCTTCAACTTTGGAATTTTTGTTGCGTTTACGGATACGTTTGCGCTTGGGCTCAGCAGGATTCTGATTCTGGGTAGAAGAGCTGTGTCTTGGCTGCTTTTTCTTGACTGAAAGCGGATTGGGACCCTTAACTACTTTCGTTTTGATCTGAATTCCCTGCACTGCGGAAAGATGTTTTATCTTCATTTTTTTATCGATCTATGCTTGCTTCTTCCTCAGCTCCTGAACCTCTTTCAGTTACTCCTGTTTGAGCATATATTTTTCCTTCTGCTATATTTTCAGTTGTTCGAGAGTCTTTTTGTGAATGTCCTCCATTGTAACTCTCTGATCAGGCCCGAAGTACATGATTGGAACATTACCAACAGCTCTAACCTATCTTCTTAACTCCAAATCTTGCGAGCATACGATATACTGTTTTTCATTATTGGGGCCAATTTGCTCCATTAGGCAGCGATCAACACTGTACTCAAGAGGGTGCTTGCAGTAAACTGTTTTTAGTTATTTGGCGGCAGCTACGACCAATTTGAATTGATCACCCAGCAACTAAAGCTCCCTGATGATGCAAGAGGTGACTCTTAGTGAGCATTTTGCCTTGACGACTTGATCGAACTTCCTTTTGAGATCGAGGTCCTTTTCGACAAGCAGTTTGATGAAATTTCCATCAAGGAGGAAGCGATATGGTTAATGGAACTGATGGTTGATTCTGTAGAAGTTGATGATTTTGACTAGTTGTTGATTGTTCATTATGATTCTAAAGTATAATAACTCAGTAAGAATATCATTTCCAGGCAGGACTTTGCATTTTGAATCTTTCATGCTTTGAAGTCAAACTGTACTTTGTCGGACTTTTGAAACTGGAGGGTTTCATCTCTGTCTTGGGTAAAATAGATGAGTCTAACTCACAGTTCTATTTGTTGGCGATGAAAGAAAACTCAGGCTCATCAATTATAATCAAGGACTTAGAGGTACAGCTCTATGAGATTTACTCCTTTTTCGCTTGCAAATAGTTGATAGCTTCCTTTATTTATCTCAACTCTCTCCTTCTCAGTTCATAAGCTTATCCCCTCTGCTTGCACTTGATCAATAAATTGCTGATTTTCTATTATTATCCCTAAAGCTATTGGTACTGATTGCTCAGCTCTTCAATGTACTCAATGTACTTCTGCAACTTAAGCTCAGTTTGTACAATTTTAGTATTAGTCTTCCTGAGCTTACAGTTTAGCTATTTAATTTATGCCTCTCTTCTCTTCAAAGAGCCCATTAAAAGAGCTGCCTTTTCCTACTCAAAATTATTCGTTTATTTTTCAGGGGACCTTTATTTGATCAGTTGGCCCAATTACACCATGGCAGAAATGTACTATTGAATTGGTTTGAGAATCACCATCTTGAATTGAGAAAGCTTGTTTTCTTCCAACTTTGACAACAGAAACCCTTTGAAACTTTGTATTTTTCCTTCTGAGCATATTAGCATATCGATGTTGTTTTTCGCATTCAAACCATTCATTCTAGAGAAGGCCAGCAATTATTTTCTCAATGAAAACAAGTGCTTCAAATCTGCCAATTCATCACTGGCTTCTATCTCTATGAGTTTGAGCCTTACCTCGCTGATTGGTGAAGTCGAAGGGGTAAACATTTCAACGGCTTCTTTCTGTAGGCTCTACGCTTATATTTAAAGGCTTTAAAGCTGGATTACTAAAGTTACTTTGTCATTTGAAAGACTGCCTAATTTATTTTCTAACTTGGCTTGTTTTACCTTTCCTAATTTAATTTCCTCTTCGAGCTCTTTCATTTTTTCTGTGATGGCTGACTGTGTTGTTTCAAATTGAACAATGTCATTCTTGGCATCACGTCCTCGAATCTCAGACTTGATCTGGTGTTTTCTAGATAGATGTGACCTTACTTTATTGTAAGTTATTCTAGTTCCTGATCGAGTCGTGCGCGACCTTTGTTGATTGAAGTACTTTTCAGCATCGACATTGCTTGGCAAACTTAATTTATAAATCTAACTGTTCAAATAATATAAGCAACATCAATGTTGTTGTTTGAATGTTCTCTTCTGTTTTTATTCGTGCACCCTCTCCAGTCTATGACGCTTGGTTGTCACTGATTTGTAGTTCAGAATGTTACTATCTTTAAGGATTGTGTCTCTGAGGTGGAAATTGACACCTAGAGGAAGATAGAGAGTTAGCTCCTTTGTTACAGGTCTCAAATGTTTCACTGCTAATCTGAAACTAATGAATCCCCAACCTGCGATCTCTATATCTTTAGATTTCCCCTCAATGAATTTCAGGTCAAGAGTGTGTTTTTGAATCTTGAGCTCTGACAAATCGGGCAGTCCTTTCCAAAATTATTTGTAATTCAGCACAAACCATTTGTTATCTGAGGAGCAGCTCCCACCCATTCCGAAAAGTATTATCTTCACATCTCTGATTTATACTTTACCTCCATAGAAAAAGGCTTGGTGGAGATGCACAGGGGGAGAGTAAAACTTGTTCCACGTCAGAAGAGCCTTCAGGCTTGGTTTATTGATTTTATTGCAAAGATTAGATTCAGAGTTCATGCCTGGCATGTCATAGATGAGGTATTTTTTGGAGTAGTGTTAATTGATGTAAAGAGTTGTCCCTGGCACTTTGGAGGTCGGCTTATTTGTCTTTGCAAGTTGATTAAGGAGGGTAGTTTTACCAGTATTGGGAAAGCCTACTAACTGCATTCTTCGGACGTGTTGTTTATCCAAATAATCCTGCAGTGTTTTGACTCCATTCTTGTCGATACTACTAGCAAGAATGACTTTTATTTTTGCTATTCTTTATCGCTTCTACTCTCTCCGTTCCTTTTCTATGAAATCGAACATCCTTTGCCTGACCGCATCCAAGATCATATGCCGATTGAGATACTTCTCATTGACGATGTCCAGCTTGTTCACCACCACACAAAAGTCAACATTGGCCTATAGGAGAGAGTTGAAGACATACTTTTTGAAGCTGCCTGCAATGTCCAGCACATCTACCATATAGATGTAGTAAGTGGGAAGATCCCGATGTTTTTTAAATATCTTCGACATGAGGACCTACTGGTTGTTGTCAGATGGCGCAGGAAGGTCGTATTCTTACGGCAGCTTATTGTGGTATTTTAGAGAGTAGCAACGAAGGCAATACAACTAACTGCGATCTTTCTTTATTCGCTTTATAGTTTGCTCCTATTCCTCAAATTTGTCTATCTTTTCCTGCAAACGCAGAAGGACCTACACGTTGTCCAAGTTATCAAGCTGTTTTGTTTGGTTGTTGAATATTTTTACATTAAGTTATTTTTCGACCTCAGCGATCATTTCAAGAGTCTTGCCGTCCTAGTTGCTGGCCTTGTTTCCATATGTATTCTCGATTATCTTGATGTTGCCTTTGACTGACTTGCTCAGGAAGTCTTCCTTGATGAAGCCGTATTTTTATTTGTCCGTCGACTGAAGAGTACTGTTGCACCCATCACAGCGGTAGTGCTTGTAATATTTTGTGAGTGATTACTCGTTGAGTTGATTGTCTCTGATGCCTCGCATTTATTTCTCCTTGATTTTTTGATAGAGCTCCACCTTCTTGGGACCATCAGAGGTAGCAAAAGGATATCGGCGAGTGCTGGCGAGGATGGAGAAGGTTCTTGGGGTAAATCTGCTAACTTTGGTGAGCCAACTAATCATACTTTTATAATACCAGCCACATTTTAAAATTATAGTATCACAATCAAACTATCAGTAGCTTGTCCTTGGAAACATTGAAACTATTAATCTACAACCTCTATACCCTATAATATTCAAACATATAAACCTACCAATCATTGGATAGACATGAATTTGCCTTATCGCAAATACTCCTCATCCTTTCGAGCCTTTGTGATCTCCATGTTCAGGGACTCCCAACCTGCGAAAAAATTATCCTTCACTTCTGCAAGCATGATCTCTAGAGGAGGCTAGTTTGTTGTTTTGTTGATCTTTTGGAAGTTTTTCCTGGTTCTCTCTACGACTGTTGTTTTGGCGATAAGATAATCATCGATTTTTGATATTGAGACGCTGAAGCCTTTGATGAGATGCTGCAGCTATCTGTAGCCGTCTCTTTGCAAAAATATGTAGATCTGGCAGTGCTTTTCTAGATTCAACCCTCTCAGAATGAGCTACCTGGCCTACTTCAATTTCAATGAGTCATTGGTTAGAATATGATAGCGATTCAGCTCCTTGATAATTTATTCGAATTCGATGTTCATCACTCTTTTGGTGATGTTTTAAATTCTTTCAACCTGACTCTTGGCCTCTTCGAACCTCAGGTTATAGGAGCCCTCATCCATCTTGATCTTGTCCTGCTGTTCCTTCAGCTTCTTCTAGTGATCCTCTTTCTTCACAGAATTGCATTATCCATAGTTAGTGTGGCCACTCCATACCTTCAGGCAGATCCAACAGAAGTGGTGTCCACATCTGCAAGTCATGTGAATACACCCCCCGTTCTTATCAATGTGAGTCTTGCACATCGGGCACTGCTGAGTCACGATCTCATTCAACCACTGCTTGTCTTTGGCATTCAATATCTTGTTCCACGTCTTTAGATCTCCACAGTCAAGAGGGTAATGGTCACTTTCGCCACAGATTCTGCATATGCTGTGGCCACAAGTGCAAGTGAGGGTCCTTTCCTGACAATAATTGATGAAAATGGCCTTATTGCAGCCTTCTCCTCCACAAACACGCACTTTTTCACTTCGTTGAGCAAACTTACGACAAAGGAGTTTTTCGAATTATTTTCTTCCTTTTGGAAGGCGGCTCCATATTTTTTCCATTAGGTTCAAGTTAGTTCGATAGAAGCAGTCGTCTCCTGGGCACATAGGGAACAGTTCATACATAGTCCTTTCAGTGTGGTTGGTGACTAGAAAATCGTTCCAGCATTCGTAACAAAAAGAATGCTCACATACATTATTGATGAGTTCCTTTTCTTCGCAGCAAACCATACAGACTCCTATTTTTTCTGCAGGCAGATAGTCTTCTTGATATCTGATCATTTTTCTTCCCGTTTGGTCCTAGTTGATGACGTGAATGAGCTGGTGCTATGCAAACTGGCAGAAATAGTAGAGCATCAGGTTCCACTGAGGAGACAGGCAGGTGATTTGTCTTTTGAGGTCGTTGTCCTAGTATATTTTTTTGATGATCTCGTCGAGGTCGTAAACATTATAAGGCTTATCCTCGGAATGTTTGTTGGTCAGTTCCCAGTTGTAGTTATCATCGTCGTAGCCGTACTAGTACTCATCCCCATACTCCACGTCCATTTCTTATTAGTCTGACATTATGAAAGAATAATTAGTATAAAAAAGAGGCACATTTTTAGATATAAAGCAAAGGTCTTACCAAAAAGATCACCTTTCTATAAATAGATCAATCATCCTATAATGGCTTCCTCTTGAGATTGCTGTTTTTTGTATTATAGTTAAGATGATAAGGGGACTCACAGCCCTTTTCCGGCTTGCTCCAAGGCCGGCTCCTGTTCTCAGCAGACAGACCTCCACATGTACAGCCTCCTCACCTAGACTCTTTCTCCCAGTTCTTTGACGAGCAAGACAAAAAGGAATTATCGGAAAGCTTCATTCAACAGTTCCGTAAAAAATACTTGTACTACACTTTGGTCAATCGCTGGAAAAAGCCTCTCGAAAGGAAGAAGCATAGAAACGAAAGAAAGCGCATTTTGGCATAAGAACGAGCAGTAAAGATGAACGTATGTAGAAAATAGTTGTCGAGCCCATGGAAGCTAAATTTGTGGTCCATAACCCAGCGCTGGGTATAGAATATCCTCCTCGTTCTGACAAACAGTTTGCTGTGGTTCAAGTCGATGGATTCCAGTACAAAGTTATGGAGGATACTATCCTTATCCTTGATCACAAACCTGAGCATGCCATCAATCAACCTGTAAAACCCCCTTCATTCAGGTCTTATTCGAAAAAGTGCCTCTCATTGGGACCAATAGCTATACTCTTCTTGGAAGGCCTCTCGTTGGAGGGGCCACAGTGGAGGGCATCATTGAATCTATCAGCGACTCCGAGAAGATCATAGTATTCAAGAAAAAGAGAAGAAAAGGCTACAAGCGCAGCATGGGTTCAAGGACGACGTTGACCCAGTGCAGGATAACCAGGATAGTATACGAACTGACGGAGGATATCCTCTCCAAGGCCATCGCTTTATGATGTACTGATAGACTGGCTTTGCTGATAGTTAGTTATTGAAGAGCAGACTCGATCAATCATCAGCTTCCAAGTTTTTAATGGAGCTACAAATCGTATCCTTAGCGGTCTCAAGAACTTCGCCGCCCACAATGATCTCATCCAAGATGCCGTACACCTTGTGAAAATTGAACACTATGTCCAGCTCGCAGACGTTGCCGAAGTACTGGTCCAGATTTTAGACGAAAAGGTGGATTAACTACATTGAATCTGGTTTACTTCCAGATGGAGAAGTTCGTTGTCGTTGACGTCGATGCAGACTGCGAAGTAGAGGCCTTGGTATCGCTTGTAGACAATTTTGAAATTGTGAAACTAGATGGTGGTGTGAGTACTTCTATGAAGTCTGTTTGTTTGGAGTCTCTGCCGACGATCATCCGGTGGATTTACGACTGTAGTCTCAGCTTTTAATTTTCGTCGTAGTTGATGAACCATTTCGAAAGTCTAGTGCGGCCTCTTCGGTTTTGGAGAAGGATGAACCGGATCTGTCTAAATCTGAGTATACCATGTGTTATGTCAGAATCGATTTAAAAAAGTTATCAAATTATCCTATTCTGTCAACATGGAAAAACCGCAGATCAGGAAGCTCTTCAGAAAGATTACTGCCCGTAATGTTCACAAGGATTCATTCAATATCACCCATGGACTCTATACTCAGTTTGCCATCCTCATGAAAAGGTTGGAACGGGAAAAACTCCTCAGCAACCACATGATAGCCTCCTACATCTGTCTCCCAAATAAGGAAATTCCACCTCCCCATATCCAAGGATATGAATATGCATACCCTCGCTTTGACAAAAAACTCATCACTGACGAGGTTCCCCTTATGGAGTTTAAACTGCTCCCAGATATAAATTCTTGTGAGGAAGAAGTTTATGGAATCAAGGTTCCTCCCAAGCATTTGGAGACAGTATTTCCTTCAGTCACCCTGGTCCCTTTAACATGCTTTAATCCTGTATCCAAGCAAAGAATCGGAAAGGGAGGAGGATACTATGACTGCTACATCCGATTTATGAGGAAGAGTGGAATCAAATCCACATTTGTTGGAGTCGCCTCAAGCTTCCTCGAGTGCCAGCAACAGTTCTGGGCAGATCACGATCAACCACTGGATTTTATCATTACTGAAAAAAATATTTACTGATGCTATTCTTCTTATTTTCCTCTTTTATTGTATCTTTTATCATACAACAACAGTTATGAAGCAAAGCCTTTCATCAGCTCTTCTTCTATTTCTTTAAACAAAAGGTTGAGAGTTATGTCAACTTGCTCCTTAGTTTAGGTTTGGTAGGGTCAATAAAGTAAAACTATCTGGAAACTATCAATAATATTTAACCCAGGAGGGAATCAACTTTGGAAGCAAATGCTAATTGCCACGCACCTATCCGTAGCTGAAGTCGAACAAGCTCACTCCCAACTGCTTTTGAAGTTTTTTCCCCACTTTCTCTTATCTCAGCTCATCGAAAAATTCATGAGCAAGGGCTTCAGCAGCATTGAGACGTTATTTGGGTGCGTAAATCATAATCTGAGCTATGAAGTCTATCAGCAGGGGATCGGCATTCGGGAAGATCTGTATAATGAAATTAGTTACATGCTTCCAGTCTCTTTTCTTAACTTTGGGGAATTTGTAGTCGTTGAGGTCATACTATGGATTCATCTCAACGACTTGAGTTTTTGTGGGAGTTCCCATCACTTTGATGATCTCGATAAGGTGGTCGATGCTGCTCTCTCCGATAAATAGTGGCACCCCATGGAGCATCTCTAAGATAACGCAGCCAATGGACCATACATCGATCATGGTAGTGTAGTGCTGAGCTCCAAATATCAGCTAGGGAGCTCGATAGCATCTCGAACAGATATAGGGCAAGTTGGGTTCATTGGTGAGTATTTTAGCTGAACCAAAATCACAGAGAACGAGACGACCATCTTTAACAAGGAGATTATGAGGTTTGATGTCACGATGGCAGATGCCCAAGGAATGAATGTAGAGGAGTCCTCTGAAGGCCTGGTAAGTTAGTAGTTTGATTTAAAAGGTCGGAAGAGGCTTTTTGTGAGACTTGATGTGAGAGTACAAATCACACTCGTAATACTCCATCACGATGTTGAGGTATTGACTGTTTTATTCGACTGTCGAAAAGGTCCCAAGCACTCTCATGGTGAATTATCCTTCGAGCATCGAAACTATCTCCACCTCTCTATTCTTGTACTTGGGGTCTTGGAATACCTTTTTGACGGCGACAATCTGACCAGTTCTGATTATTTTGGCTTGAAAAACCTTCCCAAAAGTACCTTGCCCGATCAGGCTCAAATATTAAATGTCAGTTTCTCCAAGTTTCATGGGGGTGCAGTCAAATGTTTCTCCTTTTGCTTTGTCCATTTTTAAAAATTTCTAAACACTCTTGTGCTAGATAAGCTTTTTATTAGCAGAGGGTTTCTGTCTATTTCCTTTTCCCTCCTCTACCTTGTGATCTTCTTTCACTAAATTAACGAATTTTTTTTCTGTTTTTTATTGAACTGTTTTTTTCTATATAGGAGAGTGCTTACTTTCTTAATAACGGGACCGGCCTAGGTCTGGTTTTTGAGGGCGGCCTTCTGTGGCCCTGTAGTTTTTTTCTTGTGAGGTTTAGTAGTTGACATGCTTGTTTTTTGGTGGAGGTAGGGTTGTTAGGGATGGTTCTTTTTCTTCAGATTGGGACTATTGCTTTTGAATGGCATTCTGAACTGTTTAATTATTTTTTTCATGTCTGTGCTGACAGAGCATTTGTCGTAAGCTTCTGTGTGGAGGCGTTGTGAGTGCTTGTCAAGCTGGATGTTGATTGAAGTACCTTAAATTCCTGACAGATGCTTTTGCGAATAGGTTCTCCTTGATATGTGTTGAGATGACTGGCGGTCGAGTGGTTCGGCTTACTCTTGAACTTGATAGCTGACACTTCGCTGAACATCGATTTGAATATGGAAATTAAAATTAATCTTAAAATTATGCCCTTTATGACAGCCATACTGTCTCTTCCTAGTTGCTCAAGCCAGTAATATTATCTGGAGCCATTGTGACATAGATTGTCAGTGATATCAGGAATATGGAATTAACTTTTCCATTCAAGTAGAGGAAAGCCTGTGTTCTATCATTCAAATTAATATCAAATCATTTAAATTTCATTTATGCTGCAGTATTTCTCTGAAAGTAAACAAGCCTAGGACATCAAATATGCGCCAGAGGACTTCCTCTTCAGATGGAAAAAGTTGGAAAGAATCCTCGAAAAGGAGCAACAGGATGCTCTTCTGATGATCACAGGTATCGACGGCTCAGAGTATGCTCACACTAATTATCTCTTCAACTGGTTGTTCCTAGGACTCTCAGGACCCGCCATCTTCAACAATAAATACCTCGATCCTCTCTACAGCGAAATGATCATCATCATATCCCCCAAGGAGTCTTTCATATTTATCACTCCACAGGCCAAACAATAGTTCGAACCTCTGATCCACACTCTCCAGGACTGCACCATGTTTTGTCCCACCGAGAAGCAATACGCAGCAAAGGATCGCCTGGACATTCTCAAAATTAGTTTCTTTTATCAAGCTCTCAGTAAATTGAAAAAAATTGGGCTGTTTTTGGCATCTGAACATGACGCTAAAATTATTGAAAAATGGCCAATCATTCAGTCGTATGCTCTTGAAGCAGTGGGTAGAACTTTCTTCACCCTGAGGTTTCAGTGTAGCAATCTCAACCAAAGATTAATGCCAGTTTTTAAGAACCTCGATAAGCACTCTCTTCAAAATTTGGTGGCAACAACAGCTAGGGCCCTGGAAGGGCAGGTGAGAGGAAGCACTCAGCTGATTGAGTATACCAAACAGGAGGAGAGGCTAAAAATTTCTGAGCTTAAGCTCCAATAATCCCTATTCGAGGCAGCTGACATTGCCAAGACATAAATCAATAGCAGCGAAATGCCTCCAGTTAGAGTTCTATTCGGAGCTCGAACAGGTTCAAAGGCATAGAGCTCAGCTGAGACCATCGAATCCACAAAGGCATATCATTTTACTTTGGAACATGGAGATCCGATAACTAAACTTCAGGTTTGGCGAACTTATTTCTTCAATACTTGCTAGGAATAGATTGGATCCATCTAAAGAGTAGAAGAAGAGGAAAAGGAAAGTTTTTTGACTAAGATAAGATATGTCATCGATCGCAAGGCCAACCTAGCAGTTTCTTCAAGAAAATGGCTGATTTTAGCATACCTTGGGGTTGTCCAGGGAGTCCTTGATGGAATATCAACTGTTTCAAAAGATTACAGGAATCTCAACAAATAATTCTTGCTAACTCATATTCTAACAAAAATCAATCAAACAATGGTCCCTAACGGTGCTGAGGCATTTAATAAAAATGATCTTGAAATATACCTTGAAAGCTATGATGCTCAAGGAGATCCTAAGGCAATTGACTTCAAAGACAGCATCACTTTCAAACTCAGCACCAGCTTTTATGTTCTAAAAATCAGACTCAACAATGTGAAGCATTCAGGAGTTCAGCTAGGAAGTATTTGCTTTTCAGAAAGTTTCCTCCTTCAAGAAGGGTGCTACCTCCTGCTGACCAAGTAGACTCCTTACTTCGATTTCTGGAAGACTGATGCTGAGACCTACTCAGCATTGGATAACCTAAATCCTAATATCGAATTTCCTGAGTTAGGGGAATCGCAGTCTCCCAGCTTCAAGTATAGAATGTTTATTCCTTTGGAAAAGCTGTCCAACTTGCATTTCAACATTCCCCTGATAGAAGCACACTACTCTTTCCATTCGAAGGGCATCAAGATTTACAGCTAGAAAACGGGATGGCATCTTCTTCTCTATAAAAACATTATTGAGTCAACCATGATTAACAAGATACCCGGACAGTGGGTTCTTTTCAGAACAAAGTCGGCCTTCCTTTTCTAGGGAATCTAAACCAACATTCTTGCTATCTAATTTAGAGGAAAGGCTTTCGATTGCCTATTAAAGAAGGTGAACGATAAAACTGAGCCCCTCCCTCTAAGCTTCCTTGATTTCGTGCCTCCTCTTCTAGCTGATAACTGGTATTTCACTCAGGAAGTACTGAAGAAGTAGGTGAAGGAAGGAGCCCTTTTGCATCAACATCAAATCTTACAAAATGAGTTCCTTTGGTCCTTCATTGAATCAAAGCAACTGATGGTGCTCAACCAGATGAAGGACATCAAAATGAATGCTTTCAAGAGTCTATATGTCCAGAAAGCTAACAAGAGCATTGAACCTCCTGCACCTTCAGACCAGCCAGCTCTTGCTTTGATCACTGGAACATACACGACAGGAAAGTATCGTATTGCTCAGACCTTAGCTCGCTTTGGCAAAAAATAAACAAATTACCATATATTCCATGTTTCTTATGAAAACCTCTTCTCGAGAATGGAGGTCTCCACTTTCATTGAAATGCTTGACTAGTTCATCAAGGAGGCTCCTGAAGCTAAGAATAGGCTATTTTTGGTGGTCATCCCTGCATGGCTCAACGCTGCATAGGTCATACCTGCTCTAAACGATAAGCACGAAGTGAGGACAGTGATCAGTGCAATCAGTGTCGGAGGATTT
>Ga0100378_1003068_pt1 | contig 16218 bp, 21 predicted proteins | sample CryGeymeta201502_FD_81535 | JGI IMG/M metagenome (GOLD analysis project Ga0100378, IMG submission 81535) | Groundwater microbial communities from Crystal Geyser aquifers in Utah, USA - Crystal Geyser metaG 2015-02 | ecosystem: Environmental > Aquatic > Deep subsurface > Groundwater | place: USA...
AACAGTGAATAAAAATCATTCAATATGTAATTTGGACATGAATGACTCCCTCATCTCTCTCGACCGGTTGACCCAGCTGTCCCTCAACTTACCACTTTCCGACTTACCCATGGTCTTAGCAGGGGAAAACATGTTCCTTTTGTTTTGATTCATCTGAGATAAAATCTGCTTCTTCTTGAAATTTTTTACTTCATTCTTAGACAGAGATTCTTCCATTCGACCGATGGTGTCCTCCATGCCTCCTAGTTCGTTGATTTTTTTGGCTATGAGCTCAGTATGCTTGTCGCAATATTATTCGTTGCTGGAGCTGCCGGGAGCTTTGGGTTTTTCGAGGAAAATGAGCTGAGTTTTGAGATAGCTATCATGCTCGTTGTCGATGACTGGACGTTGAATAGAGAAATGAACACTATTCATGAAAGGTTTGCTGTTGGCGCAAAAATCTCGATGCGAGTTGCTTTCTGCAAACTTCTTTTTGGCCAGTTCGATTCTTTTCTTCTGCTATTCCGACTCTTTCTGCTCGGTCTGCTCAACTATCCGAATGTACGATTTAGCTAACCTAAATAATCTTGATGACTACTTTTCCTCACAGCCGAGGGAGTTCCTGAGCATCGAATCAGTCAAGCTCGACTGTTTGGGTATCTCCAATTTGGAAGAGGTCAAGCTCTGTGGAGGTTGATACAGTTAATTCATGGCATATTGCGCTCGATAGTTCTCAGGAGCGTATATATCGTAAAGTCTTCGTGGGAGAAGAAGTACTGTTGATCGAAAGAAGTGAGCGAGTAGTCAAAGGAAAGCCTATCGTTGCTATTTTAGAGCTGCTGCAGACATCGATCAATGAGATAGCGTTGCTGTGGGTTCTGCTGGTACATTTAGAGGAGTTATCAATTTTATTATTAACTTCCAAGTGAAGGATAAATCACAAGGAATGCTCATCATATTTTGATCGGTTTGTATCAAAATCAGATGGAAATGTGGACTTGTGATAGTTTAAGTTTGCCTGATATATTTCATTAACTTTAGTTTAAAAATGGAAATCCTGAAGCAATTAGGTTCTCTCGTCTAACAGGCAACCGGAGATCAACATCAAGAACCACCTCTTGAACTATATGGCAAAATCCTCACCATTGTCCATACTCGAGTCGATATGTAACTCCCTCCTCATCTAGGCCTAAGCATGTCATCAATGCAGTCTCTAAAAGACTCGTCTTCAAGAACAAAAAAATTCTCTGGCAGTGTTTCGATTTGTTAGAGTATCTCTGCTTCTACTGCGAATTGTCCCTCTACTCGCAAATATCAACCAAGGAGTTTCTCCTCAAAATATCTACTTTGCTCATGAATCCAGACGCCGATCGAGGAGTCCAGACCAAGATTCTCCAAACAGTTAAAGTATGGTAATAACTCTTCCGTCCTCATGATGACCTTCTCCCCATATTTTTCCAGTTCTACGCCCAGATCTTAAAGAAAGAGTTTCCTATTCAGAAAGATTACGTGTCTCCTCACAAACCAAAGGATTTCGATCAAAAGCGAAGGAGGCAACAGTAGCAAAAACGTCAAGAATAAGTTAAAACCCGCAGCAGGAAGGAAAAGGTTGTTGAGCCTACCAAAAGTTAACAACAAACCTTTGAATAAATCAGAGCCAAGATCATCCTCACCAATGTAGCTATTCTATTAGATAGGAAATCATCGATAATGCTAATCCAGCAGATCAAGTCAAGGCAAATGCCCTTCTGATGGAAATGATGGAAGAGATCAAACAAAGCGAAAAGAAAATAAACTAAACTATCAATTAAAACCCAAATGAAAAAATCATGGAACTAGCTCTGGCAGCTAACGATGATATCTACATTGTAAGCAATGATGTCACTCAGACCTATCGCCGATTCAAGGATCTGCAAAAAAATAGAAAACCTGAGCCTTTCATCTTGACTGAATTGGCTAGCGACTACGCCAAGCAGACCTAGATTGAATAGCAAAAAAAGATCGAGAAATAGATTAAGTCAAAAATTCAACCAAAACCTCAACAACCTAACTCAGCTTTTGATGACTGGGATCAAAAACCGTCGCCAACCAAAGTTGAAGAAAAACCTAAAAAACCTGTGGATATTTTCGATGTCGGCTGTGAAGAACCCATCAAGCCTAAAACGGAACCATTAAATTTGATCGATATGGCCCACGACAGCCCTCCTCCCAACCAGTCCAATAACTCAAATTTGTTCGATCTGTTGGGTGGACCCTCAGAAAATCCTCCCGCTTCCGACAAAGGACCCACCTCCCCAAGCATGGATTTCATGAACAGTTATATGGGTGGTTCTACAACCAGCGGAGTTAACCCACCGTCTAACACTTTCCAAACCAGCTACCAAGGTAGTCCCTCCTTCGATTTTGGCGGCTCTAGCAATCCTTCCAATGACATTTCAGGTCAAAACTTCACGACCAACTTCAACGGAGGAGGATTCCAGACTGGTATAACTTTGAATCAGAATAACTTCGCAACAGAAAACGTACCAATTGTTTGACTTAGGACATGACCAAGTATGATGACAGATCGATTTTGGATAAATTGACTGATTTGGCCTCGGATTTGAGAGAAAATCGCAAGGAGTGATCGCATAATTAGACACCCTGTATATTATCCTATGAATGTATAGTATATTAGGAGCATGTAGTAAAATCATTTCATTTTGCCATCCTCTTGAACCGACTCTCAACGCCTCCCACTCGAACAGAGCGCTTCTTCAGACCCGGAGAGTCAATCTCGTCAACTGTCTATCCACCCTGCTCAGCTCGACCAGTCAACAAGTTTTATTTCATCTTGAACTTCAAGCAGCTGTCCTCTCTCAACAACATCGGATTCTTTCTGGCATTGTTTTTAGTGGTGAGGAGAGGAGACATGCATTCCTCAGCTGTTATTTATCTTGGACCATGAGATTCTCGCAGGAAGGTTCTCTCTTTGCTGAACTCAGCAAACATGGTATCCTTGGAAAAAAACTCATGCTATAGAGCTTCCGAGGCGGTTATTCTGGCTTTCGGATCCTTTTCAAGCAACTTCTTTAGCAAATCGAGCCCTAGGTCATAAAAAATGTACATATCTCAGGAAGGTTCCTGTACTCAGGAGCTTAAAAGTTGATCTAGCATGCTCTATTCTGAGCCAACACTTCATTGTATTCCTTCCCAGGGAATGGAGTCTTCCTCATCGCCAATATGTGGAAAATGACCCCCACACTGAACAAGTCACAAATCGGATCGTATTTTGCTTTTAGGTCCTTGAGGTTGACGACTTCTGGTGCCACATAGCCAGGAGTACCACATCTCACAAACAAGTAGGGATCATTGAGGGCTGATTCAGCAAGTCCAAAGTCAGCAATCACACAATCATAGTCTCCATCTTTTCTCAGAAGAATATTCTCAGGTTTGAGATCTCTGTGCATGATATTTTGTGAGTGCATCACCTCTAGTCCTTCCAAAATTCCCTTCATAACCATCTTGATTTACAAAGAAGTAAACTTATGTCGATTCTTGATTTTGTCACACAATTGACCCCCTTAGAGCATTTCAACGCTAACGTAAATAGAATTCTGAGATTCGTAGACTCCATGCAGTTTCATGAGATTCTTGTGATTGAATCTTCTCATGATTTATAATTCGTTGATCAGAGATTCCTTCCCTTTCTCCTCGCTGAATGTTCCCTCCTTCGAAAATGCCTTTACAGCATATTTTTTGGCGTCCTCATGCTTTATCACCAGATACACCGAAGCAAAGTTTCCTTTCCCAATCTTTTTAATAGGCTTAAAAAGTTCATGAAAGCCCCGCTGGTTCAGTTTTTTGGCTAGTAGGTCTCTCCAGGCAAACAAATCGTTGGCCCCTTCACTGCACTTCAGCACAATAGATTGGTTAAATCTTTCGAATCTGAGGCCAAAAGGTTCACCATTTGGGTTATCTCCTTACTCATTTTCTGACTTTCTCAACAACTCGAAGATGAGCTCAAAAGAGAACATCACTTCTAGGTAGGTTTGCTTCATTCCTGGGAGGGCCTCAGGGTTGATAAGAGTAATCGCGATTGAAAAATCGTAGAGGGTAGCTGTGACGTTGGGGTAGTGCTATTCATTGATGTAGAGATCAAAAGTGGAGCTTATGATTGGTTCGCTGTCAGGCGGTCTCTGTACCACCTCAGCCAGTGCTTCATCTATCATCATTTCTTCTAATGGAAAATTGATCTATTTAATAAATGCGGTAGAATACGTATCCTCTATCGTTAAAGACAATCACTGATCATTTTTTCATGCTTTTAACAGCTTCAGAAATAATCGTTGCCGTATGTCTTACCACTATATCCCTGAAATTTTGGTTGCCCCTTGGATCGACCCTCACGAGATGTGCTTTCTTGTTTCTTCTAGCCTGAATGATCCTTCAGGACTCTCTTCTCTTTGCTCTTTCTGGCGTTGCTTTTGCTCGAAGAATTTTTCGAATCCTTGCTACTTTTTTTCTATTTTTTAGGATACTCAACACTATTGAAGGTTGTATAGATTGACCTGATTTATGTGGGTAGGCCTTTGGTAATCCACGGATCTTGCAGAGCTTGTTGAGGAGATAGTCTTTTTCCAGGCTCCCAGAGCAATATTTTTTTCAAAAAATTATAAAAGTCCAAGTCATCATTTTGTTGTGTTGACAAAATTCTTTCTTTGAGGGTTCTCATGCATGTCCAAGCGTACTTACAGTTCTTAAAGAACGGATCGTCCTTCAAATCTTTACCATTTTTCAAGAGTTCATAATACTGACTGATATAATCTTCCTTGAGCAACTGCTGAAATTCACTGCTCTAGAGAAACCTGCTAGAATATGGTCCATCTTATTTAGATGGCAGGCCGATAGAATTGGCGATGTAGGTCAACTGCTCAATATTTGAACTTGCTGCAAATATGGGCTCACCAAGTTTTAGCTCGGCTATCACACATGCGAAACTCCACATGTCGATTGGATGAGAGTATATATTTTTGAAGATGACCTCCGGAGCTCGATAGTATCTAGACTGGAGGTAATCGTAGACCTGTTTGCCCTGGAAACAGCTGGTGCCAAAATCGATAAGCTTGACTCCAGTTTTTCCCCAATTCCTCATGACTATATTTTCAGGCTTGATATCACAGTGAATCACCCCTTCCTTATGAATAAAGTTCAAACTATTAAGAATCTGGAATGCAAATATTCTGACTTCATCTTCTTTGAGTCCACAATAACCGTTGGCGACCAGAAGTTCATAAAGATTGCCATCAAGAAGCTCAAAAAGCATACACTAAATATTATGGAATCTTACGATGTGGTTTCGAAATATAGTGAAGTCCTTGATTCTCACAACACCACTCATGTTCCCTTTGTCTTTCTCTCTAATTTGAGTCAAAATAGATATCTCCATGAAGGTCTGCTGGACCAGTTCTTGACTTTTTTTGACAATTTTGAGAGCCAGATTCTACCCCGTTTTGTGATCAAAAACCTTCAGAACTTCACCGAAAGATCCTTGATTGATGGACTATATGATTTCATATCGATAGGCTATATGATCCCCTATCTCGTATTTGTAAAATTAACTACATCAATATACAGTTACTCTTCTTCAGTCTGAGTAGCGCCAGTCTCTTATAGACCAGAAAGCGGCCGAGCTCCATTGTATTTCCTCTCTTTGATTTTTCCCAAAAAGTAGATCCATTTGTACTACTTTATTTCCACCACTTCAGCAGGGGTCAAATAATTGCCATAATGAACCAAGATATTCTGCCATTATTGACTAGGATCTTCCTGTTGTTTGATTTTATTTTTTTTGTTTTATTATGGGCTTTTGTTGTGTTTTTTGTTTGATTTTCTCTTGAGTTAGCCTGATGTCCCCCTTCGTTTGTCAGAGCTGTGCTCTTTTTCATGACTGTATTTATTTCTTGTTAACTCTTTGCTGAAAAGTTTTCCTGATTTTTCACCTTTCTCTACCGATCTTTTTGTCAGCGCCTACTCTTGAAATCCTCTTTTCAAATAAAAATTCCCCCATTCGTCCCTCTCCTTCCCTTTTTTCTTTTATTTTCTCAGACCTTTTGAACCTGCCTTTTCTATCTTTCTAGGTCGATTTCTAGAGTGCAGTTAAGTCGACAGTGGTAGCGTTATTGACTAAGTGTTAATATTTTAAGGCGTGAGATGATGCATCTGAAGCAAAGTGGAATGGCGTCTGTGTCTATTTCAAACCTGAAGTTACCGAGTGTACGAAAATGACCGGTGATGCGTATACTGCTGAACTCGCGTTTTTTCTTGCAAGAGAGAGTTGTTTCGCGTGTGTCGGTTCTTCATTGCTTATTATAAACTAATGCAAAATTGACTTTTGAATCGATATAGTTTTTTGAATTCAATTCATCAAAACTGTCATCATTGAAATGAAGATAAAAAATTAGCAAAAATCGTATCTCGTTGGAGTTAGATAGATCTATTTAATATTAGAATAGAATCACTTCAGTTTGCGCGAATATTTATCGATGTCAGAGGAAAATAGAAGTTCTCGTTCTCTGTCCAATTTATAGCATAGACAATCGGTCCGAATCTTTCGATAACGTCGAGTGAAAAAATAACTGAGGTTTCTGACATATCTGCTGATCATAATTGTGCCCCTCATCTTCGTCGCCTTGAACTCCTCCAAGCCTACTCACACTTCACTCGATTAATTCAAAGAGGCAGTTCATTAGCCAGTTGAGCCATCATAATCATACCTGAACAAGTATTGTTCTGAATAAGGGCATGAGATCTGTAGCTAGTCAGAAAAGGTCCTTCTTTCGACTCTAATCGACATCCTAAACACTGAGGAAATGGCAACTTTTACCAATGAGACAAAAGAAGGCATGAACATTCGAAAACCTATTGTTCATGTCCCAATCATTTCTGAGTATTAAATGCTCACATAATACTCACTCTCAGCAGTCAAAAATCCAAAGCTGACCACTCCTCGACTAAAACCATCAGGGTTCTTAGATTCATTAAAAAACATGCTCTTTTATGATCCTTACGAAGGGATCGATGCGTTATTTGAAGGTCCTGGGTTAATTTGGGAGAGTAGCCAGGACATTTCACTATTGACTATAATGTCTTCGGAGTTGATCGTTCCAAATATATTGGAAATCACATCTGCGAGTGAAAGCAAATGCTCCATGCTGCTCCTCGGCTTGACACTGTCCCTTTAGAAGGAGTTGTTAGCAACAAGACTATCCACTTTTGATTTTTTTTCTGGCCTAAATTGGCTCGAATGTTAGTCTAAAGAGTGCAAGATGCCCTACTCAATGATTTTGTTGCGGCTATCAAGGTGTAAGTTAACCAAAATACGAATATTCGAGAAGAAGGTTTTATGATAATCTATCCATTTAAAATATGAATGAACTTACATCTAAAAAAATCAAAACTCAAAAGTAAAATATCTACAAAGTATATGCTATCAATTCCACCACTCCTGATTCTCTTCATCTGCTCCAATTCCTCTGATTTTTTAAACTTTGTTGATGATAATGAATAGTTGGCCTTCTTTATTATAGCTTCTGTCACGGAACTACTCTATCTATTCGCGTCGGATGACCCTCTAGCTTCTCCTATTTTGATGGGAACCCTTTTATTCGGAAATTATGGCCAAATCATTTCGGTTTCTTATGTCACATTGAGACACGATTTTTTGGGGATTTTTCTGTGTAACGACCCGAGATGAAGTGATGCGTTTGGGAGGAATGTAGCAGAAAATAGCCTCTGAATAGGATAAAAATGTACTTGGAGGAACGCTCATTGCCTTTTCTTCTCAACTAATTTCTAAAATAGTCAAAACTTCTAAAATGACTTCATACATAGTCAAGATGCCGTTTTATCATACCTTGAATACCCTTCACTGAAGTATGCATAATCATTTAGAAATGAGGGTCATGACCCTGGCTCCATTTTGGATTATATCAACTAGGTTATCTGCACCTCCCACCAGCATCATGTTTCCTAGCTGGTAGATGGCTCCTGCTCCTCTCATCGTCAGCTCTACACTTTTAACACTTTCAGTCAACAATGTCAAGGATGAATTGGACCCCACTATGGCCAAATTGTTAGCCTCCGCAATAATGCCCTGAGGCGAGTGGCATTAAACAGATGACATGCACCTATTCAACATGAAGTTCCATTCTAAAATATAACTGTTGTGTAAAGTATAGACCTTGTTTTCCTTTTCTTTCAGGTAGACTTTGTTGATCCGTTCCAAAGGTTATTTCAAGTTTTATGTTATTTCGTTGATTACTCGGAAGGTTTCAATGTCAATAACAAAGAGTTTACCGTTGTCCAGACTTATCATGGCTCTGCTCTTGTCAAAAAATAGTGAGATGGAAGTCACCTGAATATGTTTTTAAAAGGTTGTGCCGAATGCCAATGTTTACTTGTCTTTTTTGGCCTGACTATAAAGAGCCAATATTTTCTCGACAGTCTATTCCAATATGTTCACAAGGAGAAGTGAACCTTTGTTAGTTCCCAAAAGCACTCTTTAGCTATCAACTCCTGCCACACTTTTTATATATTCACCATCTGCCAAAATCTTTCCCGCCTTGATAACTCTTGCCAAATGACTGCCTTGCTTCTCAACATCTTTCAGCTTATTGGAGTCAACAACGAAAAGACCTTTGCGATTGTAGGCGACAACATGGTTATCTAGACTTACGATGCCCAACAGTTCAGATGGGTCGAGGATGGATTTGAAGGCAGATGAGACGATGCTGTTGCTTATGCTAGTTTGGAAGAAACGGTGTGAATTTCTGGGGAGGATGGCCCAGCCGATGAGCTCTCCAAGGCTGCTGGCTGCTAGCAGTAGTCCCTTATGTTCAATTAGATCCACGATCATGATAATTTTTATAAACTTCGTATATAAAATCAACACATGCTCGGCTACGCTGCCATGCTGCTAATTCTGCACACCGCCTTCTCTACCCGCAGATGGAGGCAGTACACTCAAGCCAACCAAGAACCATTCTTCCTACCCCTCGACGTATTACAATATCCAATCAGATTATCCTGGAACTTGTACTTGCCGTCGTTTTGGCCTTTAATGCCATTTTATCTCAAACCCGCAGATTCAAACTCGCTAAAGAGTTCACCCAAGCCAAAAGGTACATTGATATTAAATCAGCTATGACAGTTCTTTTTACAGGCCTAATTTCAGAAATCTCCGCACAAGTCGAGCCAATCTATTACTGCCCTCATTGAAGTAGCGTCTGAGCACAGATACCTTCGACCTATCGATAAGGTTGTGATTGTTGTACTCACTCTATGGCAATTTTAAAATCTAAATGTGATTAATGTTTCTACAATACACAGGAGGACTCACCTCTCTAGCCCTTCGCCTTAGATTCAACTATAACTCCATCCAGATCCGCAAAGCTCTTCTTGATAGTCAGTACCACACTCAAGGGTTAACTAACTTCAAGAGTGCAGTCAATGCCAAAACAATACTGATGACCTATGACAAATCACTGCTCAAGATACAGCAATAACTAGAATTAGTTAGGAAACATGTTTTGAAATCAGGCACCTAGCTCAAACATGGCTAACTGGTGCAACCAGAAGACCTTAAGGCAAAAAATTATGTCGAAGAGTATTTCAAGCGCTACGAGAGACTGGTTGAGTAAGTGGAGAAAATTCCTCTTTCGAGTGAATGGATCTATCGTATTGTAGGTTGGTACAACATCATTCCTCAGTACAAGCCCATCCTCATCAATCTCCTGTCGACTGAACGGGAAGAATAAATGCTGGCATTAGTGGACATTCTCTCTCAGATGAGCTACACCTGGGAGAACCCTTATGGCATCATAGACCAAGATTTATTCAAGAAAGAGTTGATTTCTAACTTCTACAAAAGACTGACCAGCTATGACCTCGATTTGTCCACTTTGAAAAAAATAGAGAAGATCCTGCCTATTCCTGTAAACTTCCTTAAGAGAAAGTTCTACGGCTCCTATGTCAGGAATAATGTCGATAATCTTCTAAAATATTTGCAGGTAGATGACAGATACACCATCTCTGACCTGATCTGGCTCATGCACACCTACATCAAAAATATGAACGATACTGATCAATGGCTGAACTCGATATAAAAATACCTCATCACTTCTCGTCCCATCCTCAGCAACTAAGATATGGCCCGATTGATGGACTCCTATCAACTCAAAGGCAAGATCAACAAAAATATTTACGAGAATATCCTCAAACCGTACATAATCCGCAATAAAATGGGAAGTCTTGAAAATCTGATCGATATGGTGAAGTTCAACATCTGCTCACAATGTTAGGACAACAATCTCCTCAAACAACTATTTTAGTTGATCGCCATCAAGTACAAACAGCAAAAGATCAGCTCCAGTAAACATGCCTATACTTTGCATTTGTACTGTCACTACCTGATGATCAAAGGGTATCGGATCGAGCTACCACCTACTCTCAAAAAATAGCTGACGATTTTTTGCAAACAGCGATCGCAAGGACGCAGCAATATCCACCATTTGCTGGCTAAACCCGGCAACAAAAAATATTTCAGTCCTTGTTTAGAGGGCAAATAAAAAATTATTCCAGAATTTTAACCCACAAAATCTTCAGTCTTTTAATCTCTTTTCGGCAGTCGTCTCAGATCCCTTAAATTGACATAATACCAAATCTACGAAAAACCTGTCTGCTGCTGTTTCGAGCTCGACTACCTCCTTTCTCACAAATCCCGTCAATAGCTAATCGATATCTAGATCGAAGGCATCCAATATGTCTTCACCTCAGGTCGACTCATCCGTGAGCGTGAGATCAGAGACGAACTATTGGAGCACTATGGCATCAAGATAAATCACTTGGACTACAACTCATTGAAAGGACTAGCGCGAGTGGATGAGGATGAACTGCTGAATAATAGGAAGTTGAAATGATGATGTGATGTGTCTTCTGTTTTATATTTATTATGGACAGAGCTAGTAAAAAATTCGACGAGACCAGGTAGATCATCAACCGCATTCGAGCAAAAAAACATCCTAAGCACTAAAAGTAATCCTCTAAAATGGTACATATGGAGTTTCCTCCAATCATGAACTCTCAGCCAGCACATCGATACTTGCAGTCACCCACTCTGAATACAACTGTAAATGCTCCATTTAGAAGTCAAGTAGAAGTGGAACTCGATAGCATAATCAATGAGACTTTAATCAACTTCAAAAACCAAAAAATAAATAAAATCATCTTCACAACCCCCATCTCCCCTCGGTTGGGTAAAACCTATTACAAATAAAAAAATCAACATAGCCACAGTTACTCTAAACGATACTCCTCAATTTAACACACTAGCCCTCCTAAAGTAAAACTATCTATGAAGAACAAAAGCAAACAATTAGAATCTCTCTATGATCCTGACTTGTCCATGAATTTTGAGGTGCAATCGATGAGTATCCATGACTCTTTCAACCGTTACAAAAATTGGAATGCTTATGGCATGAAATAGAAGAGATTTGTAGCAGGTAGTACGAGACTTAGGGGGAAAGACAGGAGAAGAACCAGCAAAACCAACTAGCGCTTCAGTCCATGGAACAACGAAGATGGCGATGGGTAACTTACCCTCTGATTGATATATTTTTTAACTTTTCGTACATTATTCTTTTACTGGATCAAGGGGTCTATCTTATAATTATTCAATTTTGATGAAGTGGAGCAACAAAGTCGACCAACCAACCCGATAAAAGATCGAGCATCTCTACCGCTAATTTGATAAGTTCATAGACTAAAACCACACAGCCAACTCTCCCTAAGACCAGTTGCTTCTCAAACAGTGGAGCAACTTCAAAACAGTAATAGAAAGAAACCCCACAGATTTTGAGACCATGCACAATCACATCAACCAAATGTCAGACTAAGAGATCAGAGACACCAAATCCCCTAGAAGCACTTCTCCCCATTCCTTGACCCCCAGAGGTGACTCCAAGATCGATCTCAACCGTGTAAGGTTAAAAAAGATGAGCAGTGACTTTTTATCGACAATCAACAAAAATAATAGATAAATGTTCAGAGTATGATTTACTATCGTTGCCTGTTTTTCTATTAACTACTGGTATGATTATAAACAATCGATCTCAGTTTTGTTTCTCGAAAGTAGATGGAACATCTTGAATGGATCGACTTCTCCTAAGTTAGCAACACCAATGCGACCGATCAGAACCCAATCACCCTCCACTACGGACATCATCTTAGACAGGCTGCCATTAAATATCAAAACCCGCCATCAACACAGTTCACCTCGGTTGAATCCATACATGAGACCATACATACCCTACCATCTCCGCCAAAGAATGTGAGGACCAATATTCACATCTCGCCCGAGGCGAAACAACTTAACTTACTTGATAGTCGCCTTGCAAGACCTCGCATTTTATCGGTCAGGTAAATAAAAACCAAAGAAAAACGGGCACAGTCTCATTTTAATCAGAAACAGTCCAACAAATAAATTAGAGAATAGAGCAACCACAACCGAAAGCACCGGCATAAACTAAGCCTGTTTAAGCATCTTTCTTAATCGCAATGATAATTAATCTTACATTATCAAAAAATCATCAAACTATAGTTTTGGCACGAGTGAAACCCCAACATTCTTATACTTTGCTATCCTTCGATTTCAACCGTCTCCTGAAGCCTTTGCGGTAGAGGTCTAAATTACACATCATATTGGGCCTTGTCGTAAAAGTATGACCAGCCCATATTTTCCTTTATTCTATAGCTGAGGTCATAACATTATCAAAAGATGAAGTGTGCATCCGCTCGTTGTTTTCTATTCTGATATCAGAAGCAGAAGATCTCTTTGGAAGAGATCTAGCCTGTCTAAAATTTGGTAAAGTCTTCCCTCGAAATCCTCTATTTGTGGTCGATTGCGGAGAGTTCGGGGCCAACGAAAGAGAATGGATCGAATCCTGATACCGTCTCTCGATGACTGTCTTCCTAAGTATTTTTTTGTGTATCTGCGAGTAGAGTGTATGATCAAAGGACAATCTTTTATGCTGCCCTGGCCTTAAAGAGTTATTGACTAGGTGTTCTCCTTTAATTGATAGCTTTATTTCCATGTGGGCTATACAATTATTAGCTTTATAAAATGCCAAAGGTTGTAAATAGGATTCATTAGGTACATGATACATTCAATAATGGTGCTTTTGGGGTTTTCCTTAGGGTGAATTTAATTATATGCGATCAGATGGTCCATACGTTGGACGAACTTTCTTGCTAAATGTCCTACTCCTCTTGCTCCTCATCACCATTGCTGCCTAATGCTGGAGTTTCAGTTATCAAGGTCCTTGGCCAGTAGCCTTCTTTTGTTGCTGCCCCAATCAATTTCAACTCGACTGAAAATTCTCCGAAATCCTCTTCAACACTGTTCTTCTTGAGGGTGAACACAAATGCTGATTCTCCTTTGACCTCGAAACTAGCCTAGAGGTTAGCAGGTGTGAAGTTAGGCTCAACTGTAGCAGCTTTGACAGTGGCAACCATTAGCAAATTATCAGCTGACAAATTCTTGACAACAATGCGTTTGAATAGCACTCCTTCGAATGCTTTATCGAAAGGATTTGAAGTAGGTTTCTCTTGAGGTTCATCTTCATCACTGGAAAGATTGCTTCTGTCTATGTTGATGTTGAGATAGTTTGAACCTCCATATGGGCTTGTTAGTTTAACTTTGAAGTCATCACTTCCACTGAAGTTTTTAATGTTTCGCTTATTGAGGAAAGAGTTCTACTCTGTAACTTCAAGTAATTTCGAAGTGATATCAATATACTCCACCTCAATGGCCTCGCTAATCTGAGCTTCCTTGACCACCTTTCTAGATACAGAACGACCAATGAGATACAAAGGATGATGAATGAAAGGTCGGTTTGGTCTGTTCTCCCATAAAGCTTTCAACCTATCACCATATTCAGTATAGTGCTTGGAAATATATGAACGGTGAGTATCGTCATAGTATGTGTCCACGAACATCGATCCCCAGTACGTATAGTTGGGAGCAAAACCAAGAACGCCAGGGAAAGCGTCAAGGTTGTTGATGAAACCATCAGCTTCAATCTGAAGGAGGAAGGAGAACAGAAGAGCTCCGACGTGCTGCATTTTGTTCTTGAATTTGATAAGTTGTTGAGTTAGAGGAGGGGCTCTGATTGGCGAGAAGTAGTTCACGACAGTATCTTGATCAGGATAAATTCCATAGATCCCATAAGACATAGTTCGAGGGTTTTCAACCCACTGAGGGAATCCAATCAGCCAGGTCAATCTATTCTCCTGCCATTCATCTTTTATATCAATGAACTTGTGAATAGTCGATATTATCGGTTTGATCTCATCGCTTTGTGTGACTTTTCCTGTCTAGACCAAAATCAAATATGCGAATTTTTCAGAAAGAGCTCTATCATCTTTGCAGAGATATTCGACCATGTTGAGATCAGTTGGAAATTTGATTACCTTCTCCATAAAGGCGTAATGTTTCATGCACTGACGCTCAGGCTCAGAAAGAGGGTAGTTTTCTCGGATCAGGAGAGTGAGCACTTCAAGAGGATATTCGAATTCGGCTCCATAGTGCATATTTCGCAGTGAGTATCTCTTTTGAGATTTTGAGAAAGGTGAGTATTATTCCATGATGAAGTCAAGAAGTCTCTAGACCATTTGAATGTCAATGCACCATTTTTGGATTGCAGGGGATTCGTTGATGAGGGTAATCCAGACTTCAAAGTACTCCTTGAAGCGAGTCCAATTTTTACCGACTTCACTGCTCAGCATCATCGTGTATCTTTAGAGGAAATTGCGGACAAGTTGGTTCTTCTCACTCGAATCTTCCTCGTTTTAAGCTGATTTGATAATATCGATGATGACACATTGGAGTAAATTCTTGATTCCGATTCTAGTGGCCCTTTCAATCGAAAGAATATCAGACTCCCAGTTTTGTCCAAATACTTTAAGGAACTCCCAGCCATGACCTCCAATCAATTATTTGAATCTTTTTGCTGCCCATTCCGATAAACTAATGCCTTATCCTTCATCGACTGTGGTCCTCAAGTTGAAACATTCGTAGCAGAGCTCTAGGAACTAAGTTGATAGGTTTTCAGGAGGATCAACTGTCAGCACTTTGTGGAGGAAATGAGCGAATTCGTCGTTAGAAAGATTTAGAGTGAAACTGAACTATTCATTGGCTTTGCTAATTTTGTTACTCAGGTCTTCAGGGACATAGTGAGGCACACTGTGAGAGTCCAACTCAACAATGATCTTCTTGACTGCTTCTTCTTTTTTCTCCTCACCTTCCACCTACATCTTCTCCTTTTCCTGTTCCTTCTCTTTCTCTCTTTCAAGTTAAACTGCCTCTTCAGTAATTTCAGTCTTGGAAATAGGTTCTTCCCCGATCATCTTCTCTGGAGGTTGATAAATAGAATCACTTAGACCGAACTTGCTCAAAACTTCATTTTGCTCTTCAACAGAATTGAACTCAAGGCGGATAGGCTTCCTAATGACTTTTTCATAGACTAACATATATGCACTTTGGCTTTCTCGTCTCCAATGCTCTCCACCATAGCAGTCAAACTCGATGTCGTGAGGGTCGAATTATCTGACTCTTTCGTCATTGAACTCAATCCATTTATTTTCTGACTCCTTGATGTAACTGAAATAGTGACCGAACTCTGCAGACCCGTAGTGCAAATTGATGCCCTTAAGGATGAACTGATAATCTTATGGATTTCCTTGTCCTTTTTGTTTGTCGACAGTGTAATTATAGACGTTGAGTTCAAGAGGGAATTCAAGTCTTGAGTTGATCTTTTCGTTTTCAAATTTTTCATAGTTGAAGCAAATTCTTTGTAGGTGGACAATCATGTAGTTGGGCACCTTTTAAATCAGACAACTTTTGGTCACATCTGCTTTCTGCTTGCATGCATCACATTGATAATCACTTATGACTTCTCCTTGGATAAATTTATTCAAAGATTCATGAATGTTTTTGAAACCTTTGATCTCCAAAGAAAGAGGGTAGAAAGTTTATTGTCTTTCGTTGACTACTTTGCAGTTTGAGCATACTGTCATGTTGCATATCTTTCCTCCATAGACATCCTCAACAACATATCTGAAGGGAGTTGGTTTGAGGGAAGTTTAGATCCTGTCGAAGAAAAAGTTAAGGAATTATTGAGCATCCTGCTGGACAGATACATT
>Ga0100378_1003069_pt1 | contig 16215 bp, 9 predicted proteins | sample CryGeymeta201502_FD_81535 | JGI IMG/M metagenome (GOLD analysis project Ga0100378, IMG submission 81535) | Groundwater microbial communities from Crystal Geyser aquifers in Utah, USA - Crystal Geyser metaG 2015-02 | ecosystem: Environmental > Aquatic > Deep subsurface > Groundwater | place: USA...
CAACCGGGCCTGGCGAGAGGTCGCCCCGCCTTCCCTGGCCGACGCTTGCGACTTGGCCTTCGCCTACTTCGCGGAGAAATACCGGGTGCCCCAGGTCAGAGATTACCCCCTTTACGCTTGCAGCTGGCTCTACCGCTACAAAAACCCTGACTACGTCAACGTCGGAGAAATCGACTACCAGGCGGCGGCTATCTTCCACTACATGGAAGCTAGGGACATGCGGCTCTACCATATCTTGAGGAGCCAGGCCGAAGAATATATCTGCTTGCGCAATGTCGTCGCTCGGGCAAAAATGATGTCAGCAGAGGGGGAGACTCTGTCTCCCTTGTATAGAGCCGGGCTGTCTTACGATTTTTTATCAGTCCAAGGCCTGGAGCCGGAGCAGGTAGCGGCTGTGGCTTTGGGCATAGTGGAGAGAAAAGCCCTGCTGCGCTCAACAGAAGTTGATTTTTCCTGCTCAAATCAACAGGAGGAAAAATCTCGCTGTCGCTCGAAAGAAGTTGATTTTTCCTGCTCAAATCAACAGGAGGAAAAATCTCGCTGCCTTTCAGACGATATCGATGTTCGGGAGCCTGGACTTCTCTACTGCAGGGAAAATATTCCTCGAGAAGCTACCAGATTGCCTCAGTTCCTGCGAGTAGAGGAAGGCTCTGCGCCGAACAGAAGCGGTCCCCTTCTCCTAAAAGAAGGAAAAATCATTCGTGTGGAAGAAAAGGAGTCCTAGAAGTATATTTTCAGGAGAGTTTTGAAGATCTTGTTAAACTGTCAGACGAACAAAATTCTTACCACTCGTATAAACTTCTTGTAAACAGAAAGAGAATCCTCTATGATCTCTTCAACATTCCTACCACTAAGAATATTTCAAAAATATTATAAAAAATGACGATAGAAGATTAAATAAGTACTTATTTAAATTTCTCTTTCTTATATTTTACAGCAAAGAGAAAAGTGTGCCAAACCTAAAAACTTTACTTTTAATTAAAAAGTAAAAGAGAAGTTGAATTTCAAATAATATATATTTGAAAGAGATACCTTCAGTGTAGATATCTTGAAATATTTTTAACGGATTGTATCTTTTAAATTCATTTATAATATTTTTTTGCTCCAGTTCCAGTATTCAATTGCTTCTAACTGCGCTATTCTGTCGGCGCTTAATTTTCCCTTTTTATACGCTTGTCGTTGATTACCACACCAACTTCCAAGCGATTCTCCTCGAAACTTTTCTTTATCTTTCGGTGTGCGGGACATTTCGGCCGTGAAAGTTTGGAGGAGTTCAATCTTGCTTTTCCAGATTTCTTCCGGTGTTTCTTCTCTAATGACACTCCACTTCCAGTACTCTATTGCTTCTAGCTGCATTATTCTGTCGGCACTTAATTTTTCCTTTTTATATACTTGTCGTTGATGACTACACCAATTTCCGAGAGATTCTCCTCGAAACTTTTCTCCGTCTTTCGGCGTGCGGGACATTTCGGCCGTGAAAGTTTGGAGGAGTTTAATATTGTTTTTCCAGATTTCTTCTGGAGTTCCTTTTTTTTCTCTTGTGTCACCCCAGTTCCAGTATTCAATTGCTTCTAACTGTGCTATTCTGTCGGCGCTTAATTTTCCCTTTTTATACGCTTGTCGTTGATTACTACACCAATTTCCGAGCGATTCTCCTTGTTTCGGTGTACGGGACATTTCGGCTGTAAAAATTTGGAGGAGTTCAATCTTGCTTTTCCAGATTTCTTCCGGCGTTCCTCTTTTTTCTCTTATAACGATAACGCCCCAGTTCCAGTATTCGATTGCTTCTAGCTGTGCTATTCTATCAGCACTTAATTTTCCCTTTTTATATGCTTCTCGTTGATGACTACACCACTTCCCGAGCGATTCTCCTCGAAACTTTTCGAAAAGTTTCGGTACGCGAGATTTTTCGCCCGTAAAAATTTGGAGGAGTTCAATTTTATTTTTCCAGATTTCTTCCGGCGTTCCTTTTTTTTCTTCTCTAACGGAACCCCAGTTCCAGTATTCAATTGCTTCTAGCTGCGCTATTCTGTCGGCGCTTAATTTTCCCTTTTTATATGCTTCTCGTTGATGACTACACCACTTTCCGAGAGATTCTCCTCGAAAAGTTTCGACTGTTTTTGGTGCACGGGAAAATTCTGCGACAAAAGCTTGTAGAACTTTGAGCTTAATATTCCAAGCATCAACAAGGGCCTCACCCAGTCGCGAAAAAACGTCCTCCCGCAAAAGTTTCGCTTGTTCTTCTTCTAGGTGTTCTGAGTTTTGACTCAAGGTCTCTCCACAAGAGAAGTTAAGTTCGACTCGGCCTCTGGACTCAGAACCAGAAGAAACTCCAGTACGCCACTCGCTGTACACTCGGTCTTCTCCAAGAATGATAGCAAAAAATCTTCGCAACACAGCGTGTTCCTCACTTTCCGTCGTCGGCAGAACCACCACGCTGCGCGTCTTTCCTGGCGCCTTTCTGAGCACCCGCCCGATGCACTGGATAACGTTTATCTTGCTGCCTCTCGGTTCGACAAACAAGCAGCAGTCCGCACACGGGATATCGACGCCTTCACCCAAAACATTCACTGTGACGAGCGCACGAAATTCACCGTCTTCAAAGCTGCGAATCAACCTTTCTCGCTCCGAAACGGGCGTTTTTCCTGAAAAAGATATAGCGGGAACTCCCCGCTCACAAAGTAAGCCAGCGAATATTTCAGCTTCGGCAACTGTGTTACAATACGCTAATACGCGGCTCCACTCTGGGTGTTCAGCGACAAGACGCGCAAGGTTCGGCTTCCGGTTTGCTGATTTTTGTTCTGGGGTGTCGTTGTTTTCGAACACAGGGACATCAATCCAATAATCCACTAAAATGCCAGCTTCGATAGCTTCGCGCAAGCCGAGAGAGACACAAGGAGTCCGAACGCTTTTCGGCGTGGCGGTGAAATCGAGGCGAGTCTTACATTTGAGCCGCGCGGCGACATTCAGGAAGCCTCTTTTTGTTTTCGCTTCATCTGCAGAGGACAAATCTGGTGAAGAAGCTGGTGAAAATGAAGGAGTAGAACTCAAGGATTCCCAGTCCGATTCATCTTCGTCGTTTTCGTTTCCTTCGTCTTCAGAAAACTCCTCATCGCTGAATTCCCAGCCTGTTCTCTCGCTATCATTTTCGCTCTCTTCGCTGACGTCTTCTTCTTCTGGATCCCAGCCCTGTATGTGATGAGCTTCGTCAACCACGACAACTTCGAAATCGTGCTTCGCGATCTTCTTCGCTGAGTTGTTTACACAGATGAGAAGTGACTTGTCAAATTTTGGCTCGACACCGCCTTTCACGACTTCGTACTCGACAGCCGGCGCCCAAATTGCTAACTCGTCTGTAAAGCGGGAAACCAGTTGTAGAGACGGGACAAGAATCGCGAATCTGCAAATTTCAGACTTATGTGTTTCCGAGAGCAGCACATGCACGAGTCGAGCAATAATCACAGTCTTCCCTGTCCCGCACGCCATGACGACGGAGTGGACTCCTCCCTCCGCGCAAGCGTCGCGGATTCGGCCAAGGGCTTCCTGCTGGTAAGGCCGTAGGAAAGGAGCAAGAGAAGTCTTTGCGTCGCTCGGTGGCGACATCAACAAAGTTTCATTTTTCTCCTTGCTGATTTGGGGGCAAAAAACATCACTCCTTTTCAGCACTGATGTTTCATCTCCAGGCAATCGGGTCGCTATTTCCACTTCATCCTCTCCATCAAGGTGGAGGCGGAAGTCAAAGTTAAAAGCCGGGGCTAGCAACTCCACTACTCTTTCTGGTGTCAAGGTCTCATAGCGAATACTCCTAATGTTGCCCGCGGGGTAAGAGAATTTTACGTTGGGTGACGACACAAGGATTCGCTCTGTCGCGCCGAGGTGCTCCGCGTACATTCCGAATGTTCCGACGGCAGTGAACGGGACGCGTCCGCCTGGACGGTACCACTTCGCCTGGAGCTGGGTCCGAAGGTCGGCGGAAGCACAGTCTACGCCGCAGTCAGGGAGAGCGCCGTTGTTCTTGTTTCGGCGGGCACCCGCCGCCACCAAAACTTCCGGCGAGACACACTCCCAGGGGAGAACGTGAAACTCCAAAGCTACAGCAAGTTCAAAAAGCTTGTACAGCCCACGACGATCAACACGAGGTGGTGCGTTGGCCCCAGGCGGTGGGTAAAACTCCTGCGACCCGACTACCGGCAAGTAGCCGGTAACAGCGAGTGCGAGGTCGTCGAAGCAATAAATGCCGGCCACTACAAAAACGTTTCGTGCGAGAGAGAAGACCTTCCACTCGAGAGAGGGTTCGGATACTGTTGATATCCTCTCCGTTTCGAGGTCGGACATACTTCACTCTTCCGCTCCAAAACTCTTCGTTCAATTTAACCAAGTCAACACAACATGAGTGGGAGGTGTACATGAGTTTCAAGAAAATTAATTTTCTTGCCAGCCAGGCCTCCAAATATTTGAAATCTGACACTCTCAGACCGAAAAATTCTACTCAAAGAAACCCCGGATATCTAAATTTCAAACAGTGGACGACAATTCCCTGTCTCCAAGAACAAACTATAATGGTGATATAAGAGAATTTTATCCGGTTGCTCGAATGTTGAAAACTCTCCGCTTTCAGCCAAGAGTAAGCTTCCTCTACTGCAAAGAAAGTATTTTCTTCTAAAAAAAATCAGAGTGAAGAAAGGAAGAAATTTATTAATAAAAAACAAGCCTCCCCATATTTCGATTTCTACGTCTGAGTCAGGTAGGTGGCAAAATTCTGGTCACCCGGCCCAGGATCCGCCCCCGCCCCGCCCGCAGGAAAAGGGGCGCTTCGCTGTGGCCGGGGTGCCAAGTCCAGGTCAGGAAAAGAAACCCGTCTTTCTCCCAAGCCCTGATGCTACTCACAATACAATTGTTCTCCCCCGTCCCATTTTTCCGGTAGAGGGCAGCGTCGGGCACTTCTAGCTTTAGCGTGTTTTTAATATCCATGTCTACCGTCTGCGGGCCTCGCAGGGAAATTGGCCGGTGAGCGAAGACGATCTTCTCCACTTGGTTAGCGGAAGGGATTTGCATAAAGGCCCCGTTCTCTAAATCGACGTCCAGCTGGAGAGTGTTTTTCTCCGGCAGGGAGGCGGACTCGGCCGACTTGGCCATGAATTCCTCCAGCCGCGAGGCCAGGCGGGGGGTTGGCGGGAGGCCGGCTTCCACTTCCCGGATTTCCCGAGCCTCGACGTCCAGGACCAGACAAAGCCAGGGCAGCATGTGCCAGGCGGTGAAGAGTTTGGCCAGGGCTAGGTAAACGTCTTCTCTCGGGACTTCGCTGCCGGCAGAGCGAGGCGTGCGAGCAGAGCGAGGCGTGATACTTTCCACCAGAGACTCTCTTTCTTCAGATTCTTTCCTTCCGCCGAGCTCCCTTAGAATTTTTCCGCCCGAGTTCCCCATTTTATCGAAGAAGAATCTTCTATGGGAGGCTTTTTACCTGGCTATTCTTAGCGAGTAATTTAATAGACTCAGAGGCTCGAATGTTATTTTAATTCCGGCCAGAGGGACTGCAAAGCGGCGAGGATGTCGAAAGCGCGTTTTCCGACCCGAGACTGCAGCCAGAAAAGCGCGGCTCCGTAGACATTCGGCCGTGGTTTTATTTTTGACTCTAGCTTCGGTCGACAAAATGAATAAAAAATATTTTATTTTTTATTTTTAGTTTCCCTTTTATCCCAGATGTCAAAAATCTGCAAGGTTATTTCCAAGAAAGAAGAAAAACGTTTGCTTCGCTCGCTCAACAAGCCGCGGAAATTGCTCCTGTACTTTCCGGACTCTCTGATTTCCAGAGAAATAGTTTCCCGAAAAATGCTGAGCTGCTGCCAGCAGTACTACTTCTCTGGATTCCGCTACAAGACGGAGCCAGAGGGCTCCGTTCTCTGGCTGACCCACGAGTGCAAGAAGCAGAAGCCGAAGCCTACTTACTTGGTGCGGGTGGATTCTAAAAACAGGGTGGAAGCTGTCTCTGAAAAATTGCCCGTTAGGGTCAAAGAAATTATCTGTCTACCGGAACAAATTCTAGCCTACAGCTCAGGCCAAATTTTCTTCTTCGCCCGCGACTGTTTGACGCTGTTCCGGCATGAGAAGAAGTCGATCACCTCTATGGTTAGAGACGAAGACACCCTGATTCGGCTGGACATTTACTCGAGAGTCGGCAGATTCAAAATCACCCGCTACGATCACCAGCTGAGGAAGATGTTTTCTTTTATTTTCCAGGGAGATCTGAGGGGCGAAGAAATCAGGCTACATGTAAGCAAGAAAAGAGAAATTTTCCTCTTTCTTTGCCGACACGTCGAAAGATACAGAGACGAAAGATTATTATTCAAAGAAATAATGGTCTTTCGACCAGACCTGTCGCTCTGTTAGAGCGACAGCGATTTTTATTTTCTAGCTAGAGGCTCGAAAATAAAAACGCAACTCCGTTAGAGCGACCGCGAAGCGGAGAGGACGTCGCAGACGTCCGACAGCGAGTTTTTATCTTGTTCTAACAGGACAAAATAAAAATTCAACTCCGTAGGCATCCGACCGCGAAGCGGAGAGGATACAGTAGGCATCCGACCGCGAAGCGGAGAGGATAGTCGTGAGGGAAGTAAAGAGCGACAAGACAGAAGAAGACATGACGGATGACCCTGATTTGAAATGGATCAAGAATGGTATTTTTATCCAAACTATAGATCCCGGTTTTTACGACGCGCTATCGAGAGTCCTTACCGGAAGAGAGCAAAAGGGGGACCGAGAGATATTAAAAGAAAACTGGATGTTTGTAGAGTATATCAGGAAAGGTTTCCAGGTAGAGAAAAATCAAAAGCGTGATATTGATTTTGGAGTTCTTGATACAAGAGCTCTCGCTATCCTTGGCAGAATCTGTTTCACTCACCAATATAGAAATTTGATTATGGAGTTAGTTAGACTTTTGTATCTCGCCAGAGACGATTCATATTGCTGTTTTTTAATTATTGTTAGGAGCGAGGAGGAGAAAGAAATTGTACATATGAATGTGTACGAGGATTTTGATGGATCAATATTTTCCAGCGGTTTTGATGGTAATATATTTTCTTATCAGGGTAAAATTTACTCTTTCATCCGCCAAAAAAATCGAACAGATATTTTTCAACGGAAATTCCTTTGAAAAAATAAAAATTTTAGCTCCAGAAAAAATTATCGACATTCGGGTTAATTATTCGGGAGATAGTATTATTAGCAACACAGAAAGCTCAATATACCGTCTTAAACAACTCTATCGAGTCTGGTTGAGAAGTAATTGTCTCTCGGTTTTTTCTCCGAATTTCGAGCTCTTGTACGAGGGAAAAGAGGGATATAGTACATATAAATCTACGTACCAGCTCGGGAAAGAATGTTACCTCTTAGAATATCCACACTGTAGAGAAATTGGCCAGAAGCCCCCGAAAAAAAAATTACACCTGACTCTAGAAAATTAGGAGCGTAGAAAGGGAAATAAATATTTGCACTCTTTTTACTCTCAAGTTAACGGTAAAAATCAATAGGCTAGAAATGCTACTTTGTTAACATTAACCCGATAGCGGTGAAAGATTTTACAAAAAAAAGTTGTTCATCAGAAATCTTTTAAAGTTTCTTCTCCGTCGAGCTACTTTCGCCTCTTCTTAATTTTGGTAGAGAAAAGGAAAATAAATTGATAATTTTAAATTATCAATTCTGCCGTACTCCACAACGTCAACTTTTCGAGTAATATTTCTACCACTCTCTTTCTCAGAAAAACTCTCCATTTTAAATCGAGGCAGAGGAAAAATCTTGTCTAAACTCAATCAAGCTTGTCGGATCAGACAAAATGAAATGATAACAAGGCTTGGGCAGCGTAAATGATGTCTTTAGAAGGAGAAGCGGAGAGCCTGCCACAGACAGCCGAAATCAAACCCCCCTCCGCTATCTTCTCTAGCACAAATAACATTCTTTTCGGGCCAGATCTAGGAAGAAAGAGCAAGATAGTCGCGGAGAAAGTAGAGAGCTACAAGAGAGAAGAAGAAGAAGTCCTATCTGACCCCGATTTAAAGTGGGTAGAGAACGGGGTTTTCTCCCAAAAAATAAGTCCCGATTTTTACGGAGCGTTATCGAGAGTCGTTTCTGGGCGGGAGCAAAAGGGAGACGCTGAGATGTTATCCGAAAATTGGATGTTTTTGGAGTACATAAAAAAAGGTTTGGAGGAAGATGAAAAACAAACCAACGAAAATTACACCGGGACTTTTGATATCAAAAACGTCACCATCCACAACAGAGTCTACTTCACCCATCAATGTAGAGATTTGATCATGGAGCTAGTCAGCCTGCCGTACTTCGGCTCTTACGAAGAATACTATCAGTTAATAATTATTGCCGTTCGGAGCGAAAAGGAGAAAGAAATGTTACATATTCATATGTACAACGATCTTTGTGATAAAAATTCATTTCGATATGAAGAGAAAAGGAAACTTTTCTCTTATCAGGGTAAAATTTACTCTTTCTTCCAATACGAAATAAAACAGATAATTTTCGACGGAGAGTCTATCAAAAAAATAGATATTTTACTTCCGGAAGAAACTCACGATGTTCTGGTTGATTATTCAGGATATTCTGTCATTTGTGTGACTATAAGAGAAACGTACCGTCTTGGGCAGCTCCACTCAGATCGGATAGAAATTCTGATGACCCTCGAAGGTCATCATATATACTTTATCGATCCTTTGGATCGGGTCTGGTTAGCTGGCGATAGAATTAATAATTTGAAGATTCTGTCTCCAGATTCCACGATCCTGTACCAAGGTAATAGAAATCAAAGTGTTGATAATCGTGATTATGATATATACCAACTTGGGACAGAATGTTATTATTGTGAGGAATTTTATTACTACCTTTTTGGTTGTCGAATGTCTTCAAGAAAACTTTTCCGCCTCGCTCTGGAACAAGAGATTTAGGATGTATGTAAGCTAAAGTTCCTAAAAGACATTCGGTTACAAGATGCAAAAACTCCTTTCAAGCGACCACGAAGCGGGGAGGATATCGAAGGTATCCGTCAGCACGTTTTACTTTTGAGCCTTTAGCTCAAAAGTAAAACCCAACTCCGTTCGAGCGGTAGCGATTTTTTGTGCTGTTGATTTGAGCACAAAAAATCAACATTCTTTTCGAGCGGTAGCGATTTTTTGTGCTGTTGATTTGAGCACAAAAAATCAACATTCTTTTCGAGCGGTAGCGATTTTTTGTGCTGTTGATTTGAGCACAAAAAATCAACATTCTTTTCGAGCGAATGGTAAAACTATTTTAACACCAGGCCGAAAGAAATGAAATGTTTTCAGCAAAAAACTTCTCATCTTTGCTCAAAATGAGCAAAGGTTTCTCTTCTTCGTTTAGATAAAAGAAAGAGAATTTATTACAACTTAGTAATTCCCTGGTACGGGTCGAAAGAACGAGGGTACGGGTCGAAAGAACGAGGGTACGGGTCGAAAGAACGAGGTTTCGAATTCGATTCCAGATACGCGACTCTTCTTAATAAATAGGTATTTTCTTCGTGCAGTAATTCTACTCTCCTTTCTAACTCTAACACCCTCCTTTCCATGAAGGAAATCACTTCTACTTTTTTCTCCATAATTTCTTCTATCTTCTGGGTAACTTCCAAGTAGACGCCTCGACTGTAAGGGGTCTTGTGCTCGTAACAAAACGCCCGCACCTTCTTCAAATGTTCTGTGTCTCCATTGGTCAGGGCGGCTATCACGTCTTCTCGGCGAAATAAGTACTTGTCGAGGAACTGAAGCGCGGCGAGGAGAACGTCACTCTTTTCAAGGTAGGGGGTAACCCTCCTGTCGCGATAGAGATGGAGCGCCGCCTGGCATACCTCCCGCCGGAAAGAAACATCCCGCAGGGAGACATCTCCCTCCGCCACGTTGTTCTTGAAGTAGAGACTTTCTTTCTTCAACCACTCAAGGTCGATGTCGACTTCTCCGTCCGGAAAGACAAGTGAAAAATCGTGGCTCATATTTGAAGAAAAGTGTTGGTGTAAAAAAACGATTTATTATTTTTTCAATTTGTAGGTATAAAATTTTATACCTTAACGTTAAGGTATAAAATTTTAACTCTAGAGACTTACCGGGCGATGGCCACCAGCAGAGCGACCACCACCACCACGAAGAGGAGAATTGCGATCCAGACGTAGAGCTGGGGGACCGTAAAATCTCCGGTGGAGAGATCTGGCGATTCGCCGGATTTCCCTTTGGCCCTGTCCACCGGCAGGCACTCGTTCCGGCGGAGAAAGTCCTCGTCGCGGGTAGCAAGGGACAGGTCGTACTCGACTAAGTTGGGGGAAAAGCAAGCGGCTTTCAAATTCCCCTCCTCTATCTCCCTGCTGAGCAGGGCGGAGAAACTTTCCGCCCCCCCCGTTCCCCGGAACTTCTCCCCCCGCCGACCAGGGCGCAGCCCCAAGACCACATCCCGCCCTGAAGGGAAGAAGAGCGCGGCTTGCAGGCCTTCCGGGCCGTAGGTCCAGTGCAAGGTAGACTTACTACCCGCGGAAGTCTTTCCGCGCAGGCGCCGCTGCTGCTGGCACTTGTCGCCCCAGCGGCCCAAGTAGCAGAGATCTCCCCCGGCAGCCCTGTCCAGGGCCAGGGAGATTTTCTCCTCCAGCAGCTCCCCCGGCAGGTTGGAGACGGTGCTGTCTTTGACCAGCAAGACGGGGAGGCGGGGGAAATTCTCCCGGGCCCAGGCCAGAGCGGAGGAAACTCTCTCTTGCTCGCTTTCTTCCCCTTTGTCTCTGGCCACCTTCAGCCGGTAGAAGGGAGGAGGGAAGAGGCGGGTCAGCTCTTCGCGCGGCGTCTCCCGAGAGTGGCTGTCGCACCTGACGACGACGACCGCCACCCTCGGCTGGCTGTCCAGATCCCGGCCGTAAAAGTCCTGGCGAGGCAAGCGTTCTTCCTGGCGGGGGAAGCCGCTGCCGTAAATATCGCTCGGGGTGTCGCCGCGGCTCTCCTCCCACTGCCCTCCGAAATCGAAATTTCGGAGGGGGACCTTCGGTTTCTTCTCGACGAGTCCCTTTCCCTTTTCCTCCCTGTGCCACGTCCAGCCGACGTTTTTCTTTCCCTCTTCTCCGCTAGGCTCTCCGCTAGGCTCGAGGAACCCTCCCTCTCTTTCTTCCGCTCCCGCGACGTCCAGGCCCAGCTGGCGGAGAATTTTCACGCACTTCTCCAGTTTCTTCTCGTTCTTCCCCAGGGACACGTTCGGACGGACTTCGACCTCGGTGCCCAGCTCTTCGGCCAGGCGCCGGGCCATTTTCTCGCCCCCTTTCTTTCTCTTCGGAGCGTCTCCCATTTATCCCCAGAACATTTTATATCCTCCTCGCAGCGTAGGCCGAGGAGGACGAGAAAGAAACCGCGGGCAGCGTCTGCTCCTCTGCGCGGGATTCGGAGTATTCTTGATCCGGATCGAGGCGAAAACGACGTCGATTTCAAACGAAGATTCTAGTTTGCGTCAAACTGAATAAATAAAACTTGTTTTTTTTGAATCAACTTCTTCATGAAAATCTTCATCGACAAAGAAAATTACCAACCTATTAACGATCTTCTCTCCGACCTCACACTCTGTCTGGTAGACGGAAACGGAGAAGTAGAATTGGGGGTTCATTGGCCCGTTTTAGCCTGGCAAATACCTTACTTTATGAATTCTTACTTCTTCCCTTCCGCGGAGAAGAAGAGAAAAATCACTCTGTACGTCGACGAAGCGGAAACTGCAAAGCTTTTTTTCCTAACTTTTTACGGCTACGAAGCCAGCTGGAGTACCCGGCAGTTCCTCCAACTGATGAAGCTGAAGTCTTACCTCGGCTTGGAAATCAGCAAGGAAGATCTCTACTCTTTGATAGTAAACCCCGAAGACTTCTATCTGTTCTTGCAGGTGATCAACTTGCCGGAGATAGAAATCAACCAAAAGTTGTTAAAAACTATAAGGAAGAACTTGCCGAAAGATTATTCTTGGGAAGGCGTGGACGAAGGGTTCAAGGAAGAGGTTCTAAAAATGAAAAAAATCTCCATTTTTACCTCCAGCCGAAACGGCGAGATAAAAGAATGGGATCCAGATGACGGACACTGTGTGAATACACTCCACGGAACCGGAAACAGAATTAATTCGATGGTTTTGAGCCCGAACGGACAAAGGTTGTTCTCTTCTTGTGACAACCAAAATTTCGAAGAGTGGGATACGTGGGATGGTCTTCACGTCCGTACAGTAATCTCCGGCAACACAACAAGCCTCTGGACGAAAATAACCTCGATGTGCTTGAGCAAAGACGGGCAGCGCTTGTTTTTCGCATGCTCAGACAAGACGATTAAAGAATGGGATACAAACTCCGGGTGCTTTTTACGCTCTTTCAGCGGCCATGATAATATAGTCCTTTCGATGCTCGTAAACGATGACGAAAAAAGGCTGTTTACAGCTAGCGTCGACAAAACGATCAAAGAGTGGGATTTATCAACCGGCGAGTGTACCCACACATTCATCGGTCATACCAATTGGGTTAACGCGATAGTTTTAAGCTCGGATGGAAAACTTTTGTTTTCCTGTAGCGACGACAAGACTGTCAAACAGTGGGATACAGGCTCCGGAAATTGCCTGGGTACCTTCAATGGCAGTGGCTATCCGATCAGAACGTTGTGCTTGAGTGAAGACGGTCGGTTGTTATTTTCCGCCTCCACCAGCGGCAAAATCAAAAAATGGGATACCCAAACGCTCCAATGTCTCTGCACATTTTCTGGCCACGATGATTTGGTGAAGTCGTTGGTTTTGAATGAATGTGAGGATGCATTGTATTCTGGAGGTTTCGACAACAAGTTCAAAGAGTGGGATATAGAAACTGGCCAGTGTCTGCGAGTTTTCGACTTCAAAGAAAAAGTGATTTTGATTACAAAACAGTAACCAAACTCCAATATAAATCGAATTTATATTTGACTGAAATTTGTATTTCGTTCCGGGGTGAGGTCATCAAAGACTCTCGAAAGCTTGTTTTATTTTCGATCTTCGCCCGAAAATAAACACAACATCGTTTCACTTCGGAAGTTAATTTTATGCCCAATTTTCTTGAGAATCTTTTGTCAAAAGATTTTTATTCTACACCGGACACTCCATTTCGTCCAGCAGTTGGGAAGTTTTTTTCCTCCCTTTTTTATTTTTTTCCTTCCCGACGCGCAAGCTGTCGCTTTGGGAAACCCCTCTGATAGCCGTTTCTGATTCCAGGATGGCGGGAGCGATTTTGTCCAGAGCCGAAAGGATTTCTTCCTCCTCACTTCTTTTACTCTCCATCATCTTTTGAATTTCCTGCAGCTTTTGTATCCTGCCTCCCTTCGTATCTTTCTCCGCTTCGCTCTTTACTGAGAGTTTTCTAGCGTCTATTTTCGCCGAAGAGAGTTGGGGTTTCGCGCTTAGATCGACAGCGCGAAAGATGCTCTGTTTCTCCGAAGGAGTTGAATTTCCCGCTCTCTTGTTTGTGGAACCCTCGATTCTCTGCTGGTTGTCTGCGGCCGGGCCAGCGCCAGCACTTCTGGCCGGCTGCGCCTCTCGTCTTTCTTTTAAAATCTCGCTATCACCCGAACAGGGTTTATTTTCCCCGAGAGCGGGGGAAATCTCGCTATCACCCGGACAGGGTTTATTTTCCCCGCTCTCGGGGGAAATCTCGCTATCACCCGAACAGGGTTTATTTTCCCCGCTCTCGGGGGAAATCTCGCTATCGCCTAGATCTTCTCCCTCCGGGGCAAATTCGTATCCTTCGGGAAGACGGAAAAAACTAAAAGGGCTTTTTTTCTCCCCCGCAGGCAGGCCTGGGGTCGGAAGTACATTCGCAACTTCCGTGGCTCCTGGCGGCGGGCCGGAAACGGAGTCGGGGTCAAGCCCAGAGTCTTCCAGAGAACCCAAAAGATACCGGGAAGGGAAGCCTCGGTCGACCGAGCGGCGGCAGCTCCAGTAAACTTTCTCTCCCACCAGCATCAGGTAGGGGTTCTCCTTTTCGTGGACCCGCCCCTGGCAGAGGGGGCAGGAAGAGGGGGCTTTTCTTCGGAGAAGGAGGCAGTTTTCCCGCAGCTCCAGAAAGTCGAAGGGGAAGTACTCCATTCTAGCCGCCGCCAAGGCCAGGGCCCGATCAATATCTCCCTCGTTCACCGGAGGGAAATCCCCGCTCTGAATTCTCCTGAACTCCTTCCTGCTTTCCGCCTCCAGTTCAGCGGCGGACCGGAAGGAGGGGAGGGGGGAGGAGTCGGCCGTGAAAGTGAGGAGGGAAGCGGAAAAGAGAAGCATTTCCCGATGCCTCTCGTTGAGAGGGTGTTCCAGGGGGCGGTAGACGATTTTTTCTTCCCGCGCTCCCCCGAGCCCCACGCCCCACGGGAAAGGGTCGATCAGGTTCTTCTGAGAGTTTCTGCCCCTCTTGCGGCTGCCCGCCAAGCGGAACTGTTGAGTCTTGGAGTAGACAGCCCCGTCGATGACGGCGGTCAGGTGTTGGTAAGCCCTCATCCGCCCCCAAACTTCGGACTCGAGCACTCTGCGGTAGAAATATTTGGCTTCTTTGTTGTCGCGGTGGTGCCGGCGGGGCAGGACCAAATGGTAACTGACTTTTTCTTCGCCAGCCGTTTTCCCGGCCTGCTGACTTTCGCCGGCGCTGCCGAAGAGGAGGAAATCCCGCTCCGGAGAGAGCTCGACGCCCTGCCCCCGGCAGACTTCCCGGGAAGCGAGCATCAAACAGCGGACCAAGAGCTCTCCCAACTGGGGCAAAGTTTCGCACAGCCTCCCGTCGAGGGAGGCGAGGCGGGAGAGGGGCTCGAAGTGCTCGAGGCCCAAGTCGAGATCGAAGTGCGGTTTTTGCTCCCTCTGCCCGAGGATCACTTCGTAAAAGCAGCGGTCGCCGACAGCTACCTTCTCTTGGAAGGAGAGAAACTCCACGTAGGAAGAGAAGAGAGCGAAACATCTGCCGGGCGCGTAGGCCTGCTGTTCCAGCTCCCAGGAGACGATCAAGCCTCGCGAAAGGTCCGAGCTGCGGACTTGGTCCAAGAGGCCGGGTAGAAATCCTTTGACCGGATCTTCCTTGCCGCGGAGGCGGACATACCAATCTACTCCCTTAATCCGGTTGAATTTCCCCCTCCAAGGGTTAAACCCCCTGGACTTTTGGAAAGAAGATTTCATCTTTGCCGACGTTGATTAGTTTTTTCTCCTCAATAAGATTCTAAGGCAGAGACACTGCCCTCAACTCCCTCTTTACTTCGCCAGTTTACCTAAGGGTAGATTTCGAAAGTGCCGAGGACACCCTGGTGGTCGGAGCGCATCATCGTCCGCCCGTAGTCGAAAACTTCGTACTCGGCACACCTTATCAACGTCGAGTCTCCCCCTCCGGGAGTGTAGAGAATCCGGTCGCACCAAGAAGCCGTCCTCCTGTCTTTTTTCCCAAACTTGTACTCTCTCGCGTTGAGCAAAGAGGGTCCCTCCGGTCCCTCCGCAGCCTCCCTGTAGTAAGCGTCGTCGATCGGAAAGAGGTCTTTCTTCACTTTGCAAGTCGGGGGGAAACTCGGCCCAGCGCCCCCGACTCCTTCCGCCAACTCCGGGACGAAGCCTTTGGCCATCTCGGCCGTCAGCTCGTCCCTGCGCCAGGCCTCCTCCAAACTCCCCGAGAGACCTGCCGCCGACTCTCCCCAACACCGGGCCACTCTGTAGTTTAAGTCTCCCCCGAATATCAGCCCTCCGAAGCGGGGCGCCGAGCGGCAAGTTTTCTCTGCCTCCCGCAGGAAAGAATTTTGCGCCTCCAAACATTGGGCCCTGGGAATTTGCGGGTAGTAGGGGAAGTGGGCGTTACCCAAGACCACCGTCCTCCACCCCCGCGGCCCCAGCAGGCGGAGGTACGCGAAGACAGCCCCCTTGCTGCGGCCACATACCAGCGGCGGCTGCTCGAAGGTGACCTTGATCCTGTCTTCCTCCCCCTTCCTGACGAATACCCCGAGACGCAACCCCCTCCGCTCCCACGTCCGCCGGGAGGAAATTCCCCAAGCCATCAACTCGGAGGCCCGGTGGAGAGTGTAGCGCGGGTAGTAGTCTTGGAGGAAAGCCCAGAAGGCCTCGTTGCTGGCTGTGTCTTCTTGGAGGGCGAAAACTACGACCTCGGGAGAAATCTCATTCTCCCTCTCCGCTCCGCGGTCGGAAGAATGAGATTTCTCCCTCTCCGCTCCGCGGTCG
>Ga0100378_1003071_pt1 | contig 16208 bp, 11 predicted proteins | sample CryGeymeta201502_FD_81535 | JGI IMG/M metagenome (GOLD analysis project Ga0100378, IMG submission 81535) | Groundwater microbial communities from Crystal Geyser aquifers in Utah, USA - Crystal Geyser metaG 2015-02 | ecosystem: Environmental > Aquatic > Deep subsurface > Groundwater | place: USA...
CTGTGGAGAGACTACCTCCTCTTAGTAATTCTCCTCTGATTGTTTAAGCTGTGAAATAATTCCTCAAGAGCAAGTAACAAGTCAGAAAAATAACAAGAAGTAGTGTGACAAAATTAGAAAAACTACTAAATTAACTTCGACCAAAGATGTGGAATTGGAGTATTGCAAATTTGCTAGAGGAGATTGACAAATGGGCAGAGGGGATAAAGTAAAAGGATTCCAGTGAAGTTGATATGTGGAGAATTCGTTCAAGCATTGCGAGAAAGTTTTCCGATTACATGGATCAGCCCCAGCAACTGATCCTACCCAAGTCAAATATCCGATCTGAAGAAACTCTCTGGTCCAAACTCGAAAGGAAGCATCCCAATCCAATTAAATACAGCAGCGTGTTGGGATCCCGACGTTCCCTTAATGCATCCTTCAACTGAATGTTTCTGTATAAGACCCTTTCATTGAAACACTTACTCTCATAAATATCATTTTTCGGTGCATCCGCAAGAATTCCATTATTCCTTGACATTAGAACAACTGTGCCTAGGTTCACCAATATGCTCGTTTATTTTGTTGTGGACCTTGCATAAAAATACCATCAGGTCCTTTTTGTTGTTGCTTGTTGGAACTTCAGTCTGCCTTAAAGTTTCTAAAAAAAGCTTTCCGCACTACTTGCAAGGATACAGCTATCCGAAGAGAACCAAAAAAGCCATGAATTTTTACTTGAGCTTTTAATCAAACTATCCAGGAAAAGCACCAGATGCCATATGAAGTACAGTCCAAGACATTGTTCCAAGTTTCTGTTTGGTGACTGTACGAGTCCCTTCCTTTCCGACATCAATACTTCCGACCGTATCCTTGGCCTTAATTTACTTTAAATATCTGTAAAATTTCCCATCTTCCACAAGGTTTTTTGTGTCAATGTAGCGGTATCCAACAATTGCAAAGACCAACGCTAGGTATAGAGCTATTGCGATTAGGGCATTTCTGGTTCTTTTTTTGATTAGTTAGACTTTCATATGGGTAACTTAATCTTCTTCTGATGACTACTAGGTTACATGGGTCCGCATCATTTTATTATCACACAATCAAAAACCTTCTCCGGCCATACTGATCGAGTTTAACATTTCGCTATAATTCCCATCTCTCTAAAGATTTCCCTCCATATTAAAGGCCCAGAAGTGGCTTTTCTATTGTCTTTAGGTACGACTATAGCAAAGGGCTGACTAGATCCAGCCCTTATACCCCTGATTCAAGCGCTTGAGGATCTTCATAAAGCTTAACTTGATGTTACAGTCTTCTGTATTGCTTGGCTGTTATGTAGGGCGGATTCGAAAGAATTACATCACATTTCGATAGTAGATTGAGATGATCTCTTAAATCACCTTGTATCAACTCTACTCTATCCATATCGATATCATTTTTGACAGCATTGATTCTTGTGTACCTTATTGCTCTTGGGTTGATGTCCACAAATGTACATGAAATATGATACTCTTGGCTAAGTTATTTGAGTAGACTTAGTCCAATCACTCCACAACCACAGCAATAGTCGACCATTGTCAGAGAAGAGCCTTTCGTAAACCTGCCTCTTATTTCCTCACTCATAAGAGTTACAAAGTACTCTGTTTAGAAGCGGGGAATTAGTAGAGGGGGAATAATGTCTATGATGAGGTTTCTGAAGTACCAGATTCTCAATGCATACTGAATCGGATAGTGATAATATCGAAGACGAAGACATCGGATGACTTCGTTGAAGACCTGACCCATAGTGACTGATCTTTAAAACTTTTTCAGCTTATCCTTGTGCCTTATCACCTCCTCAACAATAATTGTTGCTGATGCTTCAGCTGCAGGAACTTTTGTTTTATTTAGGATTAATTTCAGTCTTTTAATCGAAGGGAGAGCCAGAATTGTCTTTGCCAAACGATTCATAATTAAAAAGGATATATAATCAAGAGTAATTCTACAGCTAAACGAAATTTGTCCGATTCCCGATGTATTTCAAAGATCTGGGCTATCTTTTGAGCTTGGCAGGAGTCATATGAATTTCAGTCTGATCTATCTTGCTTATGATTGGTGCAGAAGGCGTTTAAAGCTGGCCCAGGATAAGCAGAGCACTTAGGCTATTACCTTATCCTGACTCAACAGCTTCCAGGATTAATCGTTTACAACAGTGTTATGCCACATCAGTCAAAACATCGTATGATTATTTTTTCTTTAACTATTGCTCTATAACATCTCTAACCCTCTGAATGGAAACATTTTCAGCTATTCTGGAACTTAAAACTACAAGCCACCTGATTTAACTTGTCGGAATGAATTGCAACTAGGGTTATGAAAGAACTCCCTTTGGTTCCTTAATTGTACCTGAAACTGTTTGTACCCTTTTATGTTTTGTTAAAGATTTTCCTAAAGTCCGAGTGACTGTTAATCCTTCGGGGTAGACTCTCAAAGGTCCTGTAACGTGCATATCTTTGCGGAAAGGAATATTTACAGTCGTTTGATAAAATTGGCCTCCTTCTTTGACGATCCGTTCAACCTCATTATCGTTTGCTGTTGTATGAGGTTTTGCTATTTTGATCAATCTTCCGTTTTTGGTCATACATATAGCTTCTCCAGATCCACAATTCATAGCAAATACTATGCCCTTATAAGCTACTAAGCTAAGGAATGAGGCTCCAGAATTATCCCCTCTTTCTTCTTGAGCCTTTTTCAGTCGCTTTTTCGAGTGTTCCAAAGCTTTTTTGATTGTTGCTTCTGCCGCTCTGAATGGATCTTCTCTTGTATTGTTCTTTTTGCTTTTGAATCCAATAAGAATTTCATTGCTAAAATGCTTTTTGAGCTCGCTTGCTGCAAATAGACCATCATAGCCCTCAATAAGAGTGATAGCGGTGAGATCTCCAACATGAACGGATATTTGATGAGCATTGATGCTCTTATTTGTTCCCTTATAGGTGCTAATTCCAAAAGCACTCAAATGGCTCTGGACAACATCGAGTTTGCCATGTTGAGTTTTGAGTTCTACATCATTTGATTGTTACAAATGTCAAATTCTTGAAGGTTCTTAAAGACGAGTAATCTTTTTTTCTGAGGTCTGGAAGCAGATTCTTATCTTTAACTGAGCTATCTTTTTCTTCGGCTCAGATAGCCTTCTCTTTGCGAAACCTTAGATCTAGAGATGGCGATGTCATAGTAAGAGCGATCAGTGCGCTATCGAGCTGTGGAAGCGAGTGATGATTGCGTCATTTTTGATGTGTCCTCTGTGGTCAAATGATCAGTGTAGAGTCTCTTATTTTTCTGGGGAGTTCCTCCGTACACTTTATACCTGTTCATCGAACAATAATTAAAATAAAATTAACTCAGGAGGTTCTTTGAGTTTGGCTTTAGGAGTTGAATATAATGATTTAAGTCCTGAGTGATCCTTTTTATTTATATAGATTAATGATTGGGAAGAAGAGTATCTCGGTACTATTGCTGACTTGTTTCGCCCTTGCTGTCCTGTACAATTACTCCACTCAACTTGCTGACACAGAAGAAGTGAGTGACATCGATCTGAACTGTGGATTCAGCAGTGACTTTGCCGACTTCCTCCGCAAAAGTATTATTCGATCTATTAAGATTATGCATCCTACGGTTTCTAAAGAAGCGATCTCAAGTGTGCTGCCTATGGAGGAAAATAGAGCTCAAAATAAAAATCAACAAAAACCCCTATTGTGATGGTCCACGGTAATAGCGATCTTGCTTTTGGAAGAGGGACCTCTGATGGTTATGTTTCTTGGCAAACTGGATACAGAGCTTTGATCACTTATCTAGGATCTCAGGGGTATAAAAAAGGAGATCTCTATACTACTACTTGGGGAGTAGCCAATGCTCAAGGAACCTCACAAGTCAACCATTCAAAGAAAAATGTTCTTTACATGAGAGCTTTCCTCGAAGCCGTTCTTGCCTACACCAAGGCTTCTCAAGTCATTGTGATTGGTCATTCAATGGGAGTCACAATGGCCAGAAAAATTGTTCAAGGCGGAGAGGGCATTGACCAGAAAGAAGGAAGCTATCATGTTGGAGATTCTCTGAAGAGTAAAGTCAAAGCTTTCATCGGCTTAGCAGGAGCTAACTATGGTCTGACTGCTTGTTGGAACCTTAACTCTATTCCAACTTGCAGTAACGTAGATGGTTTCAACCCTGGAGCTCTTTCCACCAGTGGGCCCTCAAAGTTCATGTCTGGATTGAACGCTAATCCTGCCGCCGAAGGAGAAAAAGTTTACACAATTTGGTCGAAGAGTGACAACGTTATCGGAACCCAGTGTGTTGTTTGGGGGAAAGTAACCTGCCGAATTCCTGGTCAAACTGCTGAGGTTGTCAAGACTGACCCATCCTTTGACCATTTTGCAGTTCGAGATAAGACTGGCCCTGACCTGATCGGCTGGTTGTCCTGATTATACCCTTTAAACCCTCATGGATTAATTAATTTAAGCTGGATCTCAGTATTAAGAGCAGAAGGAGAAAACAGGGCAATAAATCCTTATCTCTCCTTAAAATAGACGATTTCAAATTGCCACTCATCAACAGCCCTGCTTCAGCCAGGAGGCATCAAAAGGCACTATCTTCGTACCGGCTGATTGACTACTCAATGGAAAACGTAGTCTACAAAGGATAAAAAGCCAACTATTTATGTATCTGATCTGAAACATAGCCAGCAAAATCGACTTTTTTGATGCTTAAAATCAGCGAAAGTTGGAGTTGAGCCGCAACAATATTCTCAAGTATATGGGGACAAAAAAGTTGTAGGCCAAGCCAAAGCCTGCAAAAGTCAGGATTCGGCACAATATAACTCCATCCCTTCATCTTTTAGTGCAAAAATATATCTCAAGCAAGGAGGAGAAGGAAGACCGATAAGATGGGATGGTGTCGATTTGCGATAAAAATAAAATACTGTTTTGCTGATCTATTATCTCTAGTTGAGAATTATCTGGATATAAGCCTGATTTGGAGGCAATTCATATATAATTATGCAGGATAAGAGCATTAGCGAAGTTTTCAACAGAACTCTAGGTAAAAGTAAGACGCATTTCAGCAAGTTTGAAGGAAGAAACAATCACCTGAAGACTTTTGTTGAAGGAACAGTAGCATACTCCTACCTTGATGCATTCTAATCTGATAAAAAAATCAAATTTGACTTGGTTACTGTGAAGTTATCAATCGAAGGGGAGCCAGAAGTTTACAAAAATTCTGTTCATTTTGACCCGCCTTATAGTGTCCCCTTTAATGATCATTAAAGCACTGAGGTGGTATTTGAAGCCCATCCCAGAAGACCCAAGCTAGTGTTAGCCAGTCTGCATTTCCAATCAAAAGATGGCAAGAGAAAGAGTAAACTATGCTCTTTTGAATATGATTGGAATAGTCTGAAGAAATCAGAAGCAATATACTTCACAGAGTACCCAACTCACAAAGGCTTTATAAGGGCACTGTGGCATCCTTTTTATCAGGGTTATGCTGTCATCCTTAAGAAAGATGAGTTGGAACTAGCGAAGATTGAGGTCATGAATGAAGAGATAATAAATAGGGTATCTCTGAAACAGTTAGATTTGGGATAGTAAATAGTGGATTTCAGATTTTGGCCTCAAGCTGAAGGCATCAGAAAATATCTCATCATAGCAGTGGGCAAGAGTGGAAGGCTTCATATATTGATTTGTCCACTTGAGGTGGACCAAGAAAGTTCAAGTCTGTCATTGTTTTAAAGGGAGCAAATACAAAATAAACCAGTATACCACTTTAGCTGGTATAGTTCTTTTGAGTTTCCATTGAATGCGGATTGTTTGGGAATCGAAATTGCCTGCCCACCAAAAACTGACTATATTCTTCTGTTCCGTCATGTATCTGCTCGAAAAAATAACTATCAGGTTCACTCAGTTATCGTTTCAGCTTTGTTCTAAATTGGGACATAAATACAGGAGAAGATTATTCTTAATATTCATGGCCAGAATGATGGACCTAGGTTTTATTTGCCAGAAAACTGTTTGTCGAGTCAAAAGTTCTATTTCTGGAGTGGAGACTAGCTTAATCTTGTTGACATGTCTGCTCATATTACTGGGCTTAAACAACTTCAATAACAAAAGAAGCACTATAGAATTCCTGAAACAATCCAATCAAACTTTCTCTTCAAAGTCCCTCTCTGCAATTTGAAATTTTTAGTCATATAATTTGGAGGACTCAAACTTCTAAGAAAAGCATAGGCCTCCCATCAGTATAAATTTTCGAACATTCCTGTTGACATTCTCAGTTTAGAGTTGGAAGAAAAGACGGCTTCTTCCAAGTTAAATGCTATTTTTAGAGATTTAGAAGGCAATATCAAAGATCTCACTTGGGCAACAGTTTAACCAAGTTCACATAAGGTTGAAGCTCAGATTAAATACTTATCGAAGTAAGGGGATGAAAAGGAAATTCAGGAAATCCTAGAAAACACACAAAAGTACCTTAATGATCATGCTAATAAGCTCTTGAAGGAAAAAGAAGAAATTGATGGGCTGTTTCAATAGGCAAATGACTTATCCCATCACTTCAGCTAGCATAAAGAAAGCTGGAAAGAGCTCTTGGAAGTTCTTAACAGAATTGATAACAATGCCAAAACCATCGATTCTTTCAAGCAGAAAGGAAAATAAGATTAAGAAGATGATCAAATGCATAGCTTAGAGGAGATGCACAATTATCTGAAAAGCAAGCCAATAACAATTTCGGAAAAATAAAGGGAAAGGTATATGGATGTATTCAATTCTCAAGCTCAGAAACTGAGATAAGTCAGGAAAACAATAGAAGATGTATAGAGGAGTTTGAAGTTATATAGCGGAAGGTGATTATTGACTTTATATGACTAATCATTCATGAACTCCTATGATTATTAAAAAAGCTAGGATCATCTAAGCTATGCTATCAAGCTAGTGTAAGCTCAGAAAGATACTCAGATGTAACAAACTCAAGTCAAGCAAATGCCGCTAGCTACCATTGAGACGCTGAAAAAATATAAATAATTTGTTAGTCAAAACAAACTCGAGGAAGTAATGGAGACTGAAAACTAAGGCAAAGATCTATTTAGCATTTTTGGCAAAGATCTGAAGGTTCCCAATCCTGAAGAGGACTCTGAATAGAATAAAACTTCTAAAAGCATCAGAAGATCCATTCATTTTTCTGATTTCATATCCCCTTGCTAAAATGAAAAGACCCCAGCTATTCTATTGGTTCATAACTTTATCAAAATATCAGAGAGCAAAAATATGGCTTATTCTTTCTATCGACTTAGAAAACACTCTAATCATCATAGAGAAATAATTTAGCTTGCTCCAAAGTATCAAGCTGTTCAAATAGAATAAGAAGATCATACTCAGTAGCTGGCAAAAGATCACAATTATGGGATCCTGGCTCTCGAAAGCAGAGTTACATTTCACTAAAAAAAGTAGGGGGTCCCTAGATCTTAAAAGGAGATCCAGAAGAAAGTCTTCTTATTATCAAAATAAAATGAATGTTTAAAAGCAGATGTCGAAAGACTCAAGTAAGAGATTGAGGAGGTTAGAATCAGGCAGCACAAAGAGGTTTCGAAAAAACAGGGAAGCTTGATGGGTTTGATGGAAGAACTAGCAGATAAAAATGAGTAGATAGAATAATTAAAATTAATGATTCGGCAACTAGCTTCCAAAGTTAAGATACAAGAAAAAGGTGTGCTTTTCATGCTGGAATAAGACAGTGATAGCCTGCGAAGAAACATATTGCGCCTTTAACACATCAACGATCGCTTGAACAACGATGTAGATAAAGGAAGAAAATAAATTTAGTTTCTTCGAAGCCAGATCCAGCTTTATGAAGATAAATGTTCTGAGATGAAAAATGAAATCAAGTAATTAAAAGAGGATAATTTTGATCTGGAAACCAACAAATAAGTGGTTCATATTATGAGGAGAGAAGCTGAAGTTGTTGAGAAAAGGTTCTTCAGCAAATTTTAAAAGGTCAAGAAACTTGAGAAGCGATTAAGTTTAGTTGTCAAATCCAAAGATTTCTTCAATGATTAGGAAAATGAATCTAAAATCGATAATCACTCATATCTTGAAACAAAAGCTACTGGAACATAGTCTTCCCACTCTGGATTGAGAAAAACTGAAAGTACAGTCGAAGAGTAAAAGACTGAACACAAATTATAGGCTGTGTTAAATTATCTATTCAACATTTCAGATGAAAATTATCAGATTCAAAGTTCAAAGCTGTTTGAATATGAAGAATTATAACTTCTGAAACAGCACAAAGAGCTTTTTAAGAAGAATAAAATTGTTCATTCTATCGAGAGCCCCAACCCTAAAGAATAAGTTATACCAGGTTTTTTCGATAATTCCTTGTCTGATATTCTGAGCCAAAAAGATATTGCAACCGATAATAGAGACAGGGAGAGAATAGCGACCTTAGAGAGAGATTGTGAGTCAATCAGATCGAAGGTCTATATTCTGAAATAGAGAGAACTACATGTCCGTAGTGTAGTATTAAGTCTTCTGAAGACTTTGCAGTTACGGGCAATAAAGAAAGAAGCTGAACATATTTTATTACTGCTTTGTGAGCTCTTTGAGTATTCAGAAAGTGAAAGAGAACTGATATTCACTCAAAAGCCTCGTAAAATGTTTAGCTTCATCTGATATTATTTCTTACTTGTATTCTCCTCCGCATCAGTATTATTATATTAAATATCGAAAAACCAAGCTGTACAGGTATGAAAAAGAGAAATATTCTGATTAGTATTGAGCTTGAGGGAGGGCAAGTGGCAAGCTTATAGCTTTCACCAAGAAGTTACAAATAAAGCTTTAGGGATTTCAAGCTAAAGTATAAACTTGATTAGCATCAAGCATTCAAGATCAAAAACCTTATCCAAGCAAAGCTCATCTAGATTGCTGATCATGCTGTAACTCACCTTTATCATACTCCTTAAAGAAAAATAAATAAATAAGATGGAATCGATAGTCCCAGGTTTCGCAAAATAGTTAACGACTAGCAGATACAAACTGATTTCGTTTTCCAGAAAGAAATTAAACAAGAACAACTGCCTTAATTTGAGACGGAATAAAGATACGAAATAGAATAGATGCCTCTCACACCTGTTAAAGCTATTCAAAAACAATAAATAAAAAGCAATAAAACATAAAGATCAAAAAAGACAAAAATAAAAATTGCCGAACCATTTTTTCATGATCAAAGGTCAAAGATAAAAGATTCTCGTCTATCCTCAACCCCGCCTCTTTTTGAGCAAGAAAAAAATGGTGATTAGAAAGAGTGGAGTCCTTTAAAAAATCATTTTTTGTAATAAGAATACGATATTCCAGAATATCAAAATAATGAAACATAAAAGAAGGAAGGAGAAAGGAGGAAATAAAAAATGCCCAGTACAAAAAGATCTCCAAACAAGCAGATTACATTTATCTCTGATCGGTTGTATTATAACTCAACTGATTCCTTTAGATCTAAAAAAAACGAATAAATCAATCGTAAATAACTAATTGACTATCTCGAAGTGGAAAAATACGAGCTTTCTAATAGACTCAAAAGAACTACAAATGCTTTCTTCTGTCAACTTCACAATCGTACAACCGCATCCTGGGAGCACAAGGTGACTCCTGAAAAGTAAAAAAGCTGCTCCCCTGAAGACAAGATCCATTATTCTGACAAAAAAGTTCCGCTTTCAATGGCTTTCAAAGGTTCTCTTTGGAAATCTAGGATGCGGTGTGAGGCAAAATAATACGAAAACAGAAAAAATGCAGAAGAGGAATTTAGGAAAAAATAGTAAAATAGAATTCGGAAACGTATGTCTGAAGAACAAAAAAATATATAGGATAAAGGAAACAAATAGGGGATCAAAAAAAGCCGTGTTTGTGCCAAATGCTCTCCATAAAAAGCATAGAAACCTGGAGACAATATTTCAAGGCTCAGGTAGATTGGCATTAAACGAAAAGCAAAAAATCATTAGAAACAGAAATATATGTCAGACATACTGCTTTAAGCATATTAGTAGAGATGCCAGATGGCACAACAAATACAATTTAGGTGACTTGCCAGATACCAGCATCCGAATTATTTGAATTAATGATATTCTGGTACTTGACTGAGACTCATAATATAAAAATCAGAATAGTTGTTGATTATCATGCTTATTCTCTTCAAAATATTATCTTAGTTAATTCTTTTATAAATTCTCAAACTCTCGGCAAATATCTTATCATTTATATCTGATCATGCAAGAGGAATAAAAGCTATTCAATAGCTCACCTCAACAGGTCCACGATAAACTGTCTCAAACTACCTTCACCCTTAGCAATGGCTAAATCAAAACGGAAAGGGAAGGTACTAAGTCAGAACAATGGACCATCCCTATGATTCAACACGAATCACGATCTACCCATCGACACTACTTACACTTCTCCACTCCATCAACCACTCACCTTAGTATCAATCCGTGGGGAAATTTGCTCGTCTCTAACTCAGAGCGCTTCCAAGAAGTCGAGCTTTCAGAAACATACACCACCGGGTCAGTATGGTGGGAAATATTCGTACCTCACACAACATTAGCACTAACCATTGGTGTCAAAGACAAAAAGAGCAATCAATATTTCAACTTTGATTTCAGCTCTAAAGAATCAACCAGACTTACATTCAAGTTGAACTTATCTGATCGCACTTTCAAAGTGTGGATCAATGGCATTCAGAGTGAATCAAAACCACCTTTTTCTCTCCCAGAAAACGCAAACTGGACTCCTTTTATCAGAGTGAGATAATCTGGAACAACTTTAGCTTTAAACCCCTTTGTGGAAGATCCAGAAAAATAGTGTTTCACGGTTAATATTTTCAACGAAAATAACAATGCTTCAGAGCTGAGAGTATAGGAGTAAAAAATATAAGAGCTTTCTCTCAACCTCAAGAAAGATGAAACTGTTCAACAACTCCAACTAATTGACAATCATTTGCTATTGATAGGGCCTCAATCGATACGAATCATTCCTAGAAACAAAAACAACGGTCGCTTTGAGCTTGACCAGTGGATTCAATTTGAAGAGAGTGGATAAGGCAAATATTATACTGCAAGACTGAGAGAAATGGAGTATAATATACTCAAAGAAGCTGCAAAATTTTTGAAAAAAAATATATTGGGCAACGTTGTTTCATTTCAAGGTTCAATCTGGATTAGAAAAACTAAAGACCAATGGCTGGAATGGAGTAAGAGTATATATGAATACTTGAATAGCCAAATCATCTCAAATGCCACTGAAATCGTTTATTAGGTCTATGAAATAACCCTGTCGCTCACCACTAGAATATTCTCTGCTCTAGGGCTTCCAGAAACTGCTACCCGTTGGCATCAACTTGATAGAGATCTAATCAACTAAACATATAGACACAATTTAAAGTCTATTTCTAAACTTCCAGTTCCAATTCCCTCCAACTTGTCTTTGACAAACTCTCCAGCCCTTACATTTGCTCAGAAGGTAATGAGTGTAAACTCATTTGAATCATATATTGCAGTCCAACTTGAAGATAGCAAAATTTCTCTTTATTCAGCCAGAGGGACTCCTTTCCGTCTGGGTGATTTCATCCTTTCAAAAGCTATCAAAAAGGACAGTGAACTAACAGAATCAGCAAAATAAGCCGACTAGATTCGAGGAAATTTGGGCCAGCCAACCATATACAAAATTTTGAAGAACTGTCTCAAGTATGCTGATAAAGTCAAGCCCCCTGAAAAACTAGTCAAAGAGTTAGCAAACAGGAAAGAGAAGAAGGTGGAGAAGGCTAAAAAGCAGGAACCTAAAGAATAAAAAGATGTAATCAATAAAGAGCTTGAAGGGACATTGATCCAAATGGGTTTTGATGTAAGGATCGTAAGGAAAGCATTGATCCAGTGTAATAACGCCTCTCTTTAGGCTGCTATGGACTTAGTGTTGGGAGGAACCATTGTGGTAGAGGAATAAAAGCCACTAGCACCTATAAAAGATTGGACTTGTCAAACTTGCACACTTGTTAATGCCAGAACTACAACAAAATGTGTTGTTTGCTAGACCCCAATGCCTCCCATGGTTGAATAAATCGAAAAGCCAGAATAAAAAGAAAAGATTGAGGCACTCTTGGAGGAAGTCGAAGAGGAAGTTAAAAGTGACAGAATTGAATAACCGCTTGAACAAGTATTTACCTTTGCAACTGGGGTAGCTTTGGCCCCAGTTATTGTCGCTGCAGTTTTCAAGAGCTCAGTTCGATTTAGACTTTTTGCTTTGAATCCGCGCTTCTTTGCAAATTGTTACACAAAGGGTGATTTATTCGCTGACCTCGTGACAAATAATTTCTATGAAAGAGCAGGATCGATTCCTGACGAAAGCATACAAAAGATAGTTGGCTATTTATCACCTGAAGAAAGAAGAGAAAAATCAGTTTCATGGATGGCTCTTGAAGATGTCGACCTGACCGACAAGTCTGTCAAATAAATCAACTTCCACAAGTTCGGTCTTGAAAAAGGTGTTCTGAAATTCTGTGCTACTTTACTTCAAGATGGGACCAGCAAAAACATCTTTTTCTCCTTTGATACCAGCAAAATTTATCTTGAAAAACAAAGAAGTTTGATGGTTTCTCCTGAGCTTAAAGAGTAGCTTGAGAACAAAATTCAAAATACTGTTTAGACCAACACACCAACAAATGTTTAAAGATTCAATTTTGAAAGATCGAGCAACAAAGTATCTGAATTCGAAGTTTTCTTTAGTCCAACTGATAGAATCAAATTATAAACAGACTAAATTGATGTTGTTAATGAATAGAAAAGAACAACTACATCTCTACTCCCTCTCTATGTTGTAAATAGTCCTCAGCAAGGTTCCAAATATCCTGAAATTAGTTATACTTCCCCTTGGAGCGGTAGCTATGAAAAGAAACGGCTTTGGAGAAATGGCGTTGTTCTTGGTAATTTCCGATTGAAACTTATGCAAATTGAATGTATGAGTCTTGAGCTAGCTAGCAATAATGAAAAAATTAACGGTTATTTGTATTTTGCAAACGACTATGAACTAAAGCCAATCAAAATGTATCGATTTACTTTTGATGGAAATACAAAACGGCTTAGCTTCAACTTTGCTAACATACGAGCTGGGTATGTTGTTGTCTTTTTGGAACCTCATCTTGAAGATCGCCTGATCGAGCTTAGCAAGGTTGAATTATATGGAACTATTCTGGATGATCTGTCTATTCCCAACCCCAATGAAATACTGATAACCCTTGATAGCGAGCCTTCTCTAACAATCTAGTCTTCAATCAACAACGAAAAGAAAGGATTGGTCCCTTATTCGTGTGAAGCATTTGCAATCAACCTCACCCATGACTTGACAGTTTAAAAACATGACAATATATATGAAAAAGGAGATGTAAAACTTTTGGCTTATGTTGATGCTTCTCACTGTGATTTTGTGGAGCTCACAAAAGCTGAATTGAATGGATTTACTACTTTGAAAGTCAATACACTATTTAAAAAAACAGATGCCAAAAAATCAAATGCAGAACTTGATCAGGAATATTCTCAAATTTTTAAAGACTACCTTTCCTCAAGGGATAGAAAGCTACTATACAAATTGTTATCTTCAGCTCTGGACAAAAATTAAGATGCTGACTTATCTGCCTTCTAAATATACTCCAAATATTTAGTAGCTCTCCCATTCAATAGTTCAAATAAGAATGATGCTAAAGCATTTCTGAGATATATTATGTCATCCTTGTGTAAACAAAAATAAACAATTAAACTGTCCTCCTTGATTGAGGAAGGACTAAGAAGCAAAAATCTGACTGCTAATGGGCTGGAAATACTCTTGTGGCTTGGCAATGAAACTTAATCATTAACTGCTTCTCAGGTAAATACCTTGTTTGTTGATGTTGTTAGCAAATTAACCAACAAGATCAAAGGAGACAACCAAGAGTATAACATTTTTTAGGAAAAAACCATCTTTTCTCCTTCAATTTACCATATTGGAAGCTAGGAAAATTCTGAATCTAGCTTGGATCGAATTAGTTCAAAAATTATGCTGAAAAAGTTGAGATTTTCAAGGTTGTTTACCATTGACTTATTCAGTTGCCATAGGATTAGATAATTGCAGCTTAATTTTGACCGAACTGAAACTCATAATAAACTGATAGTGAAAGTTAGCTGGTTCAATTAAGATAATGTGCCTCAAGGCAATTTGAACTTTGGATACAACTATTCTGCATGGAATAGTTTGTGCACTGATAAAAAAATGCAGAATAGAGTCCTCAGCATACCCTTAAGAAAATTCGATATTGAGACTAGATATATGCAAGTTTAGGTTAGCTTCACTCTCCATCCATTTACTGCTTGCAAGCACTAAATAAACAATCTGACGGATAATGAAATTTTCCCTACTCTGTTCGGATCCTATCTCAGATAAAGCGGAGATCTCCCAATCTTATAATTTTAAACAGAGGCTAAACATTTGAGATTTCTGAAGAAATTAGGTGCCTTTGCTAAATTTATAGTGACCTCTAAACAATAACAGTTTATGTATTTCGAGGAAGGTCTTGAATAACAAGAATAAAATTTGGAAAAGCTTACAGATACGATTGAGTTGAAAAAGAACCATGAAAAATGGTTATCAGTTATGATGAGAAACGCTTCGCAGGAAAATCTCAATTACCACTATACTCTTTTTGCTGCGTTGGCTCAACAGCTACTCAAAAAAAGATAAATATCGGCTCCAAGCACCTCATTACTGCAAGGTCTGATGACTATAGAAAACAAGGAGGTAGGTTCTTTGCTGGCCTTGAATGAAAAATTGCTCAGGTTAATTTATGAAAAATACCCTGAAACTTTCCTCTCGATCCTGAGTAATTCTAACAATTCAAAAAGTCTGACATAAATATTCAGAAAAAATAACCCTTTAAATCTGGAAGATAATAGCAAAAGAATAATAGATAATCTGAAGCAGAAAAATGTCAAAACTGCCACAAACTGTCTTCACTTATTCAATTAAGTATGCGATCTTTCCAAAGAGAACCACAGGTAAATCTATCAACTTCTCCATCAAATATTCCTGAACTAAAACCTTCTATAATAATGCATCACTCTATACGAAAGAAATGGCTGGCTTCAAGGCCTTCCTGTTCAGCTGATTGACAAAGTGAGCGATTAAGGTCAAAGCTAACTTCTTCTCAAAAGAATCTGCCAAAGTTCTAAGAAGGCTGAAGACTTATAGTTATTGGTATCAGATGAAATAGCTAAACAAGGACCCACTGAAAATGTTTTGGCTGTTCTAGAATAATTAGCTGAGAGAGTATCTGCTTCGCCCATTGATGGCAACGAAGTCTATAGAGAAGCTCTCCAATAAAGAGAGTAACCTTTTGAATAAAATCTTCCTTCAAACTATATTGAACGTCTTCTCAAGATTTCCAGATCTTTTGAGCTCAACATCGATACTATTGCCTTATTAATCCAGAGAATCTTCGATTTGAAAGAGCGAAATATACTTTGGACATAGCTCAAGAATTTACCTCTGATGAAATAAAAGGATATCCCAACAGTAATTATCAACTATTGCCTCAATTCTATTGGAAGTTGGATCAGCATTCAGAAGAGAAAAAGAACTTACAATGCAGACTTATTTGAGTTCGTGTGTCACTTGCTTTCTTTTATTGATGGAAATCATCCCACTCTATCAAAGCATGCTGAACTGATCGATCTTTGGTCAAAGTTATTGTTCGAAGAGGTAAATTGGGATGGTCAGGAAGGATGTCGTTTTATTACTAGAAAATAATCCACTTTCTTATCTATTGCATATTATCTTGGTAAGCTTTGTTCTGAAGAACAATCTTGTGGCTCGATAGACAACTTGGTAAAATGGTGTGTCTTGAATCATGGATCTGGCGTTCAATCATAAACATCGACTACCGTTCCTGGACAATTTTCCTTCCTTCAACAAAAAGCACTGAAAATATTATTCAAAGCATTGAGCGAAAATGAAAGTTACTCACATACTATTAGTAATATTCTCCTCGAGTATCTCAACAATAGTATCTATCTTAATCGTAGCAACCGCTACCTTGGAGTTATATTGAGATCAAAGGTCTATGGCTTTGTACTTGCACTAATGAGGGAGATTAAGAATCAATCAGCACTTCAAGACACTGTCAAAAGTCTTCTTGATAAATAAGGCTTC
>Ga0100378_1003076_pt1 | contig 16196 bp, 19 predicted proteins | sample CryGeymeta201502_FD_81535 | JGI IMG/M metagenome (GOLD analysis project Ga0100378, IMG submission 81535) | Groundwater microbial communities from Crystal Geyser aquifers in Utah, USA - Crystal Geyser metaG 2015-02 | ecosystem: Environmental > Aquatic > Deep subsurface > Groundwater | place: USA...
CAACAAGCTCTACTATTCCAATGCCAATTCTTCCAACTGATTCATTTAACCCAAACAATCCAAGATTAGTAAAAAGTTCTACTGACTGTACATGCCCAGTAAATTTAAAGAATAGGGTTTGCAAAAGAATAAATGCAGCTACAGCTTTAAGGGTCCAAATTCCCCAATATATAATTTTCTGTTTTTTTGTCATAACTTAATTATAGCAATAAATACTATCAAAAAAGTAATTTACTAGTTTCATCCAATCTGATAGTATCAATTTGAGGGTTCTTTAAGACTTTCAAAAAATATACCAAATCTGATGACATACTATGTCGTGGTGAATGGAATGCTAATGACGTGGGAAGACTACGTTGATATGCTAAATCCATGAGTCAGGAGTCCGCTACTTAGTAGGCACGAGATGTGACCGAAAGGCATGGCTGATGGGACCAGAAGGAGTTTCCTCAAATAAACACATTCATCGTGTTGAGGTTGCGGGGTGATGAAAATCATTTTTTGAGTAAAATGGAAATACCGTAAGTAGTTTTTCTCTTACGGTGCCCACATAAGATGTGTATCTTATCTGATGAGTTCAAAAGAACGAATGGGAAACGGGTGAATTTCCACCTGTAAATCTTCCAAACTATGCAGATTACTTTATTATCAAGTGTTTCTAACAAATTAGATATCTATTGACTTTCCATTTTTATGTGTTAGTATAATTGAAAATCAACAAAGATAGACAGATGTCAGAAGCACGAATGAAAAAGACAGGTGATAACTCCTACATGCAAAATGGCGTCACTATTGACTTCAAGCACTCAAATAAAGATTTATACAGCTTTGAAGTTAGAGATGACCCAGAGACAACAGGTAAACTTATAGCTTCTGTAAAAAGAAAACGCGTATCAAAAGATTCCTTTTGGCTATGTGCAAAAGCGCTCTTTACAATTATTGAAAATGATGAGTTCGTAGAACTCATCACACTTCAGGAGTTCAGAAAACTTCTCTCAGACTTCGAAGAGAAGTTTAAAGAAAAGTCAGATATGATTACGGAAAATTATTCAGACCCGAATGATCCTTGTTTTACCGCGATGGTAAGAAATGATGGATTTAGTCTTTCAACTCATTCTGGTAGAACAAAACGCCAAGCTATGTCTCTAGCCCTTAGAGAGGCGCTGGAGAAAGGAAAAGCTTAATTATGACCCCTCTTTTGAGGGGTCATTTGTTTTATTAAGACTAAATAATAGTTTTATTTCAATAGAAATTGACAAATCTGTTATTTTGTGATTATATAATAATAAATGTTAAATTCAACCAGATGAAAATAGTACTATCAATACTTGCTCTTTTATTATGTTATTTATATTACAAACAGAATAAGGAGCTAAAAAAAGAAAGAAAGAAATCTTCAGACAACTTAGGGAGACCAGAAGATTTGCTAAATGCAGTTAATAAGCTAGATCCAGTAAATTGGAGCAATGCTTTCGTTGTCCAAAGCTTCATTCCTTATGATCCAGAGCCTAAAGAGCTCTCTGAAATGAGCGTGGGTTTAGGTCTACTTGCTCACCCAGGATTTCCCAAATATCCAATCTTCTTTAAGATTGTTTTCAAATTTGGAGAAGAATGCTCGGATGGAAAAACCTTACACACCGTTAACACATCTTTGAATGGTGTCACTTATATTGAAAAGCTCGTCAAATAAGACAGTTTTAAAAGTCTGGTAGTTTACTGGACTTTTTTGATACAATGTAATAATGATTATAGATTTTTTAAGATCATTTAGAATTGGACCATTTGCTATTTTTGATTTTGCAGCTTCTTATCTAGCGATGTATTTTTTGGCGCCTCACCTATCTAAGCTTTTTTCCATAATAGGAATCAAGGTTACTCGCGAACAATGGCTATGGCTTACTCTACCAATTGCCACCCTGGTGCATATTATATTTGGAACTAAAACTGCTTTTACTGCAATGGCCCTAGACTCTTCAGGGGGATGGATTGCAAAAATAACTATATTTTTCATGATTTTTATGACTTACCTAAGAAGATATAAATAATAATGAAGAAACCAAATCTATTTAGTATCAAACTCAGAGAATTAGCTCGATCCATACCAAAAGGAAAAGTTACTACCTATGGTCTATTGGCGCGTGCAGCTGGAGCTGGTGGTCAAGCGGCAAGAAGCGTGAGTAGTATCCTAGCTAGAGATCCAGATTATAAATCAATCCCCTTTCACAGAATTGTATACTCTGGTGGACGAGTATGGACAAATGAAAAGTGTGGAACTGAGAGGTTAGCGCTACTTGAAAAAGAAGGAATCCCAGTAGACAACAAAGGAAGAATTGAAATGTTCCAAGATTATTTGTATTTGAAATAATTTCTTCTGTTTGACATATGTAACTTATTGAGATACTCTGATATCAAAATATAAGTAAACATATGGAAAAAGCACTTTTAACAGAAGCAACAGCTGATAGAGTATTCAGTGAAATCTTAAAAATACTCAATAACGGACCTTTATCCTTGGTGGAATTTGACTTCGCAGGAAGAACAGATAAAGTTGAGGATCTTAGAGTGGCAATAGCCACAAGAAATAAGGTTCAGGAAAATACTTTTAAAGACTTCTCTTTTGAAGGGCCAAATGAATCTGGCGCGATTTCTATGGCAGTTCTAGCTATTACAGAACCAACATCAGGAGACCAAACAGCGACCCACCTACAGTGGGGAGATACCGTGTACTGGGATAATGATTCTGGAGAGATCATTGTCTTTGAAATGGCTGATAAAGAGCTCATGGAATACGAAGGAGATCCGATTGATATTCTAGAAGTAAAGCCAGAGGCCAAACTTGGCTCACTGGTTTACATTAAGAAACTTTGATAAATGATGACCCCAATTGGGGTCATTTTTATTTGACATATATACAATTTATGTGTTAATGTCAGGTAAATTAAATACATTGAAAATGAGTACTATTAAAATAGGAATTTTTGATGAAATGCTAACAGCTTGGGAGAGTTTTAACATTTCAAACAAAGCAATTTTCTTAACAGAACACATTACTAGCGACACACAAGAAACTAATCAGTTTACACAAAAAAGTCCTTTGACAAGGTCTGAAAGAAGTAAGGTCTACTCTGAGAAGGAACTTTTTGGTTTTGCGAGCTGCTATGCAGATGGTATGTATGAATTGAGAACAGAAATAATGAATCACAAAACTTTCGACAGTGAGGATTTTCTAGTTCCGGTACCTAAAGTACTAAAACCTATTTTTGGTGATGACAGGTACAAATTCATAGAAAGTTATGGTGTGGGGTCAATAAACAGCTTTCCTGTTTTTCTGGGAGACTGGCTAACCAGCAAAAAGGTCTGTCACATTGATAAGGGAGCTAGTATTCCAACAATATCTCCTTGTGATGAAAACTATCTAGAATTTCTTCCATATGACGATTTCTTAGTTGTTTTTGAAAATGGAATCAAAATTAAGGATTCTAAAAACACTCGGGCTGTTGAATACAAGAATGTAATGGTAAGTAGACATGAAAATAATGTTTATTTTCTCGCTCTACCAGAAGGTATGGATAAGTGCTTTATTAAACCAAAGTATCGAAATCTATCAAAAAAACTTCTGAATGAAAAGAAGGGGGTTGATCGAGAAGATTTTTTTCGAAGAAACAAGTTATATAGAAATCTGGTTGTACCTGAAGGAACAATCGATTTTAAGTACCTACCTCTTCAAAGTAAGTTTGATATTAACCAAAGCTCTTGGATGTGTCAGTCTACTAACGGCATAGACTTCCCTGTTCAACTACCGGCTGAATACATGGAGTCTGAAGACCTTGAGGATCCTCAAACAAAAGGACTGGAACTTCTTTTCAGAATCAATGGACTCTGCAAAAGACTTGCTGAGTCTAAGAAACTTGAAGGAGTAACTGTGGCAACTGTAGGTGGTAACACACAAGAGGCCACACCTCCTGAAAGTAAACCAGTGCAGCCTTCCGAACCACTAAAAGAAGGTCTTCGTAGACTGGAGTGGAACGAAGTTCCTTTAGGAGAGGTTATGGGTGTAACCTCCAGAAAAGACTCAGATGGCAACGTGAGGACTATTTTCCGAATAGGAACAGAGGTCTCACCACATGTCAGAAGAGGTCACTGGAGAAGACTACGCAAACCAAAACCAGATGGTACAACCCGTATCTGGATCAACACAATGAACATTCGAGAAAATCGAATTGCTGAAGTAGGCCTTCGTAGTGGAAAGTTAGAAATATCAAAATGATTAATTTTTAATCACAGTCCCGCAGGCTTACGCTTGCGGGATTTTTAATTAGCTTGACGTTTTAATATATATATGCTATTCTCTTTTTATCTTTTGATATTTGTGTAGAGCTCAAAGGTGACAGGCGCTTATAGATGACCGTTTGAATTAATGTCTGCACGTGGAGGCTCTCGAATCTCCTTTTTTTAATTAAATTAAGTATAAATGAATACAAAAACAACACGAGGATCTCGTGATGGTTCTAAACCAGCCCTACGAAAATCCTCTTCCCTTTCTACCCCAAGCGGTAGAAAATTTAATAAAGATTCTAAATCTGGATCAACAAGAACAGGAGGTAGCTCTCGTGGCAACTTTGGTGGTGGCCGAAGAAGCTCTGGTGGTTCTAGTCGTGGAGGCAAAAAAGGTGGTGGACGAAAAATGCCAACATTTGACCCCTCTGTTTTTATAAACACAAACCCGATTGATGTAAAAGAAGAAATCTATGTTCCAAAGCATAAAACTTTCAAAGACTTCAATCTTGTTCCAAAATTATCTCAGATAATTATGAATATGGGAATTAAGGTTCCCTCACCTATTCAAGACCAAACAATTCCATCTTCGCTAGAAGGACGAGATGTAATTGGACTAGCTGAAACAGGTACTGGTAAAACAGCTGCTTTTCTAGTTCCGCTTATACAGCAAACAATGGATACACCATCTATGAAAACTCTAGTTCTAGCCCCAACTCGAGAGCTAGCTATACAGATTCAAGATGAACTTCGAAAGATAGTAAGAAATCTACAGATCTACTCTGTAACTTGTGTTGGTGGTATGAATATTCACCCACAACTAAAAATGCTCCAAAGAAAGAATCATTTTATTATTGGTACACCTGGACGAGTTCTTGATCTTATAGACCGAGGAGCTATCAAGCCAAAAGAACTATCTACTGTTGTTCTTGATGAGGCAGATAGGATGCTTGATATGGGATTCATAAACGACATGAAGAAGATACTCTCAGCTACCCCAAAGAATCGACAAACTCTTTTCTTCTCTGCAACCATGACACCAGCGACAAAGCAACTAACCGGAGAATTTCTAAATGACCCAATTATTGTTTCAGTAAAGAAAAAAGATGTTGTGGATAGTATTGAACAAAATGTTGTATCATATGGAGCTCATTCTAAGTTTGACACTCTTGCAAAACTTTTTGAAGATAAGAGTCTTGATAGAGTAATTATATTTGGATCTATGAAACATAGTGTGGAGAAACTTTCAAAAGAGCTTCAAGCGCAAGGAATATCAGCAACTTCAATCCACGGTAACAAGAACCACACACAAAGACAGAGGGCTCTTGAATCATTTAAGAAAGGAGCAGTTCGAGTACTTGTAGCAACAGATGTTGCCGCTAGAGGGATCCACGTAGATGATGTATCTCATGTAATTAACTATGATTTACCCCAAACTATGGAGGACTATGTCCACCGAATAGGAAGAACGGGACGAGCTGACAAAAAAGGAAAAGCTTTGACCTTTATACCTTCTGGGCCATATTCTGATAAATCTAAAACAGAGAAAAAATCAACTTTTAAGAAAAGACGATAAACTAAATAAAAAAAATCCCATAAGGGGATTTTTTTATTTATTTATTATTTCAACTATTTTTGGCATAAATACAAGCGCCCCAACAAGGGCTGAGGTAACGGAAGCTATCAAGACCGCTCCAGCGGATACATCTTTTGTGTCTTTAGCGTACGGGTGGTGTTCTGGTGAAGTTAGATCCATATCAATTTCCATTGCAGTATTAAAGGCCTCAGCAACTAATACAAATCCTATCGCAAAGATTAGAAGCATCCAATCAAGTCTTTCTATTTTTAGATAAATACCTGCTGCAATAACAACAAAAGATACAGTAATATGAATCCATGCATTGTGAGTGCTTGCAACAAAAACCTTGATCCCTCTCCCTGCGTGAGTGAAGCTTTTTGCTCTAGCAACCATACTAAATCTTTTTTTTGATTCTGGAGATAATTTTTCCATAAGACTACTATGTAATTTACTTTATTCGACGGTCACAGATTTAGCTAAGTTCCTAGGCTTATCAGGGTCAAGACCTCTTCCAACGGCAACATAATAAGCTATCAATTGAAGAGGTATCACAGTGAGTAGAGGAGATATTGCTTCATCCACATCCGGAATTTCTATGGATACGTCTGATAATTCTTTCAAACTTGAATCCCCTCTTGTAATAACTCCCAATATTTTTGCTCCACGAGCTTTGGCTTCTTCTATATTTGCTTTTATTTTATCTCTAGCTATACCAGATATTCTATTCGCCACCACCACAACTGGCATACCTTTATCAATCAAAGCAATAGGCCCATGCTTCATTTCAGCAGCGGGAAAACCCTCAGCATGTATATAACTTACTTCTTTTATTTTTAGAGCCCCCTCTAAAGCAACAGGGAAACCATATCTTCTACCTAGATATAAGGTGTGGTTTTTATTTTTGAAAATCTTTACTGTTTTCTTTATTTCTTTGTGATCTTTTAGAATTTCTTCAATTTTCCCTGGCATCAAACGAAGCTCTTTAACAAGTTCTTTGAATTTTTTTATAGAGATACTCTTTCGCTCTTTAGCGAGCAATAAACCAATCATGTACATAACGGTCAACTGACCTGTAAAAGCCTTGGTTGAAGCTACACCAATTTCTGGACCAACTCTTAAATAAACACCTGCATCTGTAACCCTAGCAATACTAGAACCAACTACATTTACAACACCCAGTGTTAGGGCTCCATGTTTTTTAGCCATCTTAAGAGCGGCCAAAGTGTCAGCTGTTTCACCAGACTGAGAAATAGCTATAACAACATCATCTGAACCTATTACCGGCTCTCTGTATCTAAACTCTGAGGCATATTCAACCTCAACAGAAATACTTAGTATGCTTTCAAAAAAATATTCCGCCACCAATCCTGTATGCCAAGATGTTCCACAGGCTACTATTATTATTCTTTTTGCTTTTAGTAGTTTTTTAAAATCTTTTTTGGAAAGTGTCTCCAATCCGCCTAGTCTTATACCGTCAGAAGTTAGTCGCCCTCTCATTACATCATCCAAAACTTTTGGCTGCTCAAAAATCTCCTTAATCATAAAATGTGGATATCCGCCTTTTTCAATTTGCTCAATACTAAGCTCCATCTCCTGTATGTATGGATTTTCTATTTTATTACTATCTATTTTTAACAACTTTTTAGAGCCAGATTTTTCTAGAATAATCATCTCATTATCATTCAACTCTATAACTTTTTTTGTTCGATCAATAAATGGTGCCGCATCAGATCCTATAAAATACTCACCTTCCCCAACACCAACCAAAAGAGGGCTTCCATTTCTAGCAGCAATTAAAGTGTCTGGGTTATCTTTGTGGACAACAACAAGGGCGTATGCACCTACAACCTCTTTTAATGCTAATCTTACAGCTTGATCAAATGATTTAACTTTACTTTTAAGAAAGATATCTTCTATCAAAAAAACTAAAACCTCTGTATCAGTGTCTGTTCTAAATTTGTAGCCTCGCTTCTGTAGTTCAATTTTCAAAACATCGTAATTCTCAATGGTTCCATTATGAACAATTGCAATGTCTCCCGATGCAGAGGTGTGAGGATGTGCATTTACCTCCGACGGCTCTCCATGTGTAGCCCAGCGAGTATGCCCAATCCCAGATGTAGCAGAAAGATCTTTTTTCTTTTTCTTCTTTAGAAAGGATTCAAGTTTTTTAATATCTCCTTTTTGCTTGAAAATATTTATAGAATTTGCAGATATAAGCGCAATTCCCGCACTGTCATAACCTCTGTATTCCAGACGTTTAAGGCCTTGCAAAAGAATTGGTTCAGCTTTTTTATTTCCAATATATCCAACGATTCCACACATAATCCAATATTAGCATAGTCGTGTGATATTATATACATATGGAATTACCAATAGAAATAATAGTATTTTGGGTCCTATTATTAGATAGCTTGATCGCAAACTTTATTGCTTATTTTGGGCCTCGATGGTACATCAAACACTTTCGAGTATTCTCTCGATTTTTCCCAATGGCAAAAGGCTGGACAGCTTACTATCTAGTGCTTGTACTATGGATGGGATTTATTCTTTGTAGGGCGGGACTTCTATATTAATCAAATGCTTGTAGTTGTAGTCTTTTTTGCATATACTGAGGATCATGGATATTAAGAGTGCTGAGTTCGTAAAAGGGGTGATAATAGGCAAGGAATTCTGGGATAAAAATAAACCCCAGTTTGTTTTTTATGGTAGATCAAACTCTGGGAAGTCTTCAAGTATAAATGCTATTCTCAACAGAAACTCCCTTGCTCGCCCATCCGGAACACCAGGAAAAACTAGGGAAATAAACTTCTACGACATAAACAATGAATTTTATTTTGTAGACTTACCTGGATATGGCTATGCCAAAATGAGTAAGGTTGAACAAGAAAAATTACGCCAGCTTATACTTTGGTTTGTAGATGAAACTGAAGTAGCAAGCAGAACGCATGTTGTGGTTATGGACTCAAAAATTGGAATGACAAATCTGGACAGAGAGATGCTTGAAATACTTGAATCATCTCACTCGGGCAAAGTTATTGGCCTTTTAAATAAAGTAGACAGACTTAACCAAAAAGAGCTTTCGGCTTCACTTAAAAAAGCTAAGGAGGAAATTCCACCATTTGTAGAGCTAATTCCCTTCTCTGCAGTTAAGAAGACTGGAGTAGACAAATTCTGGGAAATAATTAAGAAATAGCCTTCATTTAAAAAGCCCAGCGCCTAAGCGCTGGGCTTTTACTATTTGGAGAAACCCCCTATAGCAAACATAAGTCCTTCTAGATTCTTCCTCCTACTCAAAACAGTCTCACCATTTTTCTTTCTACCCCCGGAAAATTCTTTAACTCTAAGGGATTTATCATCCTCCTTGGAAGCTAATCTTTTTCCTTTGTATAGATATCCGTCTCTACCAACAGTTAAACCAATAAGATTAAGAATAAAAAAATTTTCTTCTAGATTAAAAATTGATTCTGGCAATCTTTTTTCATCTTCCATGTAAAAACATTGTTTATATGAAGACTATCAAAGAAAAATCTAATGTCAAACCTAAGGTCTTTCTGTTGTAAGCTCTGGAGTTTCAGCAACAGAAACCACTCGAAGATATACATATCCAATTACCTGACCTCTATCTGTTGTAACGCCAACACGCCATCTCCCATCCTTTATGTCTTGCCGATAACTAAAGCCTGCCCACCCCTTCTTACTACCCCCTTGAATACTTAGAGGGACAATACCTTTATGAACCCATTTCAATTTTTCTGTATCATAGTATTCCCAAACATGATCAACTTCTGTGCTAAAAGAAGTAGGAGCAAAAACAGAGGCAAAAACCCACACAGGTTCAGACCCAACCCTATGAAAGACCCGACTTCTTTTTCTAAAAATATTGTACCAAGGGTTAGCCTCATAAGTTGCCTCATATCCAGGATATAGTTTTTCTACATTATGATAAACAGCAGTAAATTTAAGAGACAGAGGCACTGGAGGTATTATGTTTGTAAAGTATGCAACATTAAATATTACAAAAAATAAACCACTTGAAATAATTATTTTACTAATATACTTTTTATATCTTCCCTTGTTTAACCACCTCAAAATTAAGTAATAAAAATATGTCAAAACTAATGTTGAAAGACCGCTCAAAAGAAATACCCAAGACCCCATCTTATTTAAGATAAGCGGAACAAACATTATCATGTAGGCAAAAATAGATATAAAATAAAGTGTGATCTGAAAAACTAGCCTTCTATATACTTTCTTATATAACTCTGTACCAACCATAAGAAGGATCATAATCAGAATAAATGGCCAACTTGAAGCCAGGGATCCAGACCGAGTATAGAAAATCGCAAACCCAGAAAACAAACCACCAAAAGAAAACAGCATTAAGGCCTCAAGTATTCCAGCCTTTTCTTCAATATTAATTTTCTCTCCTAATTTTGAACCAGTTGTAAAAAGCATCGCTATAGCAAATCCAGAAATAAGAAGATGAACCACAAGAACCCCTTGGTCAAATACTTGATCAATCTGATTTAGTGTAAATATGTCGGCAATAAATCCGCCAAAAATAGCCACGGGGGCAATCCAATGACGATACTTTTTTAGAAATGACTCTTTTTCGACTATCACATCTTCCATAGAAATAAGTATACAACAACAACCCCTCTTATCCCCAGCTTTTTTATTTTCTTTTTTTTAAATAGGAATAAAATATGTGTGCATGAACTTCTCCTCTAGGTTCCGTGCACCTAAACAGGGTGTACTTTCCCAGGAGATAGAATGTGAGAGTCGTGGGTCGTTTTTTATAAAACATTTTTTTCATGACATCCTAAATCCACTAATATTGGTTAGGGTAAATAATAATATGGCAGCAAAAAAGAAAGCAGCTCCAAAGAAGGCAGCAAAAAAGGTAGCGAAAAAAGCAGCTCCAAAGAAAGCAGCAAAGAAGGTAGCTCCAAAGAAAAAATAAATTAGAGTATAGAATTATTCATTAGTAGCTACAAGTGAAAAGCACTATGTCAAATGATGATTATGAAGATCTACTAGAAGAATCTGGATGGATTGGATCATATGATGATTCGTTCGACGAGGAAGATGAAGAGAGCGAAGAGGAGGATGATGAATACGAACCAGAAGATTCTAGTTGGTAAATATTAAAAACACCCGTAAGGGTGTTTTTAAATTCCCGTTGACTTTAGAAAAGATTACGGTAAATTAAAGAAAAAGAAGGAAATGAAAAATATTGAGATAAGTAAATTAGATATTGATTCTATTTATCATGTTTTGAATTATTGGGGTCACGCAACAGCAAAATCCTCTAGCACCGTTGGTTCAGATTATATAGGAAGAATTGAGTTCCTTCCCAAAGATAAGATAGAGGAATCTGTTTTAAAATTATTTTCTTTTTTGAAAAAGGAAGAAAGTAACCTTGAGAACAAATACTATGGTTGTGTTCTGTACATACTAGACGCACTAAGGGAGCACTACCCAGATGAGTGGCTTATTGAAACTGTTGCTGAATTCTTGAGCAAAAAACCAGAAGGTATAGACTCTGACAATACATCTCTTGTAGAACATCGACTAATATCCATATCTTGGATTCAAGAATTTGATAATTCTTTTTTTTCAAAAGATGAAATTGAGTCTGAGGTCAGTATTAAGAAATTTTTTCATTGGGACTGGATTGACCTATTCCTAAAAACTGATTGCGGTGATGACTATATCGAAGCACTTGTATTTGATCATGTTATTTCTGAAAAAGAAGCAACAGCAGATCTGATTATAAGAATGACAGGCTGGAGACATTCAAAAGAGGCTATGGTTCTGAGTACTGTAGATAGAATAATTAAATCAGCTGATTTTGATATCAGCCCTCTAAAAAGATGGAGAAAGAAAAGATTTGCCTATTAGGTAGAAAGACCCATACGGGTCTTTTTTTACATCTCCCTCAACACACTCAACTCATCACGTAGAATTGCCGCTGTTTCAAAGTCTAAGTCTTGAACTGATTTTTCCATTTCTTTCTCTTTTTTCCTTACAAGCTTCTTTAACTCAGACTCTCGCTTTTTTGCTGGAAGATCTTCTATCTTAGAAAGTTCAGTACTCAATTCTAGATTTACAGCTTTTTCATGATCAGACTGAAGAGCTTCTGTAATGTCTTTTATGCTTTTAATAATAGTCTTTGGTGTGATCCCGTTTTTCTTATTATAAGCAAGCTGAACATCTCGACGACGCTTGGTTTCTGCCATAGCACGCTCCATAGAGCCTGTAATTCGATCAGCGTATAGAATGACTCGCCCATCCACGTTTCTAGCTGCTCGCCCAATAGTCTGAACTAGAGAGGTTTCTGACCGAAGGAACCCTTCCTTGTCAGCATCAAGAATACCAATGAGTGTTACTTCCGGCATATCCAATCCTTCTCGAAGAAGGTTGACTCCAACTAGGATATCAAACTTCCCTTTTCTAAATTCTGTAATTATTTGAATTCTCTCAATAGTTTTAACATCACTATGAATATACTCTGATTTAATTTCTCTCTCCTTTAGGTACTCAGATAAATCCTCAGCCATTTTCTTAGTAAGAGTAGTGACCAAGACCCTTCCACCTTTGGCTATTTCTTTTTCAGCTTCATCTATGAAATCTTGAACTTGACCTTTGTACACATCTTTTTCTGGAACAATTGGTCTTATATCTATCATTGGATCTACCAATCCTGTAGGACGAATAATCTGTTCAACTGTCTTCTCTTCTCTCTCGACTTCTCCGGGAGTAGCAGAAACATAGAGAGTACTACCAACTCTTTCTAAAAATTCCTCGTACTTAAGTGGCCTATTATCTTTTGCAGATGGAAGCCTAAATCCAAATTCTACAAGATTTTCTTTCCTAGCTTGATCACCGGCATGCATAGCTCTAAGCTGTGGGAGTGTCACGTGAGACTCATCTATTACAGTTAGAAATTCTGGATTACCATCATTATCATGTGGAAAATATTCCAAAAGAGTATCCGGAGCCTCCCCTGGCATTTTCCCAGATAAATGTCTTGAATAATTCTCAATCCCAGAACAATACCCGACCTCTCTGATCATTGCTAAATCATAATTTGTCCTTCTTTTCAATCTCTCAGCTTCCAAAATTTTCCCGCCTTTTTCTAATTTCTTAAGATGAACTTTTAATTCAGCAGTAATTGATTTGATTGCCGCCTCTCGTCCATCCTCGCTAGTCATAAAGTGTTTTGCTGGTGCGATAAATAGCGTATCAGGCTCTTCTAATATAGTTGAGGTTACATGATCAATAACAATCAAGTTAACTAGTTTATTTCCTACTAGCTCTAATCTATAAACCTTCTGAATAGAGATTGGCATTATTTCAATAGTATTTCCAAGTGCTCGAAATTTACCAGGCTCTAGGTCTGCATTTGTTCTTTCATACTGCATTTCTACAAGCTTTTTGAAAAGATCAATTCTTTTGATTTCTTGATTCTTGTTAAAAAATATAAATCTCTTTTCGTACTCTTTTGGAGAACCAAGACCATAAATACAAGAAACAGATGCAACTATAATTACGTCTTTTCTAGTTAGAAGTGACTGAGTGGATGCATGTCGTAATCGATCAATCTCTTTATTTATTGAGGCGTCTTTTTCTATATATGTATCAGTGACTGGAACATAGGCCTCTGGTTGATAGTAGTCATAATATGAAACAAAATAATGAACAGCATTGTCTGGAAAAAATTCTTTAAACTCCTGAGCTAGCTGAGCTGCTAAAGTTTTGTTATGGGCTATCACTAAGGTTGGTTTTTGGATTTGTTCGATAACATTCGCTACTGTATAAGTTTTTCCAGAACCAGTAACACCAAGAAGTGTCTGCTTGCTCAAACCCTTCTTTACACCAGAAACAAGGCCTGCAATGGCTTCTGGCTGGTCCCCAGCGGGGCTATATTCACTTTTAAGGACGAATTTATTCATATAGTGAGATTATACACAAAACTTCTTAATGCGGTAGAAAAATAGAAATTACATAAAAAATAACTAGACCTAAAATAAAATACACAGCATGAGTAATAATTTCTTTTGAGCTTTTCCTAAAGACAGAAACAGGAGCTAAATCATGAACAACAAGATATATAAACACACCTGAAGAAAACGATAATAATAAAGCTTGAATTAAGCCGGTTGAGTTTATTAAAAGTCCGATTATAACACCAATAAAAATTGCAGTAGAAACCCCGGCATTTCTAAGAATTGCCTGTCTAGGTGAGTAACCAGCATTTATTAAAACAAAATACTCTGAAATGTTATGTATTACTTCATGAACAAGAATGCTCAGTGTTGTGATTACCCCTACTGTAAAACTAACAAAGAATGCTGGAACAATTATAATACCATCTGTAATTTTATGAAAAGCGTCTCCTACAAGCATTCTTATAGCCCCTCTTTTCTCATGATAATGATTGCAGTCTTCTCCATGATGATGATGTGACTCTGGCAATAATTTTTCCAAAAAGAAAAGTAATATAAATCCTAGAAAAACTCCTCCTAAAATTACAGATGGAGTTGATATTTCTAAAGACTCTCTGAAAAGATTAAAGGCTGTAAAAAGAAAAATTCCCGCAGAGAATGTAACAAGATACTGAAGATATTTTGTAACTGTTTTCTTAACTAGATTAGATGTGAAAATAATTCCAATAAAAGAAACAAGCACCACGGTTAGAGCTGCAAATATGCTATAGATCATAATGATTATTTCTTTTTCTTATCATCAACACCAAAAAGCATGGTGAAAGGCATCATTATCATCTCAATCAAAGTATTCAAAAATCCACTTATAAAATCCATATGTTTATATTATCTCATTAGAGAACAAAAAAAGATAGCCTCGTCGCAGTCTATCTTTTCTATGTTATTTATTTTTTTTAGATACACACGATAAGCATAAACATGGCTTACAATACTCATCTGTATACTCTTTACCATAATCATAATTCAACTCCTCTTCAGCTTTAATATTCTTTATAGCATAAACATTTATATGACCCCTTTCTATAGATACTTCACAATTGGGTTTACAGGCATGATTTATATATCTGGCCTTATTTGACCTGGCTGTACCATCCACAACTCTGTTTGAGCTGGTTTCAAAAAGATACTTACCACCTTTATCATCAGCCTCTTTTCTAGTCATTATATCTCCAACATACTCAATGATAAAATCACCTTTTTTAATATCCTCTCTAGCAAAAAGTCCAATACCAGCAGAAGACCTTCTTGGGATTGTGTCCTTTGGAGTTTTTACCAATTTTTTCATAAGGAAAAGTATATCATGGAAAATAAAAAATCCATGCACATCACATGCATGGACCCAAACTTTTAATTTGATCTGTAATATCTCGATATCTAGTAGATCTGTAGTTAGACTCTCCACTTATACTCTTTAAGACTGAGACCCAATTACTTAGCTCACTATCTATGTGAATTGCATATATAGTAATACCATCTTCTGCTCTCATTTTCTTAGCAAGACCGACAGTTTCATTGGTCCACTCATCTATCTGACCATCAGTGAAAAGAATTATAATTTTTTCATATGGAACACCTATATTTTTGTTTTCCAGCAAGAAAAGCTCTCTAGCATGATTGAGTGGTGAGTACAGATTTGTACCACCACCAAATCCTCTAATATCATGGAAGAAGAGATTCATTTTCAAGGAGTCCCTACTATCTGAGAAATTAAACCAGTCCATATCTGAATCAAAGTATGAGAGAGCCACCTTTATCTTATCTTTTTCAATAGGTAACTCATCAATATAAAATCTGTGAGCCTGAATAACTTTTGCTTCACTACCTCTCATACTCCCAGAAACATCTGTCATGAGAACTATTCTTGCATATAAACAAGGGCTAGTCTTCAAATCTTGAGCATGAATAATTATCGGAGTAAGACTCAATAAAATCAATATTAAATTTTTCATAGCGTTCTTTTATTAGAACATTACTCCCCCCTCTTGTATTTTGCAAGAAACTCTTTTTTAAATTCAAAAAAGGTCCCATCTTTTACAGACGCTCTTATTTTATCTACAAGAGTAACGATGAAGTACAAATTATGTATCGAAGCTAGGCTTTGCCCTGTCATCTCTTTTGATCTAAATAAATGGGATAAATATGCCTTTGTGTAATTTTTTGAAGTATAGCTAGGAGTGCCTGGATCAACAGGAGAAAAATCCTCTTTAAACTTTGCATTTAAAATATTTATGGGACCATCTACTGTATACAAGGTTCCATGCCTAGCGAGACGAGTTGGAGATACACAGTCAAACAAATCACATCCATTTTCTACCCCTTCAAAAAGATCC
>Ga0100378_1003077_pt1 | contig 16192 bp, 14 predicted proteins | sample CryGeymeta201502_FD_81535 | JGI IMG/M metagenome (GOLD analysis project Ga0100378, IMG submission 81535) | Groundwater microbial communities from Crystal Geyser aquifers in Utah, USA - Crystal Geyser metaG 2015-02 | ecosystem: Environmental > Aquatic > Deep subsurface > Groundwater | place: USA...
CTGATAATATAAGAAATCGATTGAATATGAAAAAATGTAACTTAACAAGGTTTGGAGATTATATTCATCCTGATAATGAAACAATATCATCCTTAAATTGTACAGATGTTACAGATTCAAAAGAGAATATTCTAAATTTAACTGGAAAAAGTGGTGATCCTTCTCATAAGGAAATTCAATATTTAATTTGGGAATGTGATAACACAACGTCTAATAATAGTTGCTTTTCTGAAACAGAAATGAATTATTACTTCGACAACTATAAATTTAAGCAAACAATATATTATCCAGGATTAATATTTGATCCAAGTAATTACCTAGATCCTTTTAAATATTATGTCGAGTTTCAAGAATTTTACTTATTGCATGGAAAACTTACAATTAAAAGATCACTAAACATTTTAAATTTTATCTTGGATACTGATATTGGATTATTTTATGAATATGATGAATATTTAGAAACACAAAAACTAGAATCGTATGAAAATCACGTACAACACGAAAACAAGTTTTTAGACACTGAGAGTAATATTTATAGAAGAAGGTTACTTTACCTCGTAATACAAGTTTCTAAGAGTACTCTTCAATTTTACAGAAGTTATCAAAGAGTACAAGACGTTATTGCAAACATTCTTGGGATTACTGGAATAGTATTATTTTTTGGTCAAATGTTTTTACAAAGAATATATGATTCTATGACAAATGAGTTAATATTACATCAAATATTTAAGATTAGCGCTAAAGATATATTTAATGACGAAGAAAATAAATACAATTCTGAAGATAATAAATTAAATATACTGAGAAAGAACGATCTAAATGATTTAAAGTTAGTTAAGGATGAAGTATCTACAGATAAGAAGGAATCAAACAAAAATCTAATAAGAAATGGTAATAATGATGATAATAATGGTTGTAATAGCGTGAATGATAAATTGAATTATAACACTAGCACTCCAAGAAAAATTTTAGTCGAAAGAAATAATGAATTGAGTAAAGAAGATCAAGAAAAGCAAAAAATACCTGAAAAAAATGATAATAAAAATAATTTAAATATTAATGATGATGTTCAAGCAAATAAATTAGATAATGATACTCACGAAATAATCAATAATGTTCCAATCTCTTCTGAAAGAAATATGAATGTAAATAAAAATATTAATAAGCACTACAATGAACTTGACATAAAAAGTCACAATGAATACATTAATAACAAAATTGATATTAAGTCAATCGATACAACTCCCTCTGGGGAAGAAGAATCAAAAAAATCAAAAATAAAATACTCTTTCAAAGGCGAAGATGAAATGATTTTATCTTTATGGGATCATTTTAAGCTTACTTATTTATGTTGTTGTGTTTACGGCAAAACTAAGATTATTAATGACTACTATGAGAAAGTAAGACCATTAGCTATAGACTACACTGATATTCTAAATATTTCTTATAATATTTATGAAATGGAAAAATTAAAGTATTTACTATTTGATAAGGAACAAATAGCTTTATTTAATTTAAGATCAAAGGTAACTATTAAAAAGGAAAGTATTGAAAATAAAAACTTTTCAAAGTTTTATTACTATACTAAAGATTTGGATGATGAAGTACCACAAGACAAATTAAAAAATCAAATTGTCTCAAGACTTTCTCAAGAGAAATTCAATGAAAGGTTAATTAATTTAGTAGAAGTAGATGAAAGTTAAATATTTATAATTTTGCTTTAGTTGACTTACTATATTAAATATATCTATACTTAATAAATTTGATTACATTGATTATATTGATCAAACCAAAAACTAATATAACCATACTTAATAAAATACAAACTATTATGAATAGTTATTAAATATTAATAAATTTATTATTTAATATTTTTTCATATAAACATGTTAAATAATGAAAAGTTTAGTTAATAAATATATAATACCTTTGTAAATTATATAAAGAGAGTCATTTTACTACATTAAGTAAAACTTCCTTTATTTAAACTATACTTCCTTAATAATTTTTTAATTGCAAGTTAAATTTTAATTTATAAATTATTCCCATTTATAATATAAGCTTATAATTATTAATGTCTTTATCTAAAATGAATTAATAATCATATATCCTGAAACAATCATGGACGTCGATGAAAAGAAAAAACGTTTAGAAGAGAAAAGAGAAAAGCGACAACTCAAAAAATTTATTTATATGAATGAAAACCGATCATTCCGTAATTCAACTAGAGAGATCATGAATAACCCTAATTTTTATAAATCAAAAAATTCTAAAAATGAAGGAGAACCTAAAGACATTTATGAGAAACCAGCCATTAAAAAGAAATTAAAACACAAAATTTCAATTAAAAATAATGGAGAAAAAAAGAAGAGAGGAAGAAAAAAGAAAATTGAAAATCAAAGCCCAGAAATAAAGGAGTTAGAGGAGAGCGTTTATAATACATATAATATAGGCAATGAAAGAGCAAAGAATATTGATTTAAGCAATATTATGTTCTGTGAAGAAGAATTTGATGCTAATACACAAAACCCTAATGTGGAAGCTCTCAATCAAGTGAGAGATAAAGTAGTCATTAGTGATAATGAGCCTATTCAGTCCCATTCTAAACTAACTAAATTTACTATAGCTTTACAACCAGATGATGAAACTACAGGAAGTAATCAAAAACATTACTGCTTGCAAACTAATAATATCAATAATCCTAAAAGCTCAAAATCAAAGTCGGATGATTCTAGTATCCAGCCTAATAACAAATCCAAAATTGTATCTAATTTAGAAAGCTCGTCTAATGAAGTAATGACAACGACTAATAATATTAATTTAAATAATAACACAAATAACAATACATCAAACAATGATTTTGATTTAGAACAAAATGTTTTTAACGAAGCTCAAAACTTAACAGAAAATCACTTAGGTTCAAATACTTATATTAACTGCGATGTTAGATATTTTAATTTCGACTACTTAGTGAATCGAATAGGACAATTTGATGTTATTATGCTTGACCCTCCTTGGAGAATTAAAGGTGCTCAGAAGAATGACTCTGGTTTCATGTTTTCAAACTCCAAATTTAATTTAGAATATAACACAATGTCAAATAATGAAATTTTAAGTATGCCATTAGAAAAGTTATCAAAAAAAGGTTTTTGCTTCTTATGGGTTTTGAATTCAATATTAAATGTAGGATATGAATGTTTAAATAAATGGGGTTATGAAGTAGTTGACCAAATAACATGGGTTAAGACAAGAAATCAAAAAATTTGCATTACTCAGGGATATTACTTTTTGCATTCCTCTGAATTATGCTTAGTTGGCTATAAATGTCAGCCTAATGAGCATGTTGAGTATAAGTCAAAAGTAAACAAATATTATATATAATAATTAATTTATTTCATTAGGTCGCGAGCAATATATTTTTTTCAAATCTACGAGGAAAATCTCAGAAACCTATAGAAATATATGAGCTAATTGAGAAGATGATGCCTGGTTCTAAAAAGATAGAGATATTCGCAAGAAATAATAACCTTCGTGAAGGATGGCTTTCATTAGGAAATCAGTTAGGAGAGAATTATCAGTCTTGGAAGATAATATTAAATTGTGATAACTGCAAAAAGTCAATCAACACAGGAATAAAAAGATACAAATCAAGACTTATCCCTAACTACGATATTTGCGAATATTGCTTCATTTATTCTCAACAATCAGGCGAGAAGCTTTCAGACCACAGCCCAAAAGACTTCTTCGTGTTTAATAATAACATTGACGAGGAAGTACTCCATCATTACTTTTCTTGCAATGTTTGTAACTGTGAACCTATTTGGGGAAACAGATTTACTTGTGAAGAATGTGAGAATTACGACTTATGTGAAACATGTTTCGACAAATTACTTTCAGAAGGAGACACTCATATTAACGAACACAAAATTAACAATATTGAGGTAAATTAAACTATAACAATTAAGATTCCTTTATTGGCCGGAGGAATGAACATTCACAATGAATATAGATGTAAGTTTTGTTATCAGAAACCAATTACTGGTCCTTGTTTTTTATGTAATGACTGTAAGAATTTTGTAGTGTGTCAGAATTGTTACTTCAATTCGTATTTAATTGATGATATTCATTTTAAATCAAATTCAGAACATAGACTAACAATAGTAACTCAAACAAAAAATAAACTTGATAAATTTAGTAAATGGTAGAAATATTAATATTAATTTTAATTAGTATGGGATGTATGAAGGAACCAATTGAAAAAGTTAGATATAAATGCAAGTTCTGTTTTAATTTCAATTTATGTGAAAATTGTTATATAAAGAGAAATGATATGGTTTTCCAAGGAAATTCTAGTCATAAAAATTATCATGAGTTTAATGAATTTTTACTTTAATTTTTCTTAAGTAATTAAATTTAGAAATTTCTTATAAATAAATAATAATAATTTGATTTATAATAGTAAATAAAAAGTCTTTTTTAAGTTATATAATAAGTTTTATTATATTATATTTTGAATTTTATAAATGGAACTATATTATAAAGAAGTAAAAACTTTCTTTTATCAAAATTACAATATAGGTAATATAGATAATACAGTTTAATAAATTTATGCAATAATGGCTAAAAATTAAAAAAGATACTCAAAGCGGGACTCGAACCCGCGGCCCTTACCGTGTAAAGGTAATGTCATAACCAACTAGACCATTCGAGCTATTGATAATTAAACAGCTTAATAAGAATTTGTATTGTTTCTTTGATTTTGAATTATTTGTATATAACTTAAACTAGATTATTAATAATTTTAGTTCTAAATGGAGATTAAATGTTAATAATTAATGATTCATAATTTATTCGTTTATTATTAAAACGAATTAAAGTATATCACTATTTAATAGCAAATTATGTTCAAATAAAAATGATAGAAAGAGTATAAGTATAGCTAATTAAATTTGAAATTTTAAGAAGTTGAGATTTATAACAATAAAAATACAAAAATTAGTACTAAGCAACTTCTTATTTAGGAAATTGCTGAATTAAACAATTTTTTAGTATAAAAACCAAAAAAAGAAATGGAAAATAAATTAGTTAGAAATATGATAAGATAATATACTTATTTGAATGAAATTTCAAAAATATTAAGAGATAGAAATAATAAAAATTACAAAAAGCAAAAGCAAAAAGATGACAAAATTGAAAAATAAAAGAATATTTTACAATTAAAAAGGATATATTTCAATTAGAACAGATAGAAGAATAAGTAATAAAGAATACTATAAGTAATTTCAACATCAATTCACTTTTTAACTATAATTTAAAAACTTATAAAATTACAAAAATATAATTATATAATGTAATATATTTAAATTTATAACTAATTATATATTTTATATTAATATATGAATAATTGAAAATAATAATAAATTTAAATGTCTAAAGCAGTTATACAACCATTTGAAGAATATCAAAAATCAAGAATTATGTTTGTGCAAACTGTTGCAGAACTAGCAATTCGTAAACAAAATATCGATGCTCTGAATAGCTTAGGAGTTATCAAATTATTAGGACCGTTACTTTCAGATCCAGTTACTTCTGTAAAGCAATCAGCAGCTTTAGCTATAGGACGATTAGCTAAAAGTAATATGGAGATAGCCAAAGCTGTAACAGAAGAGAAAAGCAGAATTATTCCTCAGTTAATAGAGTCAAAAGATACAAATAATAAATTTTTCAAGAAAGCAGCTTGTTTTGTAATAAGTTCTGTATCTAAGCATAGTAAAGAGTTAGCTACTAAAGTATGTGAAGAGAATGCAATTCATTTCTTGATTACTTGTCTTGAAGAATATGATCCAAGTGTAAAGGAAACAGCGGCTTGGGCCTTAGGAGTCATTGCGAGGGCAAGTGCTGTGCTGGCGGATCGGATAGTAAATGAAGGAGCTATTGACCTGCTAAAAAATTGTTTACAAGAGCCAGAAATAGAAATTAAAAGGTACGCAGTTCAAACACTAAGTTTTATTGCAAAGCATTCTGAAAGTCTGACAAACGCGGTAACTGCAAGAGAAAACCTAAATGTAATATGCTATTATTTGAACTCAAAAGATATAGAGCTTAAAAGAAAGATTATTTTATGTTTAGCTAACATGGCTAGTAATTCACTTTCAGTTGCAAATAGTATTCTGGAAATAATACCCCAAAATACTTTTATAGAATGTATTAAAACAGTCCAGGATGAATATGTGCAGATTAACACTATTGGTCTTCTAAACGAAATTGCAATAAAGAAAATCGAAAATGCTCAGAAAATCAACTCACTAATTGGATTTTCAGTCATTGTAGATTTTATCAATCGTAATAGAGCTCGTGATAAAGCTGATGCTCGATTAACTGGAATTACATTAGTTTCAAATATTTCAGAATACTCCAAAGAATTAGTTGATAGTTTAATGGAGGCAAATGTTTTAAAGCCACTAAATGCAGTAATTGACGAAGAAGATAGTCACAAAATAAAGAGTTTAGCATGTAAAGCTATTGGACACTTAGCTAGTCAAACAGCGGATATTGCTAATAAAATAGCAAGACATGAAAGACTGGCGCAGAAATTACTTATTCTATATTTGCATCAACATTCAAGTCCGGAGCTGCGGGACTGCGCAAAAAAGGCACTGGATTCTGTTATTTCTAATTGTGATCAACTGAACGCTCTAGAACCGCTGCTTGATAAGCCTGATATGGACCTGGATGGAAATTTGTATGAACAAGTTTTAATATTTTTGATGAAGAGACTGCGTGATATTCTGTCTAACAATAAACCTGAGCGGAAGAACTTTATACGTAAAAACGGACCGCTTGAGAAAATTATGAAACTAAAGTATAGCTTTAAACAATTAATGGATGAAGTTAAACAATTCAGTGAATTTTATAGTACAGAAATTATGAATTATTATTCAAAAGAATATGAGCAGCAAATTATAGAGAAATTTTTAAAAGATGGATAACATTTAACTAGAATATTAATATAAAAAAACTTATTAATTATAACTAATAATTATAACTATTAATTGTAATTTTATTATAAGTAAATAATTTATCATATAAATAAATATTATAATTATAATATTCTATAATAGAATTATAAAAGAATTATAAAATAATTACGACTAAAGTTTAATGAATAACTATGTTATTTAACTATTCTAAAATCCTTGTTATTTCATCTCCTTCATATTAGTACTTTGATTACTGACTTTTACATAGTTATTATTGTTTAAAACTACGTTTCTTCCGTCATTATTCATAATATTTGGAGTTTGATTATTGCTATTCATCTGACTAAGGATATAAGCATTAAAATCCATATTATTGTTATTCATTTTATTTAAAGCGTTCATGTTCATGTTCGAACCATTCATGTTTTGATTATAATTCATATAATTATTATCATTCATGTTAATATTCTGATTATTATTATTATTAGGATTGTTTGGATTTTGGTTAGGGTATGAGTAAGTACTATTATTACCACTTCCTCCTCCCATATTCATATTGTTCATGTTGTTCAAATTGTTCATGTTGTTCATATTGTTCATGTTTTGGTAATTATTCTGATACATGTTACTGGTATTGGCATTATTACCATAGTTTTGATTATTTGGAATATAGTTCGTACTATCATTAGGAGTACATTGTTGATTTCCTGCATTACCTTGAATTTGAAGTAAAGCATTAAGTAAATAAATTTGTTGAGCTGCTTGTTGATTACTTAAATTACCAGAATTTAAATTATTTAATTGGCTCATAATTTGAGAATACATATTACTGTGAGACTGTCCAGAATTAAAATTGTTATTATTCATACTGTTAGTATTCATATTGTTACTATTATTAATGTTATTTGGGCTGAAGTGACTAAGGTTGTTATTAATATTGTTTATATTGCTTAAGTTTTTCGAAACAAGATTATTAACTTGATTAATTGAAGAAGTAAGTTGATCTAAGGAGTTATTCATTGGTTGGTTTCCAGATAAATTTTGGTTTATTCCATTAGTTTGAACGTTTTGAATACCTTGCATATTTTGATTAATTGTTTGATTATTATTATGCTTATTCAATTGGCTATTCATATTTGCTGATTTGCCTGACAAAGATGAACTTGTATTAATTGTTTTTTGATCATTGCTTCCTGTTTTAACACCGAAAAGTGAGTTTGAACCTTGCTTATAACTTACATTATTTAAAGCAATAGTCAATTGCTCAATTGCCTTTTCTTTATCGCTAGGTTTTGATAAATGTTTTACAGAATCAATAGAGGATAATATTTCTTTAACGCTAATGTTAATATTTGCCTGTTTTAAAATTTGATCAATAATATTTGTCATCACTTTGTAAAACATGTTTTGAACTTGGAACAATATATCAGCCAAATTTTGGTTGTCATTCACATTGATACTTGGAATAGGAAGTTCCATTAAGATCTTGTTAGGTCTGCCCATCCTACTGTCCTCATCGATAGTAGAAAGATATTTAATCTTAATATCTAAATCGTCAACTTTAATAATTTTAGAGTCTTGATTCATATCTTCAAAATTATAGTCTTTCTCTTTTTGATATTTGCTTCCATAATAACCGTTTTCCTTTTTAATTTGTTCGTTTTCTTCACTTTTAATCATATTTCCGTAACTATTATGCAGATTTTCCAAATTCTTGTCTTTAATCATTCCAAGGTTCATATTCATTGAATTCATTGAGTTAAGACCATTGTTATAGTGAGTTTTAATAAGGTTTAAATATGTAAAAGGGTTCTTCTTTAATAGCTTTCTATCGTCTTCCTTACAGTGCTTCTTTGAATTGCAATCTATATAAGGCAGACTCATTGTGAGAATCTGATCAACAATTTGATTATAATCAATAAAGTTTTCTTTGCAGTAATGGTTAGAAATCTAAGTTGAATCATTAATAAGTTAACAAATTAATAAATAATAAATATTAAATATTAAAGATTAAATAAACTATTAATAAATAATTTAAAAATATTAAAATTACTTTATTTAAAGACTGGTACTTTGCATGTAAGTCGGTAGGAGAAAACTCTTTATAAACAAAATTGTAATGTTTAATCCAAGACTCAAAAGTATTCTTCAAATTCTTCTTTTTTATTGATAAATAGTCAATGATATATTGATATTGTTCATTAATATGCATCTATAATAAGATTATATATTATTTTATAAATTTTTTTAAAATTTTAGAATTTAGAATTTCAGAATTAATTTTTAAATTACCTTGACCAAAAGTGCCATTATCAAAATATGATCTCTGAAATTGAAAAAATCTTTCTTCCACTTATAATTATCTAGTAGTAAGGCAAAATGGAGAATTTCGTATTCGTTGAGAAGGACTCTTTTTATCACGCTTAAAAAGATTTTATGAACAGGAAATGATGATTTTATGGTCTCATCAACTAAAAATTAAGAATTAATGAATAAATTTATAAAATTAATTAAAAATTATTTAAATACTTGTCTTGCTAGTTTTAATAATGTTATTAATTTGAATAATTGTGCTATTATTTATTCCATCCTAACGTTTAATTATAAAGATTACATTTATAAACTTCTTCTGAAGGTACTCGTAGTCGAGTGAATTCAAGGTTTTGTTTTTCAGATTATTATAACTTATTTTAAATTATAATAATTACTGCTCATTTTGATTTTTAATTACGTCCCCGATGGCTTTATTTCTAAATTCTCTAAGGTTAAACGAATTCTTTTTTAGAAATTTAATCCTTTTTCTTTTAATTCTAAGCATTTTCTTTGAGATTGACTTATGATAGTAAGACGTGTCGGGGTCACCTTCTCTCTTATCAGAATTGTTGTTTTTTGTTTGAGTTGACATTTTTATATATTATAATATCATATCGTATTTCATTATATTTTTCAATAATTTAATAATTAAATATATTATTTAAAATTGTTAAGAAATAGGAAATGTAAAGTACATGAAGAGTGAAAGAATTGTTTTAATACAGATAAAATCTCCTCTAGTGATGATGGTTGTATCCTACTTCTTAAAACTATTAAATTTATACTTCCTCACTATGTAATATTGAGTTTTCTAATTTATTGTATTTTTAATTTTGACCATATTAAAAAATAATTATAACAATTATTATGTAAAAAATAGTATTAATTATAATTTTGATGTCATAATTAATTAATTTTATAATTTAAATTACTGTGACATTTTAATAATACATTATAATAATTATTGTTTAAATTAACAATTAACAACTAATTAATAAATTAAAATAATAAATTTAAAATGCAAACTGAAACTCTTGGCAGTAATGTTTCTTTGACTGAAAGTCAAAAACCTGATATAGTAATTTCTCAAGATAAAAAGAAAGATGACACAACACTATTAACGGCTGAAAATTGTATAATAACTCCCGTCCAGTCATTCGGAATGTATAATACATTAATTTATAAGAATATGGAGTTCATTGATGACAGTAAATAAAATCTTAACAAATATTTAATACTAAAATTATTACAAATATTAGATAGAGTTGTGTTCATTTCAGGCTGCAATCTTATTGTATATGACTTAACTAAAAAAACATGTGAGTATCTCATCCGTAAAAATCCAAGATGTAAAATAACTTCGATGTCTATTGGGAATAAAACACCAAAAGAACCATACGTCTGTTTAGGTGAGTACAACCCAGAAACAGGAGAATCACAAATTTCAGCAATCGATGTAAATAACGGAAAACGACATTACACCCTGAAATATAAAACTGAAACATCAGGGCCTGAATGGAAAATTCAACATTCTACTATATTGCTAAATTCAACTTATTTAATAGCTATTCATAAACGCGATGAGACTTTAGCTACGAAAATATCGTTTTGGAAGTATAATCATGAAAAATTTATCTCTGAGGTGTCTACAACCGAAAATATTTTAAATGTGTCTTATAATCCACAAAATTGCTTAGAACTTATAGTATGTGGAAAAGGGTACTTAAGACTATGGAATGTTTTTATAAATGACGGAACATTAAAAGAGCATCCTCAACGATTTTTAAAAGGAAAGCAAGAGAAGGAAGTTACATTTATCAGTGCAACATTTTTTGAAAATAAGTCATTCATGTTCTTAGTAGGAACTCTTCAGAATTTATTTTATATAATAGAAGGATTTAAAATAATTTTTGAATTAAAGACTGAATATGAAATTCCAAATACTGTTGACTTAAATATTGATAAAATCCTTGAAGGAAATACAGAAGAGAGTGACGATGAAGATCTATCAGGAAATAACTTTACAACAACAAATAATAATATTTTAAGTAATAGTAATAAGGATAAAGATTTGGAAGACAAAGAGAAAGAAGTATTTGAGGAGAAAAAAGAATTAGATAAAAGTATGAAAAAGAAAGATAGTCTAACTGGAGGTACTTCCATTTTAGAGAACCCATTAAAAGCTTTTATTTTACTATCAAATTCATTAGTTTTATTTGCATTTCAAGAAGAGTCATTTACTATGATCTATAGACTTGAGAAAGAGTTTAAGAAAAATTTTTTGGAAAGACCAAAGGGATCTATTCAAAAGTCAACAAAAGAGAATTCAATTTTTAAATTAGCAAACAATATTGAAAAGATACTTAATATTATAATTAACTCAGATAAGTCAAAGATAATATATATTTGTCAACTAAAGCAAGACTCAACTAAACGAAATAGTGAGACAAGAATTTGTTTCTATTTATTTTCTCGAGTAGGAGCCGAATTGAAATTTGATAAAGAAGTATTCAAAGAATTTTTTTATTATGATGAAATTAAAGGATTTCAATTTTCTGAAAAGAAGAAAATAATATATGCAATAACTAAGAATAATTGGATAAGAATTTTTGACTATAACAACTATTTATTTTATACAAAGAAAAACTTTAAAGAAAATGTAAAATGTATCACTGCTTCACCTCATACTAATGTTTTCGGACTATGCTTTCCTAGTACTTTTAAGCTTTTCTGTGTTTTAAGGAATAAAATAAAAATATTCTGTGAATTTGATGTTTATAACTCATATGCTTCTTTTTCTCACAAAGGTCACTTAGTAGCATTATGCGGTGAGTCAAAGGTTGATAAAAACTACTGTATTTACTTTTTAGATGCACACTACTTTAATACTATTCATGCTATCGAAAAGGTACCTGGACCAGCTGCTAAAATATCATGGCTTAACGGAGATAAAATGTTAGTAATCATGCTTGAAAATACAGCAATATTAGGCTGGCACATTGATACAGAAGGAATGACTAGTAGTTTGATGTATAGAATAAGAGAACAAGATAGGAGCATTGAGAATTTTATGTTCAAACCCTTTTATAGATATTATAATAAGTCAATTCCATACTTTGATTTTGAATACGATTACAAAAATGATTTAATGATACTTGTTGAAAAGGTTGAAGAAAGCGATAGTGCTATCTTTACAATAATAACAAAACTAGGAAGAAGGAAATTGCAATTAATTTCAATGAACTTTGTTCCTAGCTCCATTAAAGTCTTTACAGAAATTAAAAGTTTATGTATTGGAACAACACATGGCAGTATAAAGTTATTTAAATGGCCTTTAGTGTCTCCTCAAAATTACACCTATTCTGATGTAAAAAGTACTGCTATTCCTTTAGAACAAAATTTAATTACAGAAGTCAACTTACATATGGGACCTGTTTCTAATATTATATTAAGCAGAAATATGAAAAATTTAGTTTCGAGCAGTGTTGATGGTTCTATCTATCATAATAAGTTACAATTTTTAAAGAAAGGAGAATATGTTGATTTTGATATATTTTACGGCGGTGAAGGCCGCTTAGTCCCGACAATCGACCAGACCACCCGAATTTGTGACATATCAGAATATTTAATCTCTTATACTGATAAAACTGAACAATATGGAAAATCGCTTGATGCTGAATTAAACAGAATTAAAAAAGACCATGATAAATTGATGATAAATAAAAATAAAGAACACGAAATCGAAAAGAAAAACTTAGAAGATCAGAGAAAAGATGCTTTAGAGGAAGAAAGGAAAAAATATGCTATAATAGAAAAAGAAGTAGACGAATTAAAAAACAGTATCAAAAATGACTTTGATGTAAAAAAGAACGAACATGAAGCTGACAAAATTAAAAAAGCAAAGAAAAACGCAGAGAAAATACAAATTTATGACAATGAAATAGCTAGATTAGAAAAAGAAAAAGATACCCTACAAAAAGTTATTGAAACGAAATTTAATGATATTAAAAAGAATCAAAATGATTATTATAAATCACTTAAAGATAAATATGATAAAAACTTTACAGATCTAAACGAAAAGATTGAAATCGCATTAACAAAACTAGTTAAAACCGGAGCTGAGTACGACGAAGCCCTATTCAAAAATAAAGAAGACTACGAAAGAATAATTCAACAAATAAAAGTTAAGAAAAACTCAGAAATTATAAAAGATAAAGAAGAAATAGCAAGTCAAGAAAAGAAAGAGATAAAAGTAAAAGAGGCAGAAAAACAATACGAGCAAAGTTTAGGAAAATGGGTAGCTGACAGTGAACAAATTATTCAGAAGAACATACAAATTAAACAAAATATAATCGATACAACACAAAGAACAATTACCTTACAAGAACAACTACTTGAGACAGATAAGAACTTAAAAAACATTAAAAAGAAGATAGAAGACTTAACAATGACCAATAAACATTTAGAACAAACTAGGTATTAAAATATTTAAATATTAGATTTGTATTAGAGCATAGAATGACAAGCTTGGAAAAGGAAAAAGCCCCATTAGAAGGGCAATGCCTATTTTTAGAAAAGCAAAAAGTCAACCTACAAGATGAGTTTAATAAACTTATTCTCCAAATTAACCTAAAAAATCAAGATTTAGAGAATATGCAAAGTCAACTTCGTGCAAGTTTAATACAAAACTTTGAAATTAATGATCAGATTTCATACATGAATAAAAAGTTGTCTCATCTTCATCATGTAATAATAGTTTAATTTATCTTAACTATTTTAATAGGAGATGGAAACTTTTATATCTCATTACTATTTTGAGGATAATATTAAGTCAATTAACGAAAATAAGCCAAATGCAGTTGCAATGAAATTAAGAGAGTTTTATGATAAATTCTTCGAAACTGATATCGAAAGAGAACTTAATAACTATCAATTTTATATTCAAAAACTTACAGAAGAAACCGAAAAAGCAAGTATTTCTAACAATTTGGATCTTATAATGAGAGATAAGGCCGAAGAGAAATTAATATCAGAAAAAGAAAAGTTAGTAGAGCTAAATCAACAAAAAGAAAAAGTTTTCCATAGAATGCAGGCAGAAAATACTATATTAATTACAGAATGTAATAGGCTAAGAAAAAATCTTCATGAGGTTTATATGCATGTTGTTGATATTCAGAAAAAGTTTAATAGTTTGACTAATGTAAATCCAACTCTAAGCAAAACTGATATCGTCTACAGAATTAAAAACTTTATCAAAGTTACTCAAGAAAAGATTAAGTTCAAGTTTGAAGAACAAAACGTATCAAGTGATAAACCATTTAATCCTTACGAAAACCAAAGCCCAATCGGAACAAAAAAGGCTAATCCAGGGTTCGAAAGTATGTTCAAAGGATTAGATGACCATAATGAGAAGTTAAATAATGCTGATAATATTATGCTAGATATGAAGGTAAATACTATATAATTATTATTTACATCTCTTTATACGTTCTTAGAATCAAATTGGTAATATAAACAACGAAAGTAAAGAAAAAGTTCAAACTGAGAAAGAAGAAGAAGGTTATGACGGTTTAATACTACCTGAGATAAATAGAGCAGATCGATCTGATTATGATAAAGAAAGTAAGAATAGTAAGGCTTCTTCGAAACATGATGGGATGCCAAATTTAAATGAGAATAACTTACCAGATATTTAAAGTTTTATAGTTATTTAAGTAAATAATCAAATTTTATAGATTAAAATTTATTAATATAATTATTTATTTGTTTTGAATATGGTTTTATGTTATTATTTTATATGTGTTTTATTAATAAATTTAGTTGGTTTTAATTAAATTTGAAATCAGCTTCTTCTTCTACTAAGAGGAAAATTCCATTTCTTACTGGATAATAAATATGCTAAAAATATTATGATGAGTTATATTTACTTCTACTTTCATATATTCATTAGTAATATCTAATTTATTATCAGTCATTGGACATTTTAAAATATTGCTTAGTATTTTTACATCATCAACAATATTTGATTTTACATTGTTTTTATTATCTTTTTTAATATTATCATCCATAAATTTATGAAAGTTTGAAATTTCAATATCGTCGTTCTTTAAATTCTCTTTTATAGTATTTGTATCTTTAGTTGATAAGTTAGCTTTAGAAATTTTTATAAAGTTTGAATTTAATAATCTCTTAGCCAGATTTGTATTGAAAATGTTTATATTTTTCATTGTGAATAATATTATTTTATTAAAATTCCATATTTTTACTATGTAATATAAGCAATCTTATATTAAAATATTATTTATTAATACAAAACATTATTTAAATTTTCTTATTTCTTTATTTATAAACTTTAATAAATTCAATAATTTTAATTAGTAATTTATATTAAGTAAAATTATTATCTATTAACTGTGCATTTGAATAATCTTTAAACTTCTTAATTTTGTGTTACTTTTTGGATGCAGACGTTCCTCCTTCTATAATGCAAAAATTGCATTTATATTCTCCGCATCTTTCACATTGTTTTAAAAATCCTTGCATTTTATCTCCTTTACATTCTTCACATTTTTTTATTCCTTCAAATTCGATTTCTTTAAATTGATGTCCTGATTTAACACATTCTCTATATATTTTATAAATTTTATTAAGTTAATTAAGTGAATTTACGGATTTGGTTCTTTAGTTGCTGTTCCTCCCATTTTATTTTAATTAATTATTATATATAGTTTTATTTATTAAGAATTAATTGTGGTTGTTTTGTTAATTCATTTTTAAAATAGATTATTCATTAATTTAATTTATTACATAGAATATGGGGATTGGGGATTGGGGATTGGGGATTGGGCCCAATCCCCAATCCCCAATCCCCAATCCCCAATCCCCAATCCCCAAATTAA
>Ga0100378_1003083_pt1 | contig 16176 bp, 15 predicted proteins | sample CryGeymeta201502_FD_81535 | JGI IMG/M metagenome (GOLD analysis project Ga0100378, IMG submission 81535) | Groundwater microbial communities from Crystal Geyser aquifers in Utah, USA - Crystal Geyser metaG 2015-02 | ecosystem: Environmental > Aquatic > Deep subsurface > Groundwater | place: USA...
CCCAACCCCATGTAATTTGGATCTATAAGGTACTTAATATTTGAATGTATAGCTGGTTTAAATCATTCGCCAGAGTTGCTGTTCGTCTGGCCCCCATAGCTTTTCTTCCCTTTGGATTGAGCAATCCTCAAGCTTTCTTCTGGAGCAGCAAGTACAAACAAAATTCGATCAACAATAGAGTACATATCTCGGTTATTGAATCAAACCATCCTTGCGAAGATCGGAAAGATGTTTTACAGCTTACTTCAATTGCAGGATATGCGGCGGCTGTGTACGATGGTCACGGAGGCTGGCAAGTGGTATAATTGCTCTAAGATAGTCTGAACTATGCTCGAACATTCTCCTAAAAAAATTAGACCAGATCATTGGACTGAACAAGATGGCTGCCAAATATCCAGATACTGAACAGCTCATCAAAGAATCTATAAAAGAAGCTTTCTTAGATGTGTAAAGAACATATATCGATTCTGCGAAGGTCGCTTATGGATTGGGTAAAAATCAATCTAATTCAGGTTTTGGAAGAGCTGCCAGAGCTGGCTCTTGTGCTTTGGTTTGTGTAGTCCATGACAATAAATTATACTGTGGGAATGCAGGCGACTCCCTAGGAATTATAGTTTAGGAAGGATCCCCGATGAAATATACATAAATTAATCGCTTTTTGAATGCTGATAATCCAGACTAACAAAATCGACTTAAGTTCGAGTTTCCAACTGAAAATGATATTTTTGTCTGCAAAAGGCCCAACAATACTTCTTGCTACGTCAAGGGTAGGCTCCAGCCAACACGCTCAATCGGTGACCTGAGATTAAAGCTGGCTTAGTTTAACAATCCGAAGAACTACAACAGATAGTATGAGTTTCAACCTCCTCTGAAAAACTTTACCGGAAACTATATTAAAGCCGAGCCTGAAGTGAAAGTGTTCCAGCTAAATAAGCATCAAAAATGGGTTGTTTTAGCAAGCGATGGTCTATGGGACGAACTGGGTTGTCAAGAAGTAGCTCAGACCTGTAAATCGACTCCAATAAAATAACTAGGAGGTAAATTAATCCACATGTGCCTGTAGAAGGCAGCCAAGGATAACAACAAAACTATCGAACAGATTAAAGCGATTCCTCAGGGAAAGAAACGGGACATCCATGATGATATCACAATTGTGGTAATGGACCTCACAAACCAGGTCCGATGATATTAAAGCCACAGCATAGCTTAAATCATTATTATTCCATTTTAAATGCAGGGCAAAAAGACAGGGGTCATCAATGACACTTTCATGCTGAAGCATAAAACAAAGAAAGCACACCCCTAAAAGCCTAAGCGTGTGGAGGAGATCATGCAGAGATTGAAAGAAACAGGCATTCTTGATCATCCTAAGGTTGACTTCATATCACAATATGATAGATGTGTCTCCGATGAGTAGATCAACTATGCTCACAGTACCAAGTACCTAAATTACTTCAACAACATATGGCCCAAAGAAACACACCGTCATGACATGACTGTCATCGATACTTACCTTTGTCAGCATTCCAATAAAGCTGCTAGAATAGCAGCTGGAGGGGTCATCCTTGGAATTGATAAAGTTATGACTGGAGAGTGGAAAAATGGTTTTGCTGTTATCAGGCCTCCTGGTCATCATGCTGGAGTCAGAAACATTTTGAATGGCTTTTGCCTGCTCAATAATGCTGCCATTGGCGCAAGGCACATCCAGAAAAAATATGGTGCAAAAAAGGTGGCGATATTAGACTGGGATGTTCACAGAGGTGATGGCACCCACACTATCTTTGAATCAGATCGGGATGTTCTTTTCATATCTGTTCACCGCTACGACCACGGAATATACTACCCTTCTGGTGAATAAGGTAATTATGACAACTGTGGAAAAGGAGATGCAGAGGGCACCAAAGTCAACATTCCTCTTAATCATTATGACTAGAACTATACCCCCTACAATTGTCAGTCTGCCGGAGATAATGAGTATGTCTATATCTTCAACAGAATTATTTTCCCAATCTTGAAATAATTCGACCCATAATTTCTTATCATCAGTAGTGGGTTTGATGCTTCGAGGTTTGACCCTTTAGGGGATTTCACTGTCACACCCAATGGTTTCTACTATATGGCTCGCAGACTTGCAGAATCTGGAATCAAAGTATTGAGCATCCTCGAAGGTGGCTACAACCCTGAACAGTTGGCTTTGGGAGTTGACGCTGTTATTCATGGACTACTCTCAGAGTAGAGTCTACCTGAGCCAGTTGACAAGATAAACTTCGATAATATGAAAGATCTCTGCCAAGTCAATGAAGAATACCACAAAGATATTGACAAAATTATCGAGTTCCACTCGAAATACTATAAATCTCTTCAGAGTGAAGAACTCATAGCATACACAGAAAGGATCAAATCGAACAAAGAAAGACTGTATGGTGTCATCAATCAAGCTGATGATACCTATACGTCTTCATCTGAGTAGGATTAGGAAGAGGAGGAAACAAAGCCTTAGAGTGATAAGATCGACCCTAAGTATATAGCATAACCTGCTAAAAAAACAAAAAATTCCACTGAATAACTGGCTCAACTTCTATCAAAAGCTAACAATAAGCAAGAAACTAGTAAATAATAAGGCTCAGAGTCAGAAGAGAGTAACCAGTTTTGCTTCGCCTGCGGTCATATGCAACGCTTCAAAAATTTTAGCATCAACAATGAAAAGGTTTTTAAATTGGCATACCCTGAAGAGCATGATTTTTATGCTAAGCAATACCCTGAGGCATAGTTCGCTCCAAAGTACTTCGGAAAAGATGGCAAATACATTGTTCTGGAGAATATGCTCTATAAAATTGAAGACCATATTGTTGCAGATTTCAAAATCGGAAGATTTTCAAAGAAACAAGGGTTGAGTTCCAAACGCTTGGAAAAAGAGCTCAAGAAAGAAAATGCCAGCTCCACCTCTAAATATGCGTTTAGGCTATCTGGATTCACTACTCCCACCTATAAATAAGGAGGGCTCTTGGTTTCTGATGAAAATGTTATCAGAAGAATGTTCGAAAAATTGGTGACAGCAGAAAACAAAGCTTATTATTGTGACTTCTTGGCTCGACTTGCTGACACATTGAGAAAGGCCAATCGAAAATACTATAATACAAGCATTTTTATCTCGAAAGGAAAGAGTCGGTCAACTATCAAATGGATCGATTTTCATTACTGGGGTAAATTGAATTTTATTCAGACGACAATTCCGATAGCTACGATGAACAATCTATTGAAGGCCTTGAGAACATGCGAAAATTCATCGAGGAAGTCAACGTTAATGAATCTCATTAGTGATTATCCAGCACCTTAGATTTTATTATTTAAATGCTTATCGAACTGTTTAATAAAAAACTCAAAGAATTCAGTCAAAGGCTCACACTTCTTCGCCTATCTAAAAATCAACTTGCTAATGAAGAATAGAGTCTGTTCAGATTACTGTTTACACAGGACTAATAAGAAAGAGGAGGCTTCAAAACAACGGATGTCATGGGGCTGTGGATGAAAGGAAACAAATAAGACGCCAAGCAAAGATTATAATTTCTCGAATTTACCTTTCCGTATGAACTCATAAGTTACTCAATGTAAGCCTGGCTATATTAAGAATCATTAAATTTCTGAAAGGAAACCCATCACAAAATGTTTAGCATTCGCCAGGACTTCATACTAGTGCCTCAAAGGAAATTGATGAGCATATTGAGAGAATTTTTAGTTTAGAACTGTAGAATTACATAGAAGGTCAAAAAATAATGAACGATATCAAGAAATTCATTCCGACTCTGTACCTCAAGCCGACAAAACAAGAGTTTTATTAATATGTAGCATCTCAGCAACTGAGTATCGATATTGACTCTTTGGCGAAGGCTCTCTACTTGCCAGATTTGCCACCCCCGAAACAGGGTATGAAAGTCAGCGAAGACTACAAGGAAAACCTCTGGTAGCCAAGTATTGAGAATCTTCAAAGCACAATGAACCGTCTGAAGAACAGAGTCAAATTAATGGGAAACTAATTTCTGTAGTGAACAATTTTGATTTTTAGTATTATTTTGACAGTTATAGATGATCAGAAGAAATCATATTGGCTCAGTCGCAAAGATAGATAGAAAGACTCTACAAAGTCATGAGAAAAGAAATTATTAGAATCGCTATGCTTACAAAAAAGAGCCTGAAATGACCTTTGACGAAAATTACAGAGTCATGAGTAGTAACAAAAAGTACCACCAATATAAAGGATGGAAAGAGCAAACTCAGAATAAAGCAGCTGATAATCAAGTACAAGATGCTTGGAGACAAAGGAATGCTCTACAATAATTTGATGTGAATGAGGCAAATTTAAGAAGCAAAGTAGAGAAGGAATATTAGGCTGAGTTAGATGAAGTATTCAAAAGATAGTATTTGATCAGCAAAGTTGAGCCATAGAAACTCAATATTAGAAACTAAAAGAATCCTCCAGCTTACAGATATTTAAGGGACAAAAAACACGAAAGAATCAGTTTTGATTAAAATATGTAACTGCCTCTCAAAAAAGAGTCAGTCAACTCACATCAAATAAGCTATGAAAACTCAGTTACTAGATCTCCACCTAGACATAGAAGTTCATACCAATCGACAAGAAAGCCTTCAGGTCTGAACTATTAATATCATTTGAGTCAGTCATAGGATCAGCCTTTATTCGCTCAACAGCTGTCGAGACCTTCCCATTTTTAATAAGAGAAACATGATAGAGTCATAAACAATCCTCAACTTCCAAGCAATGCTCACAAGAAAACAGGGAAAATCGTAGGCTACAAATAGACTATTAAGACGTTGCATGAAGAGAAGAAATAAAATGTCAACAACTTCAATTTAGCTAGCTCTAGAAGGCAATACTATGAACCTTCTTTCAGAGATAACTTCAAGTATGTATCTTAACCAGTTGGAGACGGAAGTAATTTTGATGAAAGAGTAGGTGACAAGCTGAAAATGATTAGTGACTTCAATGACCAAATTAATGAAAGGATCAAGAATATTATTGTCTGTTTTGAGGAGTTGAGAACCAGAATCTGATGTGATTGATTTTAAATAAAATTTTATTCTTTATTCGCATCATAATCAAATTAATGACATATCGTCAACCAACCATCAATTTCCAGAGCTCTTCAGGACCCGTTGCCAGTGCTGCACCTATCGGACAGCCCACCGCCTCTTACATGGTGGCAGATCCAAACCCTTCATACGCTGAGTTCGGCAAAAAATCTATCGTTCACGACGGTTACCAAAGTGTTTTGGTGAAGGATAATACACACTATCAAAACACTGAAAAACTTTACCGACCATTGAAAGACACTCTATCCCATCCTCAATGGTCTCGAGAGCACGCTCAATATGCTCCTGAGGTTTCCCAAACTTCACAGGTCAGCAAACGTTATCGCAGACTCGATACGAAAGAGATCAGCAACATCGTAAACTATTTTTTACTCAGCAATAAAATACCTACATTCCTGATGCTGAGCTTATTCCCACCGGAAATCTTGACAGAGTAAGAGGTGAAAGATTTGTTGCCGTTGATGCTTCTCGAAGAGAAGGTCAGCCAATCACTCAGGAGGAGTTCGAAAGAATACAAAGCAGAGGTTTCCAGAATAGTCAAGTTGTTTACGAAATCGGGGAGAGACAATCAACCTTTGACGAAAAGCCAGCCCCCCGAGAGGAAAAAACTACCTATGTCGAACCTGAAGTAAAGGAAACAGTCGTTTACGAAGAATACATCAGACAACCCGACTACAAGTACAATTTGTTCAGCTGTCTCGACAGGCCTGTCAATGAATGTCGATTATTTGGATGCGGAAAATGCAGTGGATGTCCTGGAAACGAAGGTGTCGCCAGAGAGCACTATGATTACGCCACCCTCAGAAGATATTCAACCTATCAAAACTGATCTCGATATCCTGAACATTTTATTTTACATTATCAAAATCTAATCTATATCACAACAACATCATTTGTACATTACGGTCCATCTCCATAAGTCGAGTTATGATCTCCATCTCTCGCATGTACTCTTGGCGCTTGATCATGTGATTTGAAGTTCGGTTTGAAACAGCTACAGTCGGCATACCATATGGAAGGGATCCTACTGGCACTATTTTTTTGCGGAGAGAGTCGTAGACTTCAAGTGGGTAGTCTGATAGTTCAGGTCTATCTATCACGTACTGCTTTATGGGAATCTGTTTTCCTTCTCTGTCGACAACTTCAACTCTACTTTTTGTATTTCTACTGTAATCAATATAGCTGTTGTATCTTTAAGTTCTTTCATCTTGCCTTCTTGGAATATCTTGCTCTTACCGCTCATTTTATGTCCCTCTTGAGTAAAATCTTTGTTTTTATCTAACATTTTCCCTTTCTTCTTAAAACTATATTCTTTCTTCTTACTCCCTTTCATATTATCTTCTTTGAGCTGAAGACATATCAAATCTATTTTGGTTTCTTGGAAGCAAATCATCAAAAGAACGTTATCTTCTAAACTCTTGATTTTAATTCTATTATTTGATAATGTTTCTCATTCGATCCAAAGGAGTTTATTCCTTTTTCTTTTAATATAAAGTTTCCGCATTATCGAAATTGAGTTCATGCTTGCATTTCGGACAAAAGTGATTAAGGTTTTTGATGATCCATTGTCTAATGCATTCCTCGTGGAAGATGTGCTTACAAGGAAGCATAACACACTCTTTCATATCTTAGTAGCATACTGTACAGGTCAAATCGTGAAATTCGTCAAGCTAATCTCCTTTCAATTTTTTGAGGAAGGTCATGGTCTGAGATAGCTTTTTGATCCTGATGTATGAATCATAGGTCTTTTTGATACCCGCAACTATCTATAGACCTCGAATAATTGCGAAAACTATCAGCTTGAATTGAAGACTTAGCCAGATGCAAATGATAAGCTCTATGACAAGTTTGGGAATAGTGATGAAAATTGAGGCTTTTGCTATGATCTAATCAGAATTTTTGATGTGAATGAATGTGTACTTCTCATAGAAATCCATAGCAAACTGCATGAAAGGTTCAAGAAGAGAGAAAGCATTAGAGGCCATGTAGTAGACAAAAATTCCTTCCGTAGGTTAGGCTACCGATAACATGTTCGAGGCCACATACTTCATGATTTGAAAATCACAGAAGAAGAGAGTGAGGTAGAGTGCGATAGCCCGATAATGCAAATTTAGCGAGGTAGATGTAGAGTATACATGCACAAGCTTTATAACAACAGATTTTACATATTCTGATCTAAAGATAAGATGATTGTGCAGAATGAAGCTGAAGGTAACGAAAACCACTAAAATGTACATCTAGAAATCGAACTTCAGATCGATGATGTATGCCAATATGATAAGGTCGATTATTTTGTTTTTTAGCTTGTCTGTGATTTTCTATATGACTTATGACTTACGATGACCTAGCCCTCCATTGTATGCGAGAAGAAGATGAAGGTTAGAATACGATAAAGGAGGATTGTTACACTGAGGATCATGTTGTAAAGTACAAAGACACAACTTTGATCTGCTAGAAAGGTCATCATAGCTTTGAAATAGGTGTCAGAGTGAAGCAAATGGTCGTATACTATGTAGAGGAAAATTGAAGTTGTTGCCAGAATATATATGGTGGCCACCGATGGCATACGTATGATTATAATGTCAAATGACAGCAAGTACATTAATCCCTTCTATTCATATTAGAGAGTAAAATCAACAAATTAACATCAACAGCTACAACTTTTGCGATCTTGAGTCTTGACAGAAATTTGGATGCTCGCTTTTTCCTTATTCTGAAGGTCAGGGTTCCCAATTTTAATGCCTATGTGTTCCTACCTTGAAGTAAAAATACTGAGATGGACCCGACCATTAATTTTTTAGATTATATGTCAGAAATGAGCTTCTAAGCAGAGGAAACAAATATTTCCGATACTCCATTGCCACTTTTGGCTGATGCTTCGAAGTAGGATATTTTTAAACTGTCAGCATACTACTGAGCAGTTTATTTCCGAATGACTCTCCTATCTCCCAGGTCAGATTTGTTGCCCACAAGCACCAATCTAGTATGCTCATTGGCGTTGTTTTGGATTTACTAAGCCCATCTGCTGATGTTATCGAAAGACTGTTGATCTGTTATATCAAACACCATGATTGCCATTATTGAACTACCTCACAACAAGCATACTTTTTGTAGTAAGATCTGATTATTGATTTAAAACTCTACTGACCTGCTGTGTCCCAGATCATCGTTTTTACTACTGTACTGCCAATCGTGAATACTTTTGATCCAAATTCAACGCCAAGAGTGGACTAGTAGTTATCTGAGAATTTTTCGTCAATGAATCGAAGAAGAAGGGAACTTTTTCCTACATCTAGATGAGTGCAAAAGTACTGGCATCTCCGACAATGATGTACTTGAATAACAAATGGTAATTATAGATCATTTATTATAACTCCTGCCAACTTAGAGTTATTGCCAACTCCGAGGAACAGGAAGACCAGAGTATGTGGTGAGGTAATAGTCTCGAAATTTTCTATCGGTAAGAGTCTTCGGCTTACTCTTCTGCATTTTTTCAAGCTCTAGCAAAGATATTTTTTCTCTTGGGGCTATTTTATACTACACAGGAGAACTTTCATGCCAAACAGAACGACGTGTTTTTTGATTATGACAAGAATGAGATCTGATATGGACATATTTAAAAGGTTCATCCTTTGTTTTGCGAGCAATAGTCAGATTGATTTTAGGATATTAGTCATAGTTTTATGGATTGACAAGTTCAAATGGCTGAATCATGTTGAATTTGCGATAAGAATAAAATATACATTTCTCAACATATTACAGTTTAAACAATCATCTGTTGAAACTCTATTATCTTTGTTTTTTGATCTTGCCAAGAAGTTTTTTAAACCAATCCAGCTTTGTCAGCAGGTAGTATTGATTTAAGGCCATCTTTTCATATGAATCTTTCACAGACATAAATAAATGATCGTTGTCTGTCTAAAGCCACTAAAAGACAGATCTATTCAAATCTCGATACTCTTGAATTTTACTACCTTAATCACAGTTGATAATATCCTCGATTTTTGCTTTCATCTTTTATACTTTGAACTTGAAAATGGCTTACAATTATTCCAAAGGCAGGTCATATGCTTTTTTGATTTATTGGCATGTCTGTTAGTGATGAAGGATGTTGTGCTGCAGGACGACTTCCTAACACATGGGACAATACCTGAAAATCATTGGAATATCACCATTATGACTCCATTCTCGAGACTACAACTATCTTTGAGTCAGGTTGCTTGTGTTGTTAGCTTGTTCAAGATACAAAGACTAATTGTTTTTTTCTCTGCGATTATTCGGGATATCTTCATTGTTATGAGTTTTAAATTTTATTTTTTCCTTTGTTCTGTAGCCTATTTGCCTGAATGGACCTTCTGGTTTAAGAAAAGGTCTTGCAGAATGAATCTAACTTGATCTGTATGTCTGCGAGTGATATTGTGTCGTGTAAAGAATTTGAGAACTATCTTGCTTGTAGCTGTTTCTCATCCTTTCAAGCTTATCTTTCGTAGATGAAGGTTTAGTAGATTGTCTCATCGATAAGTTATGATTTTTTTCAGGTGTGTTCTAATACATTGACTCATTTTGTCCGGGATGATTATTTAGCCTAAACTATTTTTGAATGGGATCTTCCAGTTGATATTTTGAATACACATACTGTATGTAGTTGTTTACCAGTTTGTTGTTTATAAGCTCATGTGGATTCTAGGATTTTTTAGAATTGGAATAATGAATATTGGATGGAGAAATTTAGTGCTGGCGGGTGAATTTTTGAAGCACTTCTTTCTTCTAGGGGTTGAAGCAAATTGCATGATAGTGCTCTTTAAGTGATTGGTCGATAGCTATTGTAGGATCATCTTCCATCTGCCTCTAAACAATAAAGGTAATATGGATTTTATTTATCCTTAAAAATTATTGCGCCTCTCAATCAACACCTAAGATAACCTCAAGGATTTGAATCATGGATACTGAACTTAAAGAGAATGAATAAGGATAATAATGAATAGCTATCACATATCGCTGACAAAGCAAGAGGATATCTAAAGGCGCTACCACTAATTTGCCAAAATTTGGTATTCTTCTCTCTCTTTTTCATCTTGAGTCTATCTATTGGCTTATGTTTTGGTGCTATTTCGACCTGTTCTAAGCAACAAAAATTATGGATTGTGTTTCTGTTTTGACCCTTTCTTGTTGATAAAATGTTCAGGTTCACTGCAAACATATTTACCGTATTGCTTCCAAGTCTCATTTCCAACTTTAACTGTCACACTTCTTTAAGTTTCTCCTAGTTATGCCTCAATTCTTTTGATTGTAGAATGACCGCCATGGGTTGGAATGAAACTTTAGAGAAGTTTTGAACTTTGCTGATGTTGCCTGATGGCTGCTTGATGTAAGAGATCTTCTTAGGTGTGAATGAGTCTATCAAGGGTGGAGTAGTAGTTGGTGAGTAGGCGAGGAGCCATAGCTTCTTGATTTGTGTTGAAGCTGAATATAGCCAGTACTGCAACAAGACAGACTATGAAGAAAATGCCAAAAGGAGTAGTAGCAGCATTATTATCAATTCTGATAGTTTACTCCTGTAACAGAGAATTCAAAAATTATTCCTGAGAAATTCCCTAATGTGGCGGTTGTAAGTTGGGAGAAGAATCCACTGAGGATTGTTCAGCTATTGATTAACATTATTGAGTGTCTTGAATGTTTCTTTTGCAATTAGAGCAGAGACTAATTTGATTATTTAGTAGTTATTCATATAATTTTACCTTTCGCTATAACTCTTACACGTAATAGCGATGCCGTTACCTTGACTATTGAGCTGCGATTCTATTTCTGAGCCTCATCTAGGATTTATATTCACCCTTGACTATCTTTTTGCTCTTATTGCTATCATGACTGGTTTCCTCGTCCTGCTTGATGATGAAATGGGACTTGAATACTTCTTCATCTTGCTGGGTGTGCTCCCTCATCCATTGCTGCTTTTTGCTCTCAGCCATTCTCCGATAGAACTGTCTCTTGGATTATCCATCTCGTCGTCTGAACTCCATTTCAGTACTTTTAAAATATAATATAACCATCAGAAGAGAAAGCAGAATAAATTTCCAAAACCTTAGATTAAATATGATTGTTTTTTTGTTAAAAAGATTAGCATACTATCATTTTGAACCTTCTATCCTATATAAATCAGTATTGATACTTGTTTTTCTGATGTATGATGGCTTCATCTGTGAATGTCCCACTACGCTCGATCTTAGGTCTTGCCCCTGTACGTTCTGCCTTGGTACCAACGGAGTTGATACTATTGTAATTGTGAGGAGAAGGGTCCTAGTCACATTTCCTCTGAGGTTTCGAATCACAGCTGCCCATTATAGTTATTATACTACTGGATTTGATATTCCCTATTAACATCATTCAACTTTGGTGTTTTCTTTGATCCCGTTCAAGCTCTTGAACACTTTTTAGTAAATTAGCACAAAAACAACTGCAATTATAGCAGAGAATGTGCTGAAACTCATCAAATGCTCAAGATAAAATTCAAATTTATTTTTGAACCTCATGTAATACTCATTATCTCTCATATTCCTGTAGATAGACTCATACCCCTTCTGATATTTCTGGCAAGTGAGAATCTACCGATGTCCGAGGATCCGATTTCTCTCGTGATAGTCATACTCTTGGAAGAAACCTAAAATAGATATTTTATCCTACGTCCAGAATCACTTCCTTTAAGGAGAATGAGGGCTTACAGTTTAGGCTGACCGATTATTTTTGCCAAGGTAAGCTTCATGATCTGTTTGGGGTATATGTATCCATTAAGGACTGGCTGTCTTAGATTGTTTTTACTATGGTTTTTTTGATGTATAGCAAGTCGTCTCTCAGCTCAAACTCGATCCACTTGTTTACTACTACACCTTGGGCTATTTAGTCTATAAGGTCAACAGTCAGAACAACATCATCTCCTAACCTGACTTCAAATACCCTTTGACCTTCATCATAGTACTCGACCTGAGTAAGCTAAGCAATTACTTCTATAAATTTGAGCAAAAGAAAATAGTTCCCTGTTCCCTTCAATGTCAAAAAATACGAAAATTAATCGCCCACAGTAGTTCGTTAAGTTGATAGCAATTCGATGTCGAATTAATCAACATAAAAGTCAGGTACATTTCTTTTCTTGACACTTTTTGATTTGAGTCCTTCGTACATTTGATCCTTCCTCATGAGAGAAATACGCTGGTGTAGGTGACAAGAGGAGCATGGATGGTCTTTTCTGAACCACAGTTGAAAGCGTAAAGTATCTCGTAGCTAAAAGCGCAGCTCATTAGAGCTAATATGAAAGGCAGCGATGTCATGTTATAATATCATGATTAAAAGTTCACTCAAACTGTTCTTTAATCAATTGCCGAAGATATTCCCATCAAAAAAGGGTGGCTCAAAGCTTATTGGACACTCATTCTTCGAACTGGATTGATCGTCAGCATCTTTTCAAGGAAATCTTTAGCCTATCTAGGGACAGATGTGATGTTTATGCCTTAGCCTGGGAATTTCGGGTACTTTGAACTCAGATCTTTCATGTTTTTTATTCCTGGAAAGTTCTTGAGTGTTGGTGTTCCTAAAAGTTTGAATATAGAAAAAAGGAGGGCTATTTAGCTAGAGGCCAAAAAAATTGGTCTTCCTAGAATCAGTTCAGCAATGATGCATCCAGCAGCCCAAATATCTACTTTCTCATCATAAAGAGGTGATCCCATCAATATCTCTGGTGCCCGATACCACAGTGTTGATATGTCAGGTGTATGTGCTTGCGGTTTGAAAAAAGTATATTTAGCTTGCCCAAAGTCACAGAGCCTCAGCTACCCTTTATAACTTATGAGAAAATTCTGAGGTTTTAGGTCTCGATGAATAATGCCTTTGTAATGAAGGTACTCTAAACTGCTGAGTATTTGGTAGGAAAATATCTATTTTGACTGATATTTACCTTGATCTGTTGTAGACTCAAAGGATGCTTTTCCTTGATCAGCTCATGGAGATTGTTGGGGTGATACTCAAGCAAGAACCACAACTGACAAAGCTCTTGGTCATAAAAAACTTAGCTCAGTCTCAATAGTATATTGGGTACTTGACAATGTGAGGATGCTTCAGGGACTTGAGAATAGAAATTTATCTCAAAGCTGAGTTTGGGATTCCTTCATTCTTAGCGCTCATTTTGATCTTTTTAATAGCCACTTCTTTACCAGTCTATCGATCCCGAGCAACCGCCACCATACCAAATGATCCTTCTCCCACTTTATTGAGGATCTCAAATCGTTTTCCCATTTATCCTTTAAGCTATCGAGGAGATTGAATGAATCCTTCCTGTTGCAAAGCTTCTGTCGAGAGAGGTTCCATTGATAAAGTATATGAAAATAATTTTGGAGGAACATAAATAGTGATATTGCTTTTTGCTATTTTTTAGTCATGACACAAATGTAAGCTATCTCTCAGGAAAGAGATTCGGTAGATTATTCCCTTATTTATAATTATGAGTGCAAATCAAAAAAACCCAAAGCAGTCTGTATTTCGTGAAACAGGAAGTGCCAAATTGAACAGGCACCCTTTTTTCAACAAAAAGTAAGAAGATATTGACATCCCTGATGGAGACGTCGAGTATGGTCGCATGCTCTATAGCGATCTTTGTGCTGGGTATATATGCATTGATGGAGATGTCACAACTACATCGGCTATGGGCCAAATTTGATCAACATTTATGGAGCTAAAGGATGCAATCAGAAGAACTTCGTCAGATACAGTTCCAAATCAAAAGGGCTCAGTGCAAGAAAATGGTCAAAAGAAAAGCTTTTTACAATGCTGGGTAGGTCACTGCTAATATTAGAAAACCCTTAAGCTGTATTTGGCTGGGAATCAGCTATGTTATTCGACGGCATCAAAGACCCTTACATTCGTGCCTCAATAGTTGAATATATTCACTATATGAGGCTGGCTCATCACGAAAGGGTTCTACCAAAGCCTTATGTCTATTAATGATAAGAACGAATAAAGAAACAACAAAACATCCATTTGGATATGAAGTTGATATAATATTGATGAAAAATCTTATCAAAAATAGAAAGTTCCACATCATTGCTTTCTAAGCCTTGGGAAGCTTTATCCTCACCTATGGTGTTTGCTCATCTGGTATGCACTTTGCCCCAGATATCATCATCGCTTCGGCACTCTTCCTCGCCATAAGTCAGTCAGGATAAATCACAGGAGGATATATCAATCCCATAGTAACCATCGGAATGTACATCGATAACCGGCATAAAAAGCTTGTGCTCTATATTTTTGCTCAGTTTATTGGAGCATTACTTGGGGCTTTTGTCTCTTGGGGATTGTTAGGTACTATAGATCCTCCCTATTCTAACGGATGGGAATCAATCGCTGCTCCTAAATTCATGCTCAATTAGCTGTTTGGATCAGGAATTTTCACTATCTGTGTACTCACTCTCACAAATAAATTCACATCATATGCAGTAAAATCATGGCAGATATATACTTCAGTCCCAGTTGCTCTCTTCCTCGTCAGAAAGTAATCATACGTCGAAGTAGAATGACCGGAAGTACTTGCATCAACCCTGCAGTTGGTATTTGTTTGCAACTGGTGGCGGCTTGGGGAGCAGGGGATCCGATGCTATTTTTCAGAGATGTCTGGCCATTGATTATTCCGTCAATAATCGGATCCATCCTTGGAGGTATGTTCATGACTAAGATCTATGAACCATTGCTTCTGTTCATCAAATACAAAGAATTGGCAGATTAAAATTTTGATCATCTTTCATAAGATGGATAAAGAGCTTGATTTACGTCTCTTGATCTTGTAGTTTTTCATGGCGATTCTAAATAGATTAAAACTGCAGTTGCTTGATATACTAAAGAGAATTCAATATGAAATTTATTGCAATTAGTAAAAGCTATGAGTGAAGACTTCATATAAGTGATCCGAAACTCACGCAAAAAATCTTTGACTGCTAAAAGGAACCTGTAAAAATAATAATTCACTCTTCCTTACCTAACTTCAGCTCATCAGAGTCACGAAAACTCAGAAGATGTTTCAGATCGGTTGCGAAGACTTCAAGGAAATCTGAGAATTTTGGAAAGACAGTACAAGCTGAATCTCAAAGAAGGATTTGATAATAAGATCAAGGCATATCGATTAGAAGCAGTTGTTGAGAGGAAATTATTCAAACATGCCTTGAGTTCAGTAAAGCAATAAAAAGAAAGAGAGGAACTTTCACAAAAGAAAAGATCTACTTCTATCAACACTTTGGACAACTCGAGGGTGGAGATTATGAAAATAGATCGTCAAAACAGACAAATGTTAAGAAAACAAAGAGTAAAAGAATAAAAACGTTAAAAATCACTCAGCTTGCATGAAAGAGAGGAAGAAGATCTTAGAAGAGCAAGAAAGAGTCATGATAAAATTCTTGAATAGGCCGAAAACATTAACATCAAGAGAGACTACCTGAATCAATTAAAACACTAAGAAAACCGTAGAAAAGAAGAATAACTTAAAAACGGACTTCTTCATAACATTGTATCAAATACATAGAAGCTTAAGTCTTTAAAAATGGTACTTTAGAATATGAAAGGATCAGAGTTAGTTGTTGAGAAAACCTTTTTGACTATTTGATTTGTATATTTTTGGATAAAATGATTCTTGCTCTCAGATCAATAGCGACAAAAATCAGAGGAATTCAGGCTGGCAACATAAAGAAGCAGCTCTTTCTCTAGTATTCTTCTCAATATTTTGGCTCATCAATTAAATTAATTCAAGGTTCCCCATCAACATCAAAAAAATTGTCAAATCAAAAGAAAATCACAAGAATAAACAGCAAAGATTATTTCGACATTGAAGAGATGAAAGAAATGATTTATACCTATCCCTTTGGAAACACATTCTAAAGTTTTGTCAAGGACTACAGATCTTTAGATGTACCTGAAGAGGTAAAGTGCTCACTGATTGCTTGGAGATGCCTCTAAATTATTGACAAAAAGTAGTTACAAGAGGCCTATCATATTTTGTTCCCTGAAAAATATCACTTACAAATGGTGGAGACAAAG
>Ga0100378_1003084_pt1 | contig 16175 bp, 22 predicted proteins | sample CryGeymeta201502_FD_81535 | JGI IMG/M metagenome (GOLD analysis project Ga0100378, IMG submission 81535) | Groundwater microbial communities from Crystal Geyser aquifers in Utah, USA - Crystal Geyser metaG 2015-02 | ecosystem: Environmental > Aquatic > Deep subsurface > Groundwater | place: USA...
TAATAGTTAATAGTTAATAGTTAATAGTTAATAGTTAATAGTTAATAGTTAATAGTTAATAGTTAATAGTTAATAGTTAATAGTTAATAGTTAATAGTTAATATTGTTATTTGGAGAAATTAATTACTAATCAATATAATTAATATTACTAATATAACATTAAAACTAACATAAAATCTTATATCAATTTACAGAATCAATTATATTAATTCCTTTTTACAATATATATCCTTTTGATATTTGTTCTTGAGTCCAATTATATTCAAATGTCTTGTCTGATCCTAATAAAGGAATAGAAACTTTCTCGATATAATTTGTATTAAAATTATATCCTTCTAAATGATCATATTCATGAAGAAATATTCTTGATTGATTTTCATCTAAGGTCTTCTCTAATTTTTCTCCTTGAAGGTTATAATAAGTAATTTTTATCTGAGCACATCTCTCAAGTAAGTACATAAAACTGAATAAGAATATAAATGATATTTATTACTCTGGATTTGATAAACAGCCTTCCCATTTTATATTAGTCTTTTTGGTAATCTCAGTATAATTTGGATTTATTATTAATAAATGGTCTTTTAATCTATTAAAATGTTTTTTATATTTTGGGTTCAATATAAGTATCATTTTGTAATTATATCCTACTTGATTAGCTGCTATTGCTAAGGCATTTTTATAGAAATATCCCTCTACGTTAAGAACAGTGTTTTTCATATCGGAAATGCATTCTTCAATATGTGTTTGTTGTGTTTGTGATGAAAAGGGAAAAGTTACATCTTTACATTTTTCCAAAAGGACTTATATATTTAATTGCAAATATTACGTTTGTGTGGAAATGTTAAGAGTTTGTATTTTGCTTTCATTATTTATTTTATTGAATGTTTAATTATAAAATATTTAATATATAATCTCTCACACTTAAATACAATAAATATAAACATAATAATAAATAATACTAAATCATAAAAACATATAACATGTGTTAAATTCATAAAATACTTAAATACTTAACTAACAATTCATAATTATTAAATTTACTAAATTATTAATAAAATAAAATGCAAAGACAAAACTTTAGAATAGTAGTTGCAAGAATAAATTTACTTCAATCTACTTCAAGATATGGAAAACCTATCAATCGTTGGAGATGGGTATGATATAATTCAAATTAAATTAATAAATTTTAATTAGACATATGCAAATGAAGATGGTATTTTCGAAGAAGATTTCAATTATATGGAAATGTTAAGAATGCCCCAACCATTTCCTAAAAATCATGAAATTTATTCTCATAAAGGTTTACCTCCTTCGTTATATCCAAAACACATGAATGACGTTAGATATAATTTAAAACCTCTTGCCTGGCCAAGAAGACATTTCGTTCCTGATTTTAGAGTATATATTTACTTATTATATAGGTAAGAATTCATAACTTTAATGATATCGATGAAATAATGCATGGAAATCAATGGAATGATTTCGATCTAGATTATCAACTTGCTGACCCTATGGAAAGTAACCATTATCTCCAAGGAAGAAGTCCTCTTTTTGTTTTATTAGCATTTGGATTTATGCTAATCTGGATAGTTTGTAATAAATATATATTAACCATTAGTGTATCCTGCTTATGGTTATGGTCTATTTGATACTTTTGAAGATCCAATTGGATGGAGAAAGAAGTTTAATGTTCCTGATGCAGGAATGCAGTTTAAATTCTTAGCCTTAGATGCTGCTGGTCATAATTTTGGTATGATTAAGTCAAGAAGAGCACAAATTACAGAGCCATTTAGACTAGATAAAAATGGAAATCCAATTCCACATCATGTTAGAAGATATCCGTTTGCTGATGAATATACATATAGAATTTAAATTAATAAACATATTAATAAAGAATCAATATTTAAGAATTAAAGTAAATACTATAGATTAATTACTTATATAAAAGTATTTAAATTATTTAAAATTGTTTGTAATTCTTATTCTATATATATTAATTAATATTAAATATAATTTATATTAAATTATTAAAACTATAAATGAAAAAACAAAAACAAAATTTGTCGGCTTCAATTAATGATAACCTTGATATTGGAGTTAATTCCATTAATTCAAATATAAATATTAAAGAAAATGAAACTGTAAAAAGAGAAAGGAATTTCCCTAGTATATTAGATGAATATGTAAATAAAAAACCAAAATCAGAAAATTCAACAAGTGATAATAATAATACTAATAATAGTAATTAAATTAACTTATTTTTTGTAGTTAGTAAAAATATTACAGGAACAACTACTAATTTCAGTGAAATATCAGGTATATCAGGTATACCGAGTTTATCGACGAATAACAGTAATGTATTAATGTATCCTTCAATTACACAAGGATTTAACAGTTTAAATAATAATAAATTAACACAAGGTGGTTATAATCCGGGTGGAAGTCAGGTAAGTAGTGTCCCAACAGGTTCATTAAATAAACAAAATTATCAGAACTACTATAACAATAATCAATATGTTAATTCTACTATGACAAATAATTATGCTAATAATTATTCAAGTAATCTAATTTATTTTAATTTAGATTATTATCAGCAACAACAGAAAAATTTAAATTATAAAACAGTAAATAATACGACTATTCCATATCATTCAAATTTACCACAATGTAATCAAAACTTTAATAATCTTAAACAGACATTATCTAATGATCCAAATAAAAAAGATGAAGTTAAAAAACCAACTTATTCAATAAAGGACATGCCGGAAATGACAGTCGGAAGTTTTTTGTCAAATAAAAATATGCAGCAAATGTATTTTTCGTATGTCAAGAATCCTGGTAAGGAGCCAGAGGCAGGAGTTACTATTCCGATGGAAGTTACACAAGTAATTGAAAAAGCACCCATTAACACAAAAATTAATCAAGTTACTACTTCTAATATTAATCAAATTAATTCTATGACTCAAGTTAATCAAGTTAATCAATTGAATCAAGTTAATCAAATGAATAAAGTGAATATTAAAAATCCTTCAAATCCACATACTCAAAATACACGTCCTCATATGAATACAGTAAGTAATGTTAATCATATGAATAATATGAACACAGTGAATGCTATAAAAGCAAGCCAACAATTAAATCAAAATTATCAAAATCAAAAAGAAGAAAATACTCCTAAAGGATTTTATACTCCGTCTCCTGGTGAAGTTAAAAATATTCAGCCTAGCCAGTCTAATCAACCTTTATTAAATACAAATATAAACCCTAATCAAAATAATAATTTAAATCAGCCACAACAGGGACTTGGATTTAGTAAACAAAAAACAATTACTACAATGACTACTATGAATACAATTCAAATGCCTTCTTATCCTTCTGTTACCAACTTTAATATCCAAAATTATAATTTTAATAATTATAACACTAATATGCCTCCAAATGTAAATCAACAATTTACTAATGTGAATAACTTGAATAGTACGACTAGCACGAGTAATACGAATAATGTTAATAGTCCAGAATTTGATTCAGCTAAATTTGCTTCAAGTAATCTTAATTTAACAACTGCTTCAGGTAAATCAATCAATATTCAAAAAACAAGCACAATTCCAAAAAATAATGCTTTAGTTAAGACAGCTGGCCAGAAACTAAGAGTCAATTTGAATCCTGATACTGGTAATACTGATACTTCTCTTTTTAACCAAGATTTTATACCTTTAAAAAGTAATAGTATTAGTTCTGACTCTCCAGACACTTTGAAAAGTTATATAGTTAGATCATTTGAAAAATGTAGTAATGATAATGATAGAAAAAAATGTGAGCAAGCATTGCAAAGAATTATTTCAAACGCAAAGAAAAAGGGTCAATTAACAACAAGAAATTGGAATAAGTTTCCTTTACCAAAACTACCTGGTGAGCTTGAAGATAATGTTAATTGCAGTAAAATTATTTATTAAAATTTAGAAAACTTAAGTTTAGAAAAGGTAAAATAGTAATTAATAAACAGAATATGATTAACGATTATGAAATTTCACAAAGGGAAAAACGAAGAGGGCGCTTCGAATCAACTTATAAAAGAGATGAAAAAGTAGATTTTGACTTAGAAGGTAAGTATAAATAGTTTAATTTTTACTATTCATTAATTAAATTATAATGTTATATTATTTAGTCAAAAGTTATGATGAAAAGAGTAGTAAAAATTCAGTACTTGTCATTGTAAATATTAAATATTTAATTTATGATAATAAGGGTACTTGTCAAGATTTAGAAAAACAATATTTAAGATTAACAACAATGCCAGATCCTAGCCAGGTAAGACCAGAATCAATTTTGAAAAAATCATTAAAAATGCTCAAGAAGAAATGGAAAAACAAAGAAGCTGATTATAATCAAATTAATGAACAATTTAGATCTATCCGACAAGTAAAATAATAAATACTTAATTAATATTATTATTAAAATTATAATATAGGATATGACAATTCAACACATAAAAAACGACTTTACAATAAAAGTTTACGAAACACATGCAAGGATTGCCTTAGAAAGTTATGATATGGATCAATTTAATCAATGTCAAACCCAACTTGCAATTCTATATAAAGATGGCTTAGTTGGAAACGAAGTCGAATTCGCAGCATATAGAATAATATATACAGCACTACAACAAATAAAATTTGACTTAAGACACATGTTAAAAGAAATAAGACCTGAAATGAAAGACAAAGTAGAAATACAACATGCATTAAAGTAATGATTATATTTTTAACAATTTATAACAATTATATTTAGAATAAGGAAAATAGTCAATGATAATAATTACTTCCAACTATTTCAGTTATATAAACATGCTCCCAATATGGGTTCATATTTAATTCAACAATTCTTACCTAGATTCAGAATGAAAGCTCTTCAACTTATTGCAACTGCATAGTATTATTTAAATATATTATATTTACTAAATTAATTGTAATTTAAAAAAATAGTGTTCAAGGTATTGAAGTAAGACAAATTACAGAAAGATTAGCTTTTACAAGTGATGAAGAAACTGTTAAATTTCTAAAAGAAAATGGTATATTAATTATTAAAGTGTTTTTATGTCTAGGTGGCATACTAACTGAAAATGATACATATTTAAACTGTAAGGAAAGTCTTAGTGGATTTAATAAAAGTAAAGGATTGACAGCATCACATATATTTAATGTTGATACCAATAGCACATAATTGAAAGTGTCTGTATGTAATTTAACATAATACATAATCATGATAAAGTAACTAATTAAAAGATTAAATTAGATAATAGATGATAATAATTAACTTATATAGGATAAATTATTTATAGTTAGTTTATATATATTAATAACAGTTAATATTATAAATTATAAATTTAATAAGTAAATATAGTTTTATTTTGTTTATTATGTTTTATTATTCTAAATTCCATTTTCCTAAATAAATAATTATTAACTTAATAATTTAATAACTCTCGAATTTAATGTATAAAATAAATATAATTCTTATTTAAAAAAGGTAAATAAATAAATGTCTCAAAAGAACAATAATGCAAACTTAATCCTTAAATATATGAAAATACCAATGAAAAAACAAGGATTACAAGAAGATGGATTAAATTTATCTGCACAAAATGAAGAAAAGCAACAAAATAAAAACTTAAAAGAAAATGAAATATTAGATACAGACGAACTGAGAGAGAGTTTTTATAACAAAGACAATAATAATCTTAAAACTTATAATATTAGTGCAAATATACCTAACAAAGACTTAAATCATTTAAATCAAAATAATAATAATGAAAATCCAAACTCTCTAATAGAAAAATATACAAAGTTTAATAATAGTGTTAATAACAAACATTATAACTTTCAACCATTAAATACAAAGATTAAAAATAATAAAGTAAATGATAACTTAGAAGAATATCAAAATTATAATCTTAAAAGTTTAATTTCTAGCCAAAATGAGAAGCAAATAAATAAAAACTTGAACAAAAAATCTAACAACAACAATAATTACAATAACTACAACAATAACAACAACTACAATAACAATGAAATACGGGAAAAATATGCAAAAATGGAAAGCGAAGAAGATCAAGTTATGATGACAGAAAGCGAAGAGAAACAATTACCAATACCCGAAAGACAAATTTCAAATAGACTACTAAACCCGAAACAAAAAGTAAGCCAGAAAACACAGAAAACCCAAAAAACGCAGAATTCACAGAACATACAGAACACTAATGAAAAAAGGATTGAAATGCAACCAGATAAGTCAACAGGAATATTAGGAATAAGACTAGAAGAAAGTCATTATAAAAATCTCATTGGCGAGAGTATAAGTTCTCCTGTTAATAATTCTCAATTTAAAGCTTTTACTAATGAACTATCATATTCTCAGAGAGATAAAGATAGCCGAAGTAAGTCTAAAATCAATAATAATCTATCACCAGAAAATGTACCAGCTTTCAAAAAATTTAAAGTATTTAAAGCCCCTACATATGTCGAAAGTGTAAAAATAAAAGAACCTCCTAGTAATCAAGGAAGAGATATGCTTAAAGCAAAAAAGATGGAAGAATTAAAGGTAATCGAAACAAAAACTAAACAAAAGATAAATGCTTCTGATAAACACCGTTTAAATCCATTTACTTCCAAACGAATTATGAGTTCATCAAAGGAGAATAAAAATATCAACAATAAAGTAAAACTGACAAAGAACGAAAAGGCCAAACGAGAAGAAATAAGAACAAGCGCAAGAAGATACTTATTTGATAATAATTTTGCATCGGAATCGCCTAATAATCAAGGTGCCCTTAATTATGCTGCTAATAAAAATAGATATAAATCACCAATGGATAGCTTTCCAAACTATACAATGAGTAAGGTATCGAATAATATTTCGAAAAGTATTAATAATAGTAATAATAATGGAAATGTTTTAATTAACAATAATATGAAGCCGATAATGGTTGAAAAAGAAGAAAAGGACGAAGAAGATAATAAAATGAAAGAAGTTTCTAAAGAAAATAATGAAAAACTAGAAAAAGAACATGAAGATTTTGATTATGAAGAAGATGAAAATGAAAAACCAATTGAATATGAAGATGTGTTAGAGGATAAATATAAAAACGTCTTTAGAACCAAGAAATATGATTTTTCCTTACAAAAAGACAACAGTAAAAGAAAAAATATAGCAACAGTAAAATCAGAGGCTGGATCAGATTTAGAAGCAGACAGCGGAATATATATTTCAAAACATCTTAGGAATCATAAAACATTTGATAAGATATATGAGCATTATTCCAAAAATCATATTAATTATGTTTATAAACATATGAACTCAATTAAAATTTACGGAAATAAGAAGTACAATAATAAATCTCCAGAAACTTATATAAGTGATTTAATAGGTAACTAAATAATTTCTAAATATACTAATAATCTAAATCTAATTTTACTATATCTTAACATAATTATTAGAGACATTCAAAAAGAACCAAGAAGTAACAAGCTCAAATGATGACTTAACTCCATTATTTTCTTATAAAAACAGAAAGAATCTTAACAAACTTAAAAAGGACGAATTTAGTAATATTGAACGTACTACAGTTGTAATGAGGAGATATGAATACAATAACAAAATAGTAGAAAGACAACATAGAAATCACACACCAAATAATAATACATTTAACAAAAAGCATACAATCAATAACGATTTCGAAATAATGCAGTTTATTAACAATGGAATTATTAAACTACAATCTTTAGTAAGAGGAGCAATTGCCAGAAGTACCTATCGCCGAGAAATCTTTTATAATTTATGTGCTCAACGTATTCAGCTCTTTATAAGATTTTACAAAAATATCGTAGAAAACAGAATATTTAAAGAAAGTAGAGACAGAGACCTACGAGAATATGAAAGAAAAGAGAAACAGAAAAAAGAACGCGAAAAGAAAGAAAACGAAATTCGTGAAAGAAATGAAAAACAAAATAATATAATAAGAGAAAGAGAAAAGAATTACTTAGCCCAAGTATGGAAGTTTATAAATCAATTAAAGCTTATATTAAAAAGAAAGATATTTTGGAAAGTAATCGAAGGACTAACTAGAAAATTAAATCAGAAAGAAGATATGGAAAAAAGTAAATATCAAATTGAAAGGGCAACACAAAAGATTTATGGATTTTTGAATTCGTTTTGGAGTAAAATAATACAAAAGAGCAAAAGAAAATTCGTTGATAAGTTAGTTAAGAATGATATTAATCTAATTCACTTTTTACTTCAGTTTATTCAGGTGATAAATAAAAATATATACAATAGCAAACAATGGAGTTTTGTAAGTCTGAAAAATAATTATTTGCAAACAAAATTGACAACTGTAATATTTATAATTTACTTATCTCTATACTAATTATTTATTTAGTTTGAAGAAAATATTCAATCATATTCCAAAAAGCTATTTATGAAAAGATTATTTGAAAAATACTTAGTTATTAGAAATACAGAAGAGGATAATGTTCATAAAAACAAACAAGTAAAATACTATATAAATCAATAATATAGGCATATGAATTATTAATTTCATTAATAATGAGAAAGAATTTAAAAGAAGTATGTGATATAGCCAAAACAACAAATATACATATTAAAATGTTCAAATTTTTAATAATAACAAAACATATAGTTAAAAAGAATGCAAATATTGTAGTCTTTAAACAACTACTTAAAAACTATATCTTAAAAGATCAAAAAGTAATAAAGGTAGTTAATAACTTTAATAACGCGGCCAGTCTTAAATATAGTTCTACAATTAGGAAATATTTAGACTCCGATAGTAAACCTAATACTAGTAGTAATAGTAACAGTAATACAAATATTAATAATGAAAGTAAAAAGACTCGCAGAAGTAAAATAGAATATTCAAATAATTGGTGGGAAGAGACTAACATTAATGAAAAAGATTATATTCATGAAGAATCTCACGAAGACAAGAACAAATTATTCCTATTACAATACATTAAAAATTTTATTCCTGCAGAAATTCCAAAACAACAAGAAACAAACATAATAAAAGTTGAACAAAGACTAGAAATTAACCATACCAACTTTGAACTTCTTGCCACAACTGAAAATTTATTTTCAGCTATATTTAACGATCCAATTTCTCCAAAGAGTGATGAAGAATTCGATAATAAACTTCATTTTAATAAGTCTCCAAGAAATTTTGATAGAAGAACATCTAAGACAACAAAGTATTTATTGAGCCAGAATGATGATGAGGAAGATGATGAAGGGAAATTAAAACTTAAGTTTACTGTCTTAGCAAGTACTAATAATAAAATTAATGAGGAAGATGATCTTCAAAAAATATTTAAAAGAAAGTATCATCATGATTATTCATATCATGACTTTACGAAAAAAGAAAAAATAGAAATTAATGTAAAACAAAAAGAAGAAGAAGAAAAAAAAGATGAAGAGAAAGAAGAAATCGAAATTAAACCTGTTAAAAGCAATAAAATTTATAAAATTGAAATAAACGAGACAGATCCAGTTATCAATACTAATTCTAATAAAAATCTTAATCTAAAAAAGCCTAAAATTCATTCAAGAGATGCATCTTCATCCAAAAGAATAACTCATGTAAATAAACATAGTGGAGTTTCAAAGAATATTCAGCTGAGAGATTTAAATACAGTAAATGATTTTAAGAATATCAGTCATGATCATAACATGTTCAATAATTCTAGAGATCTTTAAAAAACTAATTTAATATTTAACTAATTTTAATTTGATATGTTTATTAATAATTATTAAATCGTTTATTATCTATAATTTGATTGTAAGGTCTTAATAATTATTTAATTAATATATTATATTAGATTATATTTTAAAAAAAGAATGTCGGTGTCGTTTAAAATTTTCAATTTGCTAATAATCATAATAATATCAATACAATTAATTCAAGCATATACTGAGCGAAATAATTATCAAGGACGGTGTAATGTTAGTATGTGTATGTCATGTCCTAATAATCCTAATGTTTGTACTCAATGTTTTGATGGATTTGCTTTAGTTCTTCCTAACGGAGTTTGTAATAAAATTGCTTGTAGAAATTCCAATTGTGAATTATGTAGTGATTTAAATGGTTATAACTGTATTAAATGTATGAATGGATATAAATTGGATCACAATGGCCAATGTGTTATTGAATGCAATGTAAGAAATTGTAATATGTGTATATTAGGAGATCAATATACCTGCGCGATGTGCGCGGCAAATTATTTAACTTATGACAATGGACGAACATGCGTACCAAGATTTTGTCAGGACACTAATTGTCTTTCCTGCCCAGTTGATTGGGATGTATGCGTAAGATGTCCACCAAATTTCTATATTTCAAATGGTAATTGTTTAAGAAAATGTGATCCTAATAGGTGTGGTAGATGTGAAACCGCTTATGGAGAAGAGAAATGTGTTCTTTGCCTAAAAGGTTATAACTTAGATGTTAATGGAGGTTATTGTTATGAACCAATTAATTGGATGATGATTGGGATTATTATAGCCGTTACTGGTTCACTTTGTGTCGGATTTCTACTATGTGGTAAGTTAACATCAAATGGTCAGAATAATACTCAATACTCAAATACTCAAAATACTTATAGTCAACCTCCTAGAAATGAAGGAGTAACCGTTACAAATCCAACGTATAATTATAAAGGAGAAGTAATTGGTGGAAATCAAGTAAGCCAAGCAAGTTCAACATTTCAAAATCATGCTAATCAAGGTTCTCAAGGAAATCAAGGTAGTCAAGGTTATCAAGGACCTGCTAGTGGTCCAGGATATCAAGGTCACCAGAAATATAATTAATACGTAAATTAATTTTAGAAGTTAATATAAGTAAATTAAAAAATATATCATAATATATAATACTAATAAAATAATACTAATTAATAATAAAGAATACAAAATACAAAATATATACATTATACTAATTAAATTTAATATAAAAAATAAAACTAGATTATAATAGCTTACAAGCAAAGCTCCTAATCTTGTATATTTACTATGTATTCCAATTTATATCAATTTAAATCCATTTGTCCCATATCTATAGTGTTTTGTTTTATGCAATCTGAGCAATAATAAATTTTACAATCTTCACATATGTAAAAATAAAATCTCCGACATCGCTCACATGTATAATATTTCATTACTCCTAAACATTTTAGACAATTAGTTTTATAATTTTCTTCTTTCCAACTAGAAATATTACAACTTCTACAAATTAAGTTACCAGTTCGGCAACATTGATAACATTTAATTGTTCTTTCTTGATCATCCATATTTCTTACTGTCTCAATAATTATTTAAAAAAAGTTTGAATTATTAATATATTTAATTTTTGAAATACTTTATTTTAATTTTATATATTAGCTATTACGTTATAACAATATTATTAAAATAGTAATATTTCAATATATATCTTAAACTGAAATATGTATTGCATTTTATTTATAAACCCATCACAGTTATAATCTTTATTTTCAACTTTTTGTACTTATTTAATTATAATCATAATCTATTATTCTTATTCATATGCTAAACTATTTAAAAGAAACTTTACTTAATAAATAAATTAATATTTTCCCAATTTTTCTTATTAGACTTATTATTATTCTTTATTAATAATTATAATAATTAAAAATGAATTCAAATGCTAATTTCCCAGATGTTAACCTAGACGATTTTATCAAATGCTACATTTGCTTATGTAAATTAGTCGATGCCACAATGTGTCCTCATTGTAATAAGCTCTCCTGCCAAAAATGCATTCAAGTATTTTACTATTTTATTTTTTAATTATTTAATTACATTTAGAAATGGCTATTAGAACGAAAAGCTCAGTGTCCTCATTGTAGAATGCCTTTAAAATTTACTCAAATAATTAATTGTCGATTTGTAGATGAACTTTCGTCTTATTTAGAACATTTCGGAGCTAAGAACCATAAAGTAGAGAATTGTGAAGAACATAATATATCGTTGCTCTACTATTGTATAAATTGTTCTGAGCCTTTATGTAGTGATTGTTTTATGTTTGGACAAAAGCATAAAGATCATCAGATTATGCACTTGGATAATATTTATAAAACACATGTAGATAATATTAAATCAGAAGCTAAAGACCTGCAAAATAAATTCGACCAATATACACAATTTTTAAAACAAGTAGAAGAAAAAATTGATTTGGTAAGATTAGCCAAACAAGATAGATCAAACGAACTTGAAGACTTATTTGAAAATATGAAAAATAAGTAAATTAAACAAATAATATTAAAAATTATTTAGACTTGACACAATTATCAGAGGTAAACTCCTTAAATTACTAAACACAAAGACAAGCATTTCAGAAAAAATAGAATATTTAGAGTCGATCAAATTAGATGTTAATAAGTATTTTATATTTTTTATTTAAATAGACAACTTAATGACTCGTTAAAAAGCGACCTGATTAAAAAGAGTTCTGAACTTGTAAATTCATTGAAATGCCTTAGTATTGAATCAGATATTAACAAAGAAAACTTGAATATTTCAATAGACTTTCCTTCGGAAGTATCACCTCCATATGAGCATGCTATTTTTGAAATAAATGATTACAAAAAAATATTGCTTAAGAACAAAGAAGGTAATAAAGATAAAGAAGTAATATATTCTGACAATCTTAAAACAAACGGTTTAAGTTGGAGACTAAAAATTTACCCTAATGGTAATGGAGCTGCAAAAGGAGAGTACCTTTCAATATTCTTAGAACTGATTGAGGTATAATAATAAACTTAAAACATAAACATAAATAAATAATTGCCATCATCATTATTATTAAAGGGTTTATTCGAAGTTAGCAAATACTTCTACAAAATTGAGCTATGTAACTTTACTGAAAAAAAAACAAACTACAATAGAGAATTCTCTTCCGATTTTCAGAACGGAGAATGTTGGGGTTACAACCGATTTTACAAAATAGAAAATTTAGATAAGGAAGGATTCTTAGATCCCTTAACAGGAAAAATAAAACTAAAGTTTTATGTTAGGCCACAAACATATACTCAGTTATGTAGAGATCAAAAGAATTATATATTATCTCTTGAAAAAAAAGTAGCTGAAAACAATAATCAACCAACAAACATGGTCAATGCTTCAAATCAAGTTAATCCAACTAACCCAACTTCAAACTCTAATGATAAAAATGATAATATTACTAATCCATTTATAGATAATAAACAAATTTTAAAACCTGATGAGTTATTAATAATTAATAATATGCAAGAGTTGATAAATAAAACAGAAGAAAATAAAAATAGCAACAAGAATGAAGATTTATTTAGTAATTTAGATGAAGGAATAGGAATGACAGAGAATTTAACAACTATTAATAATAATGAAACTAATAACATAAATAATGGGGAATTGAACAAAAGCGAGCAAGAAATTTGTAATATATTAAACGATCCATCTGCTATAATTCAGCCAAACAATCAAAATAATAATGTTAATGCTAATAATGCAAATATTGCTAATCTACAAGTACAAAATGAGATTGTTGAGGAGCATAAAGAATCAGAAGCTGTTAACAATAATATAGCTTTTAATGAATTAAAAAAAGAAAGAAATGAAGGATATAGCAATTATATTAATAAAGTACCTGACTTTGCAAGCTTAAATATATCGAAAAATAGAAATGTATGTGTAAATAGTGATGTTAACGGTGTCTCAGAAAATAAAAACTTACTTGATTTAAAATTTGAAAAAACTGAAGTTGTAGATTCTGATGGAGGAAGTAAAGAAGAAAATGAAATAAATATCTTAAATAACTATTTAAAAAGTGTAGAGCTCAAAGAAAAATTTAAAGCGAAGAACCCAAATCTAGAATTAAATCATCACTTTTCTCTCTCTCCAACTTCTAAAAATCAAGAGAAGAATAATAATAATTTTAAGATTAGTATTAATACTAATAATGTTAATAACAACAATAATAGTTATAGAAATAATCAAGCCGGTCAAATCATTAACAATAATAGTAATAGCAATAACAATAATAACAATAATAATTTTAGTGAAGAACGCAAAACACGTAATTTAAACTAATTAAACATACATCTTAATTAATTTTATAGACGATCTTGATAATTATATACAGAAAAACCTTGAGATGAGTAAAAGCGAACAACACTTCTTAAAGAAATTTTTTAAATCAGAAGGACAAAACGATGCTTTTGTTGATATCGACTCATCTAATCAAAATCATTCATTTGCTCAAAAAGAAAACCTTCTATCTTGTGGTAATCAAAACAATAACAATTCTTCGGAAGGTAAATATTATAATATAAACAAATAATTATATAATTATATTAAACTTATTAGGCTCTTCTTTTGACTCTATTATTGATTCTATAAAACTTATCGAAGATTCATTTAACAATGATAAGCAACATAAAAAGTATAAGAAGAAGCCACAGCCTCAATTACTAGATTACCCCCTTTCATCCTCGTCTAAGGTAAAAAATCCAAAAAAGACTAAAAGTGAGTTTTCTAATAATTCTAATTATGGAAATACAGACAGATTTAATGATATGTTTTTAAACTTATACCCAGAAAATAACTTTAAAGGCCCTTCAAATAAAGGAAGTAATGGAAGTAATCAAGCTAATCAAGCAAAGAAAGGAAATGATAAATTAGGAGATTTATTTTATAGAACAAATAGTTCGATTAATAATCCTCAAGATATATTTAGTATGGGAGTAACTGGAGTGACCGGAGTAGGGCCTACTGGAAGTATTAATAGTGGAACTGTAGATAAATCTAAAGAGAAAGATGACGGAAAAACCTTTTTAAAGAAAAAGAAGTAATGAAATAAAGAAGTATAAAAGTAATGATATATTCTTTAAATAAAAACTATTGAATCAAGAATTTAATGTAAATAAGAAATAATAGAATAAATACAAAATTTCTTAATATGTATTTTTAATTTATACTAATAAATAAACAAACATTGAAATTTGAGTTTAATATTTTCTTTATTTTCTTTATTTAATTTCTTTTATATTATTAGTTTAAATTTTATTTATAAATTAAATAAATGAGTGTTATTTTAATGCTAGGTTCTTTACTCTTTTCTATTTTATTTACATTAATAAATTCTCAATTTAATTATATACTAGAACCTGCAGATCAATGGGGAGGAATCTGTAGTACTGGTATAAGACAATCTCCATTAAATTTTCCTGAAAACTATACTGATTATGTAACAACGGATTTTTTTAAAATATTAAACGTTTCGTATGGAAAATTTGGAGACGGCTTCGTTAACACAACATTAAACATTACACAAGATGCAATTTATTTAGGAAATGGTACAAATAGGGGTTATGTTTTAGTACAGAAGAATAAAATTACTTATCGTTACGATCTAGTTAATTTTAATTTTCATATAACATCAGAACATAGATTTAACAATAACTATGGAGAATTAGAATTACAAATATATCATACTAAGAATATTACTTATCTATACCAGAATGGTATTACCGATGTTGACTCAAACAATGTTTTAATAATATCAACAATATTTAAAGTTGCGTCTAATCTTGATAATCCAAATATAAATGCATTAAATGTTCAAAAAAGAGGACCAACTATAAATTTTAATTTGGGTATTTACCCTCCGATTGGAGAGGGGTTTATGTTTTATGAAGGCTCGTTAACAACACCTCCTTGCACTGAAAATGTTAATTGGGTTGTAAATCATAAATTTGATACTATATCATTAATTCAGTATGAGCAAATAAGTGAGTGGATATCAACAACGTATTTAGGAAAATATAATAGAAGAAAATATAAAGAAATAAATAATAGGACGTTGTATTTTCAATACTATCCTGATCAAAAGTCAACAATTAATGGAAAAATTATAACTACATCGATAATCTTTGTTATTTTTTATTTTTTAATATTAATATAAATATTATAATAATTAATTTATAAATAATTATTTATATATAATATTTGTTGTATATATATTATTCTTATATTATATTAATTGTAATTATAATTCTATAATTATATATGATTAAAGATAAATAATTTAATTACAAATTACAAATTTATGA
>Ga0100378_1003086_pt1 | contig 16170 bp, 11 predicted proteins | sample CryGeymeta201502_FD_81535 | JGI IMG/M metagenome (GOLD analysis project Ga0100378, IMG submission 81535) | Groundwater microbial communities from Crystal Geyser aquifers in Utah, USA - Crystal Geyser metaG 2015-02 | ecosystem: Environmental > Aquatic > Deep subsurface > Groundwater | place: USA...
GAAACTTACATAATGAGGATGGTTAAGGACTTGATTTCCAATGCGGATATCTTCTGGACCTTCGGGATGATGTGAGAACTCGGCCTTCGATTGTATCGTTAAGTCTGAATTAAACCCTTCATCCAAAAGCGGATTATTGCTCACTTGATATTGCCGATAGAGTGGATAACAAAGCATGGTGCTTGTTCTTCCTTCAATCACGTTATCATACAAATACCAGCCCCGCTTAATCTGTGCCAAGCCAAACCCCGATGAATCTTGGTATGAGGCGATACTCTGATCAATGGCAACACTGGTCCAGTACTTTAATTCACCCTCCTCAAAACGCAGGGCCATGACCTTCTTCGCCCTGAGATAATTAATAAGCTTGGTATCAAAAGTGCCCGCCATGATTCGTGCCATCAGGCTATCATCTTCACGAATCGCTTCAAAATCTCTTTGTTTTTTAAGTATGAGCTGATCAATTGACGCCCCATATACTTCTTCCGCCTGCTGATAATGAAAGCGACTGCTGATGAGCCCTTCCATAAGGATGAAGAGCACAGCAAACACCAACCACTTTGTATTTACAGCGAAAAACTTTTTCATCATCTAGCCCATACAAACATCTCGCCTATTTGAGTTTTACATCCAAGGCATCCCGAAGTCCATTTCCAACAAAATTAAATGACATCACCAAAAGCATGATAGCCAAGCCTGGAATTATGGCAAGATAAGCACTATCCAAGACGATATAGCCGTAATGCTCTTTAATCATTTGCCCCCAAGAAGGTGCTGGGGCTTGAACACCCAAACCTAAGAAGCTCAAGCCTGCCTCCAACAATATAGCAGAAGCAAAATTGGCCGCAGCCACTACAGTAAGAGGCCCAACTAAATTGGGTAAAATATGCTTAAACAATATTCGCATATCGGAAAGTCCTAGCACCCTGGCTGCCTCCACAAAGTCTTTTTCTTTCAAACCCAAAACTTGTCCGCGTACCAGGCGAGCTACATCTACCCACATGCTTAACCCAATTGCAATAAATATTTGCCACAGTCCTTTTCCTAAAGCGAGAGCCAGGGCAATAACTAACAATAAGGTGGGCAACGACCATATAATATTCATCAGCCATTGTATTGTTCTGTCAATCGCCCCTCCATAATAACCCGATAAGCTCCCCATAACAATGCCCACAAACATGGAAATGAACACGGCAATTAATCCTACTGAAATGGATATTCTTGCTCCCAATAGCATTCTGCTCAGCATATCCCGTCCAAAGCGGTCGGTGCCCAAATAAAATGTTTTCCGAAGCACATGCTCCTTTGCATTAAAACCGCTTGGAAAGCTAGCAAGACCTATCAAATTGGTTCCAGCTAAACTCGGATCATCATAATACTCTGTATATTCAAGCGAATCCTCCTTCAAGCGATAGTTCAAAATTGGTATTTGCTGATAATCTGATGCGGCACCGAAGAAAAAATCCTTCCATGAATGTTCTGGTGGATTTTTGATTGGTATATGAAGCATTTGAACTGAAAATCCAGGAGAGCGTGCTGCCAAGGGCAGGTGGATGTTATTTGCTTGAGGTGTCGAATCTGGCGACAGCATAACAGCAAATAGGCTCACGATAGCCGTCAGAAGAATAAATCCGAGCCCGAAGCTGGCCAAACGATTCTTCTTGAACTTATTCCATCTTTCCTTTTTGAGCTGACTCATCTCTGTTCTAAGTAGGCAATTCCAAGTGAAGTTAATTGATAGCGGTACTCTTTCAGCCTATCCGCATCATAAATAATTCTGCCCTTCCAAGAATTACTCGCTTCCTCCCATTCTAAAATGCGTAGAATTTTCTGACGAACCAAACTTCTCAAGCAATCACCTAAAATATAAGCACTCTCCTTGAACTCCGATAAAATGGCATCATAACTCTCCGCATGCACCAATAGGCCTAGAATCTTTTCTTCGTATTGATCTAATTCAATTGTGCTTACTTTCTTCCCTTCCATTCGTAGCGAACAAATTTACCTAGCAAGCCAATGCAAAACACATAAATCACCTGAAATAGTTCCGAAAGCCAAAAGTTCTTCTTCAAGTCTGAGGCATCATAGAATGACAAAGTTTTTCTATAGAACTGATACTCAACCAATCCTTTTCCGAATAGCAGGACAAGAAAAGCAAGGAAAAACACTGGATTCACGCTGCCAAGTAGGGGATTGACTAAGATAACAAATGACATGAACCAGACTCCAATCATTTCCCAGGTCACCGACCTTCTTTCAAATTGGCCATTCTTCGATGCCCAGCGAATGCGCTGAGAAATAAAATCCATCCAATTAATCACTGGATCTGTAGAAACAATGGCCGATCTATTCTTACAAAACCCTATGCCATTTGGAAATCGTTCAAATACACGATGCATCAGAAATTGATCATCTCCAGAAGCGATACCTTCATTTCCAAGATAGCCCCCAACCATTTCAAAAACATCTTTTCTATAAAGGATATTCGCCCCGTTGCACATGGTTGGTGCCTTCCGGAAAATGGCTGATGCCCCAAGGGAAATTAGTCCAGAAAACTCCAATGCTTGCCAGTGTGTAAACCACGTATTTCCAGCGCGAAACTGCACCGGCCCAGATACAAACACTTTCTCTTTGGCTACCGCATAACTGAGCATTGCATCAATCCAATACTTCTGAGGCACGCAATCCGCATCCGTACATAAAATCCATTCGGACTGAGCATGAGTCACTCCAAAAGCGAGTGCACTTTTTTTACCCCGTTTCCCATCCTCCAATCTAAGGCATTTCAAAAAGGACAAATCGCTGCCCAAGCTTTTTGCCAATTCAAAACTTCCATCCGTGCTATGGTCGTCGATTAACAAGACCTCATATGACAAGTAGGATTGCGCCTTTAATGCGTTTATAAGCGCACCCAAATGTTTGCGTTCGTTGCGCATAGCAATCAAGACTGTTATATGCTCTTTACCATCATATTGGTACGATCTTTCAACCTCCTTAGTCCATGCGGAAGTTGATTTGTAGAATAGGAGGATATACCAAATAAGCAGGGTAATCTCCAATGCGAGAACGCTATAAATCCACATCCTTATTCTTGTTCATTATAAAAAGCACAGCCCCAATCATACCAGGTAGAAAAAGATTAATGAGCCAAATGGCATAAGAAGCAAATAATATGGATGCGTCAAACTCGGGCGGAACTTGAAACGCATAATGTGCAGCTATTCCTCGCGTTGTGATTTCCAACATGGCAATCGTTGGTATTATGCTGTGAATTAAAAACATAAGCCCAACTCCTTGCAGGGCTACCGCAGCAGACATTGGAACAGACAAGGCCTGAAACATGCAATAAAATTGTATTGAGAAAACCACATACCGAATTGCTGAATAAGCGAGTGTTTTTTGAAGTTGACTGGCACTCAAATGTCGAATAGGAATAAAATACTTCAGCCACTTTTTGGGTAGTTTTAGGAAACGAAAAACAATAACTATCCTATCAATATTAAAAAAAAGAAAAAGCACAGCAAGAAATAAAAAAGCCAGAAATACTGCACCCATCCACCATTCAAGTGGTTCACGTGCAAAGAAGAATAAGGCCGCTGTTGCACCAAATAAATAGGTGCAAATATTCTGAGCTAAGCTTCCTGCAATCGTCAGGAGTGAAGCCTCAATCTTTTTTTCCTTGAGATAAATTACTCTACCGGCAAATTCACCAACTCGATTGGGCGTAAAAAAGCTCACAAAAACTCCAGTCAGAATGGCTTTATAAGCGAGTAAAAATGAAGGCCTTGCGAATTCGTTGATTAAAACCTTCCATTTGAGTGTCTCCAAGGCCCAATTCACAAAAAGCAATATGAAGATAGGCGCCAACCAAGCATATACAAACTTTTTCTCACCTCTGAAAATGGCCAATACTTCCGACTGAAATAGCTGGTTATCAACAACCTCTTTATATAGAAGCCATGCACTAAGAAGAATCACCACAAATTTTAAAACCCGCAGTAATTGACCTTTATTATCGAAAATCCTTCGCTTCAAATTAAATACCTTTGATGTTCATGCAGAAAGAAACTAGCTACGAAAGCATAATTCTAGGCATAGACCCAGGAACAAATATAATGGGATATGGCGTGCTAGGATGCACAAAGAAATCTTTTGAATTGATCACCACTGGAGTTGTTCATTTAGGGAAATTAGAAAACCATGCTCAAAAGCTAAAAAAAATCTTTGAGCGATGTCTTTATCTTATTGATACATATCACCCCGATGAACTTGCTATTGAGGCTCCATTCTTTGGGAAAAATGTACAGTCTATGCTGAAGTTAGGACGAGCTCAAGGCACGGCCATGGCGGCGGCACTGTATCGAGACATGCCCATCTTTGAATATGCACCAAAGAAGGTGAAACAGAGTATAACTGGAAGCGGAAATGCATCAAAGGAACAGGTAGCTGCTATGCTTCAAACCCTATGTAAATTTGAAGAAGTCCCGAGCTATTTAGATGCTACCGATGGTCTTGCAGTAGCTGTTTGTCACTTTTTTCAAGGAGGACAAACTCCCGTCTTAGGCAAGACGAAAACTAAAAAAAGCAGCGATTGGGCTGCTTTTGTTAAAGATAATCCTAAACGTGTCGGTTAATTTACGGCATTAATTCGATCGGCCATTGCTTGTAATTCATCCGCATCTGGGTTCAGTTTAGGTTTAGAAAAATTGCATTGATCCATGGTATTAATTGGAATGAGGTGTACATGTGCATGTGGTACTTCCAAGCCGATGACACTCACAGCAATTCGTTTGCATTCAATTGCCTTCTTCATGCGAATGGCCACCCTTTGTGCAAAAATCATTAACGCACTTAAGGCCTCAGGGGATAAATCAAAAAGATGATTGACTTCATTCTTAGGAATTACTAAAACATGGCCATTATTTACTGGCTGAATATCTAAAAATGCCAAGTGATGCTCATCCTCAGCTACTTTATAGGCCGGTAATTCACCAGCAATTATTCGTGTGAAAATACTTGCCATTAGAAGCTTATTTCTAGAATTTCGAATTGAATTTTACCAGCTGGAACTTCAATATCAACTATTGCACCTACTGATTTTCCCAATAAACCTTTTGCAATCGGCGAACCAGAAGAGATACGACCTGTTTTTAAATCCGCTTCTTTTTCGGAAACGATGGTATATACTAGATCCTTTGTGGTTTTTAAGTTTTTCACCTTCACTTTGCTCAGGATCATAACTTTTGAATTATCGAGCAAATTCTGATCCATAACTCTGGCACGTGAAAGCAAGTCTTCCATCTTAGCTATTTTGGCCTCTAGCAGACCTTGTGCTTCTTTCGCCGCATCATATTCGGCATTTTCGGATAAGTCGCCTTTGTCCCGTGCATCGGCAATTTGTTGTGAAATAGCGGGCCGTTGAACCTTTTTGAGGTCGTGCAGTTCTTTTTTAAGGTTATCGAGGCCTTCCGCTGTAAAGTATTGGATATCCGCCATGGTGGTATGTGTTTAAAAAAAAAGAAAAGCTCCGGGTTATCCCGGAACTTTCTCAAAATTATACTAAAAAATTAAGATTTACTGTGCTCCCAAATTCAATCGAACTCCAAACGAATGGATTCCACGAAATGGGTTTGTGCTTCTATATGAATAATCGAAACCAAAGGTATTATCATTCTTCTTAGATAAAGGAACTTCTACAGTAACACCTCCACAAAATCCTGTCATTGCCGTTTGACGACCATCTGTAGCTAGTTCACTAAAAATATCTTTCTCATAAACAAAACCTGAACGAACCATGATGAATTCTTTAAATGCATATTCAACCCCAAGAATAAAATTATTTCTTGAGAAAGAATTCGAAACAAAGTTACCTGCCACAGTCATGCGGTGAAAATAGGTGTTAGAATCTTTATCCAAACGTATATCATAAGAAGCACCGATATTAACCTGTGAAGGTAAGTTAAAGGACGCCACGCGATTTTCTACCGTATTGTCGTAATTGTTGTTTCCATTGATACGAGCCTTAATGGAGAGTCCATCTCCGCTGAACTTCATGTCAGGGCCAACATTACGTACGGAAATTCCAAATTTGATATCGTCTTGCTTGATTCCTTTATTCTTATAGGAAGTAACATATTGAACCCCTGCATCAACAGCAAATCCGGATGCACGAACATCTTCAATCGCCTCATTTACAATTTTCACTTGGATACCTCCAGAAATTGTATTGGAGAATCGTTTTGCGTAACCAAGGCCAATATTTAAATACTGAGGAGAAAAGGTCCCGATACCCCCTTCTGGGTTTTGTGTAGTAGTACGATCAATTTCGCCAAAACTCATGTTATTGATTGACAGAGATAAGGCACTTTCGTCTTTTAACTTTTGCGACATACCAAAGCTGCTGATATAGATTCCTGTAGGAACTAACCAGTTGGTACGGGCAAAAATCACTTCTGTTCTTGGAGTATAAGCTATACCCGCAATATTCAATTGGGTAGCTTCGAGTCCACGGATACCAGCAGTGTGTACATTTCCCCAACCAGAGCTTCTAGCAAAGCTATTAATCAGAAGTTCAGTAGCTCCTGCCTGACCGATACGATCCGGGTTGCCCGCTTGGGCGCCATAGCTCATCGCTAAGGCTCCCAAAACTGCAACTATTTTTATACTAAATCTTTTCATTCTTTTCTGCTTTAAACAATTTAGAAAGAGTCGAGGTCAATTTGTCTCATTACTCCGAACCATTTGATAACTTTTTCACCGAGATCACCAGCATCCACATGGATGATATACATGCCACTGGCAATAGGCACATTCGCGTGATTCTTCAAATCCCAATCCACATAAGTCGATTCGTCATCCTTCTTGATTTGTTTAACCAATGCTCCATTAAGTGTAAAAATATTGATGGTACATTTTGAAGGAAGGTTAATCAACTTAATCCTGTTATCAAGCTGGCTACTTTCGTAGGCTGAATAAGCATAGTATGGATTAGGAACCACATTAATCAATTCCATGGCATCTTTGCCCACTTCAGCATTTTGCTCTGGAGCAATATCACTAGTATTGAATTTATAATGTGGTTGTTCGTGTGGACTATTTGGATCAGAGAGATTACTCAACTGTGTACCATAAGCCTTCTTAACCCGAAGTTTGATGGTGACTTCTGTTGGTGGAACCCCATCTTTCATTTCGAAGCCAGTAGCCATCATAGATGGCATTACCCACATACATTGCGCATATACCCTTCTCATTTCTGAAACAGATCCTGTCTTCAATTTGTCAAGGTATTCATTCCCTTCATCGTATGCTGGCCCACGGTATCCTGCAAAGGTTTTTCTACCCATGATATAAACATGGTGCTTACCTCCAATTACCGGAGTAGTAGCCGTTCCAAATTCACTTGTTGGATTCCAAATCATGTCATTACCATTTGCACTTGCCAAGTATGAATCTTCACCAAACATGATATTCAAGCGCTCACCGGTTTCCAAATTGATTGCATAACCAGGGAACCAACTTCTTCCGGTTTCACCTGCTACTTCTGATTTCAAATCAACATTCAATGAATTACTTAGTCTTGGGCTGTGTTTTGCCGCATTTCCAATAGATAGGCCTGGATCTTCACTCATCTCAACCACTACAACGCGTGTCCATTTACTTCGATCAGGAGTGAGAACAATATCCACACTTTGTAGATCGGTTAACGTATTATCAAAACCTACCTGACTACTTGCATAAGCCGGCCCAAAGGTAGCTTGCGCTGTACTCACATATGGTGCGCGGGCTGCAAGAGCGTATGGCGCAATTTTTCCGTCAAAAATATTCTCGTAACGTTCAAAAGGATCAATCGGCTCACCACCAGACGCGAAGTCATGATTATAGGCCATGTCATTGAAGTTATCGTTTCTTCCTCGGGCACCAGAGCGAATCCAGTTGAACCATGGAAGACTGTTGTCGTTATCTTCTAATCCAGTTAACCATTGTTGTGCATCATCTTGCCACACAATTTCAAAACCAATAAAACCATTGGCATCATCCAATTCATTATTTGGATATCCTGGTGCAACTGCTTGTCCGATAGTAACCGACATTCCCCATTTTGCAATGACTTGTTCGTTTGGAACATGAATGTTGGTATCCGCAAATACGGTGTCATTATCATCTAAATTAATCAGGTACCAACTCGTAGAAATATCATGCAATGAATCACGACGTTCTCCCGCATTCACAACTGAGGAATCATTGATATACAATTCAAAATTTGCATTTGGAACTTTAATAGGATCAACAACCTTAATGTTGACTGGTCCGCCACCGCCCAAATACTTTGGCGCATTGCTGATATATGGAGCACGTAAAATTTCTTCTACTGTTTCTTCGGTGATATTCAAGAATACCCCTCCGTTACCTGTTCCACTAACCTTTACGATTTGTGGACCATCAGCATATCCCGCATTTAATTTTGTTCCATTATTACGAGGCTCATTTTTATGAGGAACCGCTTTGTAGGTATTTACGTTCAAACGTCCTTCTAAGTATTGAATTGGCTCGCTTGGATCATCGATACATACAGCATAAGCTAATACTACATAATAGTAACTTTGGAAGTTCACCAAGGTCGAGTTACCTGTAGCGAAAAGGTCTTCTGTTACTTTAAAGCTATGTTTTATTCCAAGATTCGCTCCATCAACTTTGATTTTAGGAATGTTAACGCCCAAATCTGGATCGAGTTCTTGATTAACAATACGGCCATAGGCATCACGAAGGTCCACCTGAAATAGAGGTCTAGCTCTTTCCACATTATCCAATTCTCCAGTTGTTACTGTTGCATCGCGCAATTGGTAAATTTTATATCCTTGGAATGCATAATTCAGTGTATTGCTCGCTCCTTTAGCCTCAGCATTAAATGACTCAATTTGTTTCAGCGTACGGTTAGAATCAACCATGGTAATAATTAGCTGATGATCCAACTCCTGAATTTTTAAGGTAGGTGCTGGAGGCCCATCCAAAATTTGAAACTTGTTGTTAAATAGTTTCTGTGCTTTATCTGATGCAAGACGCAAGAGATTTAATGAACCGGTAGCCCCACCAGAGGTTGTTCTTGACCAAACAACACCCACGGTTACATAATTGACCGCGCCTGGTTTAAGGTTAAACGGACCAGCCGATTGAAGATAACGACGGTCTCCCGGAGTATTACCCGCACTTTTTTCGTGCCATTGCGCAGGACTTGTTGGGTCTCCAGGGAACATATAGCTGGTTGGAGCACCTGTTTGGTATCCGTTACCGCCTTCGGTAATTGGAGATCCATCTTTCCAGATTCCTCTTAGATATCCATAATAATGCTCAGCAGTAGTTGGATTTCCGTTTACTGAGAAGTCATTGTTATAGTAAACAAATTTAGTCAAGCCAATTTCATTTCCAGCTGAGTCACGAGGTCCTTCGAAGAAAGTTGTTCCTACAGATGGCGGATTCAATCCATATCCAAGGATCCCTTCATCATCGTCATCACCATTATAGCAGAAACCTAAATTTCTACCTACATCCACACCAACATAATCATCAGAATAGTTACCTAAATCTGCATCTACCCATTGTCCGAAATAGCAATCGCGAATCTCGTCAAATGAACGGTTGGTGATTTTGGTTTTATAGAAAGTCATATTATTTACCTCGTCGTTTGTTGCAAACGCAAAGGCAATCGTTTGAAGTTCAATACCAATTGGAATACCACCTGTTTCAGAGTGAATATTTCCTTTGTCATTATAGACAAAGAAAAGCATTTGATCAGGCTGATCTTCCGGGCGGTTACGGTCGACTGGACGCGTTGGATCTAAAATCGGATAATCTCCATTCGAAGGGTCATAGGATCCATCACCAAACACGTCGAAGAAAGGTGCCAAAACGGTAGGCTCACCTGTTCCCATTCCACCATTACCTGGCCAATTTAGAATATCATCTGTAGCAGTGGTATAATCGATAACCGTTTTCTCAATGTCTTCACGGTTTACCTTCCAAACTTTGTCATAATAGCTACAACGCGCTTTATCAACTTCGCCCGTTGCCGTATCTAATGACCCTGGAAAATAATCACTACCACTTTGGCGGTAGGTCATGGCGGCAACTTTTAAGTTCCCTCCAACATCAAGTCCACCTACCCAGATAGCTCCAGCGAACATGGAGTTCTTTCTAATGCCATTCGGGTCTGTTACTTTAGGAACCTCATATTTCGCAACCGAATTGAGATCCCACCACATATCACCGCCATTCAAGATACGGGCACGGACGTTATTCACGTCTATATCCACCTGAGCGGTAGCTGGTAAACAACCTGCAGCTTTTCTTTGAAGCATGCCATTGTTTTGTCTTCCTGTATTTGGGGCACCAATCACTTCCTTGGCCTCAGCTTGTTGCAAGCTTAAGAAGGCACAAAAGCCAATTGCTAATCCCTTTATCGTGTTCATTTTCATCTTCGTTCTAATTACTGAGTTTTAAAAATCAAGTTTGATGTTCAATCTGATTCTCCTTGGTAACCCGTAATAACCAGGATTTGCGAGTGCAGTGTTATACAAATCAATAAAGGCTTGCTGAGAAACAGCTTGCTGAATCGCTTGCTGTCCGTTAGCTGAGTTCAAATAACCATCAGTATCAGGCGATCCGGTATAGGGGTGAACGGAACGAATGTTTTGAAGGTTAAGGAAGTTTTGAACCCAAAGTGTGAATTTCAGCTGACCGTATTTTACAACACCATCTTTGTTTTTGCCGAGTTTCACATTAAATCCTTTATACACTTGAATATCATTTTGCATTTGCCATGGTAGTCTTGAACCGAAAGGAGTTCCTTTAATCGGGCTTCTAACTACTATACCACTTTGAACGTTTGGAGTTGGAATTTGGTTGGCTGTGTATGGAATTCCTGAGAAAGCATTTAACAACATACCTACCCCAGCGTTTGAGAAGATTTGTTTTCCGTTGACCACCGGACCGTTATATTCCTTACCACCTCTGTAATCAAAGAACAAATTCAACTTGATATTATGACGGATGTCAATGTTCAATGGGAAAAGGTTTCTAAGGTTAGGTTGTCCTGCTGAGATCAAGGCTTGTTGAGAATTTGTTCCTGAACCTGTACCATCTGCATACTGCAAGGTATAGTTTACGTCCATGTTCAAGTTACCCGCATCACGAAGTTCGTATTCTACACGGAAACCTTTGATTGTTGCAAAGTCAATATTAGCATATGAAATATAACTAACCGGGTACGCGTAATTGAAGCGGAATTGCTGAATCAAGTTACGTTGCTCACGGTAATTTGCAATCAAACTAAGTCCAGAATTATCTGATAATTTTTGTTTGAACCCAATCTCGTAATCAGTGGTTAATTGAGGTTTCAATGCTGGATTTGCCACCACATTAGTTGGATTAAATCTCAAATAGTAGAATGAGTTAATCGGTGCAAAACTCGCTCCTGCATCAGGACGTTGTGCAATCACATCATAATTGGCAAAGAATCTTGCTTCTGATGAAATTGGAAAGTCAAACCAAATACGAGGAAGTACATTCACTTGAGGCTCATAGCTTTTAAATGAGGCCCCTGATACCACTTCGTTATTTGGATCAACCAAGTAAGGTTGAATAGTTCCTGCGGCTGTTTGATTTGCAATAACCGCAGGGTCTTGAATTTGTATACCATCTTTATTATACCAGATATTATTATTCCGGTATCCAAGAATATTCAATGGGTTTTTTGAATTGTTTACATAAACATAGTAATCATCTCCTACTCCATTTGGATGAGAAATGGCATTACCGTTGATATCACTTACCTCGCCAGCTGTTTTAACTGGGTAAAGTGAATAAGGGTCTTTTAATACGGGTTGATTCGCATCATAACGCTCGATACGAACTCCAACACGGAAGATTAAATCTTTGAAGGCAAATTTATCTTGAACGAATGCGGCAGTATATATCGGCATAAATGCTCCAACTGAGCGATTCAAAGGATCATCTGTAAAAGACTCAATACTTTGTTTTCCACCAATTTTTTTACCCAAATAATCATAACCATAGTAAGATACTACCGCGTTACCATTATTTAATAACTCATCCGCGCTGAAGAATTCAAGTTTCAGATCAGATGGATCATAGGAATTGACGTCAATTAAGGTTGATTGATCTACTAAGTTTCCATAGCTATCAACTTTTCCGTTTTCGATTAAATATTTCCTAAAGTTTTTATCGAAAGTAGACTGTGTACCTTCATCTACTTTAGCATTGAAGTTTACGATATCAGTGAATACTCCATTCTCATCATATTGGAGCAATGGGTTAGACTCGTCCAAACGCATTCCATTATTCAAACGAGCACTATACTGCCATGCGAGTTGCCAGAGTGAGCTTGCTCCAACACCATAGCCTCTGCTTACGCGTTGCTCATAATAGATACCAAATTTCAAATCATGCCCTTTCATAGAGGCCTCTCCCACTGCATTCAAAGAATACTGCTCAGATTGTGATTTGGAATATCCAGTAATCACGTTACCGGCATTCACCCACATATTTGAATAAATTCCAATGGGGCTTTGACCATTTGTTAAACCGGCATTACTACCACGCAACTGAGAGAAACTCGTTACGTTCCCATCAACATAGTCATAATAATTACTGGTATAGTTCGCGAGTATTGGATTTTTTGTTGGTGTCCGGTCGAAAGTATAAGATGTATCAGCAAATCCAATTTGGCGGAAATAATTTTTCAACCATACCGAGTCACCATCAACAATATATAAATCACCTCCAGCTCCGTTCGGGCCATCACCTGTTCCGCGCAATTCATATTGCGGACGAGAATAGGTGGTGTATTTGCCAATATATCCATAATCGAACAGGTTATCCTGATGCACAGCATCTTGGCTTGTACCCCATGTGGACTGGTATTGTAAACTAACAGAATAAAATGCTTTATCAATCAAGCGTTTTTTCGCGTCTTTATTGGACGGATCTACTGGAGCCACCAATTTCTGCGTGAAAGTCAAATAGGACAATAAGCTCGAAGAGATGCTCTGAGAGTTATTATTCGAATTGAAAAGGGAGTTTCGGAAGCTATAGTTAAGTCCATTAAAATAATTGAAGGTACCTCCCAATAAAATACTAATCCTATCGTTAGGTGCATAGTTGATGTTACCAACTGCATTCACACTGTAGGCCGGAGTATTTTGTTTTGCTTGAATATTCTCCATGTCGTCCTGCGTAACAAATTCTGCAGTCGGCACGAATCCTTGACCTATTGGCGATGGACGCAATGGTGTTTCCTCAATGGACTTCAGTTGATCAGGCTTAAGTGCCCAAACTCCTACAGAAGAAGGAGAACCATCTGCCCTATAATTGAAGTTACCCGCAAACATGTACCCGATTATGGCACGTTCCGTTTGCTTGCCTTTATTCTTAATATACAACGGTCCTGTAAAATACGTCTCTACCTGATTGTAGTGGTATTTATCAAAAAGACTTGATGTGATCAATTCGACGCCACCACGGAAGCGGGTAGATGGCGGAGGTGTTGTAATGGAAATCGCCCCTCCGGTAAAGTCACCGTATTCTGCAGGAATACCTCCTGTTACAACGTTTGTTTGACCAATACCATTTTGAGGAAGTGCCACACTACCAATTACACGAACACCATTTATATAATACGCTGTTCCAGAAGCACGAGCTCCACGGAAACTTGGTGTTCCTCCGTCCAAACTGAATACTCCCGAACCCATATTGGCAATCGAGTTGGTATTCCTGTTTGGAACTTTTTTAATTTGGTCGCCATCAAGTGTTTTACCATTATCATCCGCACGAATGATTGGGTTTTTGTACACTTTCTTCACAACCTCTGGGATTTCCGTTACAGACTCTGACATCTCAATATCGAGAAAGGTAATCTGATCTGGTTTTACCAGCACATCATCGAATTCAACAGGGTTGTATCCGACGAAACTAATTTTGATGGTATACTTACCAGGAGTCAAGGCTGAGATGGAGTATTTTCCATCTAGGTCAGTCAAGGTTCCCCCAGCATTATATCCACCTAAAAAAGCAGCAACTTGGACAAAATCCAATGGCTGCTTGGTCTTTGCATCCTTAATTACACCACGAATTTCTCCTCTTTGGGCCTGCCCAAACGTCGAAGGAACGGTGAAAAGAAGAATGACTAAACACGCGTAGAGCTTCCTAATCATACTTGTTTTGAGTTAATTACAATAATCGATAAGCGGTATTTAACAAGCGACCAAGTTAAAATTTATTTGTCCAATATTCCAAGTAATAACAAGGGCAAATTTCATCTTAACTTAACAGTGACTCAATCTTGGCCAAAAGCACCTCGGATATCTTACGATAAGAAGCAGTGGTCCAACCACCGATATGAGGAGTAAGAATAACGCGATTAGTCTCAATCATGTGTTGTAACATTCTCTTCTCTTCTTCGTTCCACGTGTGTGGCTTCTCATTTTCCAAAACATCTAAAGCGGCGGCTTTAATCTTACCACTTTTCAATCCCTTCAGGACATCTATCGTATTCATGATTCCACCGCGAGAAAGATTTAATAGATAAAAGGGCCGAGCAACCTTAGCTATTAGGCTATTGTTAATCAATCCTTTATTCTCTTCATCCAGTGGTATATGAAAGCTCAAGACATCCGCCTGGTCGTATACCTCTTCAAGTAACGCAGGCTTTGCATAGGGGGTTGGAATGTTTTTTAAGATTTTATCAAAAAATAAAATGCGACAACCAAAACCGCTCAGTTTTTTCGCAAAAGCCTGTCCGGTATTTCCAAATCCAATAATTCCAACGGTCAGTTCGCTGAGTTCATCTCCTCTGTTAGCTTCTCTATTCCAAAAACCGAGTTTAACCTCATCAAAAGCCTTGGGAATATGACGTGTTAAAGCCAGCAACAAACCGATAGCATGTTCTCCTACCGCATCTCTGTTTCCTTCCGGAGCATTTATGCATACAATCCCACGACTGCGCGCTTCTTCTTCATCTACATTATCCATACCCGAGCCTGCACGCGCAATGAACATAAGGTTAGTTCCACGTTCAAAAAGGCTTTTATCAACCTGTAATTTTGAGCGCACAACTAATCCACTGCATTGTGGTATAAGTTCCAATACTTGCTCTCGAGAAGCTTGGGGTTCGTATAAATAGGCGATGCCAAGCCGCTGCAGCCCTTCCATTAAGCTTGCGTGCATGTCATCAACGATTAAAACGGGTAAATTAAGATCCATCTTAATTCAAAGAACGGCATTGCATCAGAATTTCACCCCTGAATTTCTGAAGTTTTTACGGGTTTGAATGGAAACGAGATGAATCAATGAAACGGTTGCATGGCAAACTTGCCTAGGCCCAAAGATTCATTTCTTTTAGTTTGGGCTGTCCAGGGAAAAATATCCTAGCAGTTTCCTCGAAAGAGGATGTGAAGTCAGAAAGATAAAATTCATGTTTAGCAGCGGAAACCTGCTTGTTTAAAAGGCCTTTTTCAATCAACTGCAGTTGAACCGCATCAGCCACGGCACCAGCAGAATCTATAATTCGGACCTCATCTTTATAATAATTATGAATCTCTGCCTGTATTAAAGGGTAATGGGTACAAGCCAAGATCAGGGTATCTATCTTATCCAATGTTTTACGAGACAGGTAGGAATTAATAATTGTTTGGCTAATCTTATTATTAAAAAAGCCTTCTTCAATCATGGGTGCTAATAATGGTGTTGCTAATTCGGATGTGCTCATATAGGCATGGGCCTTCTGAATTCTCTTGGTATATGCACGCGTACTTACTGTGCGCTTTGTGCCAATGATACCGACATGCTTGGTTTTTTCCATATCAGCCAAATGTGCCACAACAGGATCTATCACATTTTCGGACAATACTTCCTTTCCACAAATCTTTTTTACTTCACGAAAAGCGACGGCCGAAGCAGTATTGCATGCCACAACAACCATCTTACACCCTTTACCAATTAAAAAGTGTGTGATGGCGGAACAATATGCTTGAATTGCTTTTGCCGATTTATCCCCGTAGGGCAAATGCGCCGTGTCTCCAAAGTAAATGATTCGTTCATTGGGCATTCTTTTAAGAATTGCATTAGCCACGGTAAGGCCACCAATGCCTGAATCGAAAA
>Ga0100378_1003088_pt1 | contig 16156 bp, 8 predicted proteins | sample CryGeymeta201502_FD_81535 | JGI IMG/M metagenome (GOLD analysis project Ga0100378, IMG submission 81535) | Groundwater microbial communities from Crystal Geyser aquifers in Utah, USA - Crystal Geyser metaG 2015-02 | ecosystem: Environmental > Aquatic > Deep subsurface > Groundwater | place: USA...
CAGATTTAACGGGTTCGTTAAAGATGGAGGCCTTTGCGGCGGAGTTCCCCGAAAGGTTTTATCAAATGGGAATATCCGAGGCCAACATGATGGGTGTGGCTGCCGGGTTGGCAACAGGAGGTTTTATCCCTTATACAGGAACCTTTGCTAATTTTAGTACAGGCCGGGTATATGATCAAATCAGACAATCCATTGCCTATTCGGGGAAAAATGTAAAAATCTGTGCCTCACATGCCGGGGTTACTCTTGGCGAAGATGGAGCAACCCATCAAATTTTAGAGGACATTGGATTGATGAAAATGCTTCCAGGAATAACCGTGATCAATCCTTGCGATTACAACCAGACTAAGATGGCGACCATCGCCATTGCTGATTACCAGGGACCTGTATATCTTAGGTTTGGCCGTCCTAAAGTGGCAAATTTTATTCCTTCTGACAGCGAATTTATCATTGGCAAAGGTATTTTGATGACAGAAGGTACCGATGTAACCATCGTAGCCACCGGACATCTGGTATGGAAAGCGCTGGAAGCAGCTGATGAACTTCACTTGCAAGGAATAAAAGCGGAAGTCATCAACATCCACACCATTAAACCTCTCGACACTGAATTGTTACTCAAATCGATCAGGAAAACAGGATGTGTGGTGACGGCGGAAGAACATCAGCGCAACGGTGGACTGGGCGACAGTGTTGCTCAGTTGCTTTCGCTGGAGTATCCTGCCCCGATGGAATATGTAGCCGTGAACGATCAATTCGGGCAAAGCGGAACACCTGAAGAGTTAATGCAGGTTTATGGCCTCGATACAGAGCATGTAGTTTTGGCTGCTAAAAAGGTTCTTCTTCGAAAATAACACCCCGCCGGAAGTTTACAATACATTCCCGGTAAAAAAAGATGTATTTTCGTTGGTTTGCAATTAGCTGGTTCACCAAGTGATTAGAAGATTTTATTATATATTAACCATTTGTGCAACAGTTATTTTAATCCCAAATAACTGCCTTTCTCAGAATTGCAATGTGATTGAATTAAAGGCTCCTTCCTATCTTTTGCTTCGCGATACAGCCATCCACATTCTTCACGATACTACCGTAAAGATTTGTGAACAATACATTCTGCTGACAGAACAAAACGGATACTACTTTTATAGCAAATTAAATACTGCATCTGATAAACATCTGTTTCTGAAAGATATATACAAAATGGTGCTGGCAAGCCCCCCGCCGGATACGGTGCTTCAGAAGCAAAACATGATAAAAGCCGAAGATGTATATCAACGCTTTTCGGGCAAACCCATCAGCAAAATACGGATCAAGGTGCTTAAGCCATTTGGGCCTACCATTGCCGACACCAACCGGCCCGTTATCACTTACGTGGAAAGGAACCTCAACCCAACACATTTTATCTCGCGCGATTGGGTAATTAGAAACAAGTTGCTTTTTAACGAAAAAGACACCATTAATCCTTTGTTGATGGTTGAAAACACACGTCTCCTTGCCGATTTGAGCTACTTACAAGATGCAGCGATCATTGTGTCAACTGCTCAAGGCGATTCGGTTGAAGTGCTGGTATTGGTAAAAGACAAGTTTCCATGGCTGGCAGTACCTAATATTATCAGTACTAGTAACGTACGAATCTATGGTCAACACGCTAATATTTTTGGACTGGGGCAGAGTTTGGGATTTGAAGGTACGTATTTGAGCAATAGCACCCCAAAGATATACCTGTCGAGGGCAAACTACTCCGTGGACAATGTTTACGATCAAATTGGCGCTGAACTAAACTACCAGGTGGACAACAACAATCAATTGTATCAGGTTCGGTTTGATCGAAAATTGATACCCAACAAGGTGAACCTGGGTGGTGGATTGGAAATCTCTCAAACATCACAAAACATCATTACCGATCCAACGTATGTGAACAAAAGCCTTTATTACTTTAAATACATGGTTTACGATGCATGGGCGTCTTACCTCTTTCCTGCAAAAAAAATCCTGCCTTTTATCAGACAGCGTGCGCTCTATATCATTCCCGGGATCAGTTACAGCAAAAAGAATTATTCAGAATACACATGGGTGAATATCGACAGCAATAGCCAATTTTACAATTACGATGTGATACTGGGAAACATTGTATTGGCCAAACAGGGTTACTACCGAACCAATTACCTGACCAATTTTGGGAAAGCTGAATATTTGCCCTATGGATTCCAGGCCAGCATCACAACCGGTTATTCGTGGACTGACTTTATGAAAAAACCATACATGGGGTTGGGTTTCTATGTAACCACCCACATCAATAAATTTGGATTTATTTTTGGAAAACTGGATGCAGGAAGTCATTTGATTGATCGATTACAGCAGGGCGCAGTTAGCATCAATGTTCTTTACTTAACCGATTTGCTGGAGACAAAAAGAAATAAATTCAGACTTAAATCGGAAATATCATTTACAACCGGTATCAACAGGTTTACTAATGACTTACTGTATCTGGGCGAAGCGTATGGATTTCTTGGTTTAAAAAAGGAATCATTTTACGGACAACAACGACTTTTCATGGAATCGTCAGTAATCAATTACACCTCTCTTTATTTCGCCGGGTTTCGTCTGGCATTGATTGGTTTTGCAAGTGTAGGAACCATCGGGCCGCAGGATACAAAACTTGTTAACAGAAGATTGGTGTCAAGTTTTGGAGCCGGAGTTTATGTTCAAAACGACTTTCTGGTTTTCAGCTCCGTTGAATTTAAAGTAGCTTATTTCCCGGTAACCCCTCCCGGAGTCTCCCATTTTGGCCTCACATTTTCATCTGAGAACCTATTGAACAGGATTAATTTCCTTGTTACAAAACCAAGGCTGGTGGCTTATCAATAGTCGTTTGGAGTATAGGTTATTGAAAGTTCTATCTATTTTTATGTAAATAAAAAAACATCGGACCGAAGCCCAATGCTTTTTTTTTAACTCAATTGATAATTGTTTTAGCCTTTGTAAAAAGGAGTCCTGGTAATAACAGCCTTTGCCGACTTTCCACGTATAGGAATATAAATTTCGGCTCCTTCTTTCCAATAGGGTTTGGTTACATAGGCCATGCCAATGCCCTTTTTCAACATGGGCGACATGGTTCCTGAAGTAACATGACCCACTACCTTTCCTTCTGCATCAACCACCTCATAATGATGCCGTGGGATGGCACGATCCTCCATTACAAAACCTTTCAGTCGATATTCAACACCTTGATATCTTTGAGATTCGAACAAGGGCCTGTCGATGAAATCGTTGCCTTCTACAAATTTCGTAATCCAACCCAAGCCTGCAGAAATAGGGGAAGTAGTATCATCGATGTCGTTTCCATAAAGGTTAAAGCCTGATTCGAGGCGAAGGGTATCACGTGCACCCAGTCCGATGGGTTTTATGCCATATGCCTCACCAGCTTTCAATACCGCTGTGTATATGTTCACGGCATCTTGGTTCTTCATATAAATCTCGCATCCACCCGAACCGGTATATCCTGTGGTAGAGAAGATAATGTCTTTAACGCCAGCGAATTCAATGACTTTGAATGTGTAATATTCCATATCCGTTATTGTGGTTTCAGTAAGCGACTGCATGGCTTTTAACGCCAGAGGTCCCTGAACAGCCAACTGGGAAAATTCATCGCTCGCGTTGGTCAGTTTTGCCCCCATGGTGTTGTGTTTGCTTACGTGGGCAAAATCTTTATCAATGTTAGAGGCATTCACCACAAGAAAATATTTTTCCGCGTTAAAGCGATACACCAGCAAATCGTCTACAATTCCACCTCGTCCATTAGGATAGCAACTGTATTGCACTTTACCATCGTGAAGGACTGCTACATCATTGCTGGTTACTTTTTGAACCAGTTCAAACGCTTTGGGTCCTTCGACCCAAAACTCGCCCATGTGCGATACATCGAACACACCGAGTCTTTGTCTAACCGTTTCATGTTCTATATTAATTCCTTCAAATTGAACCGGCATGTCGAATCCCACGAATTCAACCATTTTAGCACCCATTTTACGGTGCATCGCATTTAAAGCTGTTTTTTTCATCATCTGATTTTTTGTGGTGCAAAATTAGTCAATTGAATGAAAACATGGATAGGTTTATTGTGAAAAAATTCACAAAAAAACGATCCTTCTGTCTGGCCATTGCTTAAGTCACCTCCCGGTAACGATTGCAAGAGGGGTTTCCCATCAGAAATCCTTTACAACTACTATCAGGAAGTTAATATCACTGATCCTGCTAACAATGATTCACTTTAACATACACGAAGTGTTATTTTTGCAAAAAAACGATGGATAATATGAAAAAAATCGCCCTGGTGGCTCATGACAACAGAAAATCGGATTTGATTGAATGGGTTAAGTTTAATAAAGGAAACCTGATTAAGCACGATTTGTTCTGTACCGGTACCACCGGAATCATGGTGGAGAGCGCACTTGGAGAGGGTTATAATGTAACGCGCCTTAAATCGGGACCTTTGGGAGGTGACCAGCAATTGGGGGCACTCATTGCAACAGAAAAAATCGACTTCCTGATTTTTTTCTGGGATCCCATGTCTTCGCATCCCCACGACGTAGATGTTAAAGCATTGCTCCGATTGTCGGTTTTGTACAACATCCCCACGGCCTGCAACCGATCAACGGCTGATTTATCATTAGCTCAACACTTTATAACAGCAACTACCAGCGGACTTTAAAAGATTATTCGGTCTATCTTAACCGTCCGGTATAACCATTCATCCCCCCAAGCCTGTTATATTTGCAAAATCATTGTCTGCAAATTTGCAATTTACATGGAACAATTCTACTTTTACGGCGAATTAGGTTAAAACTAAATCCAAAACCAAAATATTGTGAAAAAGTAAAACCAATCACCATGAAAAGACACTTCCTTTTTTTTGTAACCATTTGCTTTATGATGACCACTGCTTGCATGCAAAACAATCAAAGAAACCAGATTCAATATCCAAAAGCAAAAAAAACCGATACCACAGATGTTTATTTTGGTCAGGCAGTATCTGATCCGTATCGTTGGCTTGAAGATGACAATTCGGACGAAACCGCTGAATGGGTAACCGAAGAAAATACCATCACCAATGAATATTTATCGGCCATACCGTTCAGGGAACAATTGCGAAAACGGTTAACTGACATTTGGAACTACCCAAAATATGGAGTTCCTTTTAAAAAGGGAGTCCATTTCTTTTTCTTTAAAAATGATGGAATTCAAAATCAAAGTGTTCTGTATATTCAAAATGCGCTTGATGGTGAACCTGAAGTATTGCTTGACCCGAACCAGCTTTCAGAAGACGGTACAGTGGCGCTTGCAGGGATGGGAATTAGTAAAAACGGAAAATACCTGGCCTACAGCATTGCCCGCGGGGGCTCCGATTGGAACGAAATTTATGTCATGGACATCGATACACGCGAAATATTAAAGGACCACATCAATTGGGTGAAGTTTTCAGGAATTTCATGGAAAGACAATGGTTTCTTTTATTCCCGATACGATAAACCCGACGAAGGCGAAGAGCTGAAAGGACAAAACAGGTTCCACAAAGTATGTTATCATGATCTGGGAACAAATCAGGAAAACGACCAATTGATTTATGAGGATAAAAGTCAACCTTTGCGTACCTTTTCGGCCTACACAACTGAGGACGAAGCCTTTTTAATGATTAGCGAATCAGAAAGCACCAGCGGAAACAGTCTGTATGCTTCTAAAATAAATTCACTAAAGGAATTAGATTTTAAAAAAATCGCCAATGGATTTGCTAATGATTTTCAGGTAATAGACCATATAGGTGACGAATTAATCATCATCACCAATTTTGAAGCCCCCATGCAAAAACTGGTGCTTTCCGATTATAACAACAGCGATCCAAAAATGTGGAAGAACCTCATTCCGGAGAAAGAACAGGTGCTTGAGGGTGCCGGTTTGGTTGGAGATTTCTTGTTTACCCAATACCTGGAAGATGCCAGCAGTAAGGCTTATTTTTATAATCTGGAAGGAAAACTTATTCGCGAACTGGAACTCCCCACGTTAGGTACGCTGAGTGGTTTTAATGGTGAAAAAGGTGACCCCATTGCTTTTTATGGTTTTTCTTCTTTCACCATTCCTTCGAATGTATACCAATACGACCTGACCTCGGGAATCTCTACCATGATGCATGCTTCAGAAGTTGATTTTGATGGCACCCAATATCAAACTGAACAGGTGTTCTTCGCCAGCAAAGATGGCACCAAAATTCCCATGTTCATTGTTCACCGGAAAAACCTCAACATGAACAACGACAACCCAACTTTGCTATATGGTTACGGTGGGTTTAACATCAGCATGACACCCGGATTCAGCATAAGCCGTGCTGCTTTTCTTGAACAGGGAGGTGTTTTCGCGATGGTCAACTTGCGTGGTGGAGGCGAATATGGTGAAGCCTGGCATAAGCAAGGCACCTTATTAAATAAGCAAAATGTATTTGATGATTTTATTTATGCTGCCAAATACCTCATCAACAACAAATATACTTCGGCTGAAAAACTGGCCATTGCAGGAGGATCGAATGGGGGATTGCTTGTCGGCGCTTGTATGACGCAGGAACCTGAACTTTTCAAAGTAGCCATTCCCATCGTTGGCGTGATGGACATGTTGCGCTATCATCACTTTACCATTGGTTGGGCATGGGCATCCGATTATGGACGCAGCGACGACAATGAAGAAATGTTTAATTACCTCTATGGATATTCGCCTCTGCATAACATAAAAGCGGATGTAAACTACCCTGCAACCCTGGCCATAACCGCAGATCATGATGACCGTGTGGTACCGGCACATACTTTTAAATTTATGGCTACCCTCCAGGAAAAAGACGGAGGGAACAACCCGATGTTGGTGCGCATAGAAACAAAAGCCGGCCATGGAGCCGGAAAACCTACTTCTAAACAAATTGATGAATCAACTGACATGTACAGTTTTATTATGTACAACCTGGATATGCACCCGGTATTTGAATAACTTAACCATTTCTTAACATGAAAACGTTCTGTGGATGAGAGAATTGAATACTCTTGCAACTCAGATTGAAAAATTGAAATATGGAAACATTCTACCTGTTTATCGTTATACTGCTATTTGTTCTGGCAGCATCGGATCTGGTTGTTGGTGTAAGTAATGATGCTGTAAACTTCTTAAATTCAGCCATCGGCTCAAAGGTCGCTCCTTTTAAAATCATCATGCTGATCGCTGGATTAGGAGTGCTGGTGGGGAGCGTTTTTTCATCCGGAATGATGGAGGTAGCCAGGAAAGGCATTTTTAATCCGGGGGAATTTTATTTCTCCGAAATCATGTTGATTTTTTTGGCGGTAATGGTTACAGATGTCATTCTTCTAGATGCATATAACACCATCGGGTTGCCTACATCGACAACGGTTTCCATTGTATTTGAATTACTTGGTGCAGCTGTCGGGATGGCTACCATTAAAATCATCATGAATGATGACATAACAAGTATCAGTCAATTCATAAACTCCTCAAAAGCACTGGCCATCATATCTGGAATATTGGTGTCCGTAGTCATAGCGTTCACGGTGGGAGCGATGATACAGTACTTTATCAGGATTGTATTTTCGTTCAATTACAAAAAACGCATGAATTATTTTGGATCTATTTGGGGGGGTCTCTCTTTTACCGCCCTCACCTATTTTATTTTGCTAAAAGGGGTTAAGGATGCTACTTTCATGCCAGAAACAACGATAGATTATTTTCAGGATCATGCTACCATGATCCTTTTTATCAGCTTAATTGGTTGGACCCTTTTACTGCAATTACTCCACATATTGTTCAATCTAAACATTTTAAAGGTGATTGTCCTGGTGGGTACCTTTTCGCTGGCTATGGCATTCGCTGGTAACGACCTGGTGAATTTTATTGGGGTTCCTTTGGCAGGTTACAGTTCCTGGCAGATTTTTACCTCTTCTGAAGGAGGTGTCGCAAATGATTTCCTGATGACAGGCCTTTCTGGAAAAGTCCAAACCCCTATATTGTTTCTCATCGGAGCCGGTATTATTATGGTAATTACCTTGTTTACCTCCAAGAAAGCCAAAAGTGTGGTCAAGACTTCCCTTGACTTAAGTCGTCAGGAAGAAGGCGATGAGCGGTTTAAACCCAGCTGGTTTTCAAAAGCCCTCGTCAGGTCATCGATGAACCTCAACAGCAACATCCGTAAAATACTTCCTGGCAGATTTGTTAAAGCTATTGAAAGACAATTTGAACCAATAGCCAAACAAAAGGTGAAAGATCCTGATCCACCTGCTTTTGACCTGATCAGGGCTTCCGTTAACCTGACTGTCGCAAGCATCCTGATTGCCTTGGGAACCTCGCTTAAATTGCCATTATCAACCACTTATGTAACCTTTATGGTAGCCATGGGGACTTCGTTGTCGGATAAAGCCTGGGACCGTGAAAGTGCTGTTTACAGGATATCCGGGGTTCTTGCTGTTATTGGGGGCTGGTTCCTGACTGCTTTTAGTGCATTTACACTTGCATTGATCGTGGTGTATTTGTTTTATTTTGGACAGGTTTACGCCATTGTTGCCATGTCGGTTTTTGTTATCTATCTAATTTACAGATCTCACCGCTATCACAACAAGACTGAAGAAAAAGCCATTGAAGGCACACAAGAAGTTTATGGTCTAACCGATGAAAATATTGGAGAAAAAACTGTGAAGACTGTAATCAAGAACCTGAGAAAGATTTCAGTATCGATCAGTAATATCTTTACCGGAATTGAACTGGAAGATCGTAAACAATTAAAGAAAATACAACGCGATCTGGATGCCACTACCGCCAAAACTAAATACCTGAAGGACCACATTACTGTAATTGTTGACAAGCTGAAGAAAGACTCTACTGACACTGCCTACTATTTTGTTCAGGTGCTCGATTATATGCGTGAAATGCTTCATGCCATTTCGTATATCAACCGTCCGGCCATCGAACACATCGAAAACAACCACAAACCGTTCAACGAAGAACAGATAGCGGAACTAAAACAGCTTCAGGAGGTAATTGTTAAATTTTTAAACCTGATCATTCTAAGTATCGAAGGGAAAGATTACTCGAAACAAGAGGATATACAGGCCATTCTAAATCAGTACCTTCACCTCATTGAGAAGTGTAATAAAAACCAGATTGGCCGTATTAAAACCGCTGCTTCAGGAACAAAGACCAGCATCCTCTTCCTGAATATCCTTAACGAAAGCAAACACCTGGCTCTGATGGGATTCAATCTGTATAAATCGCAACGAGATTTTGTTGTCCTCAACAAGAAACTGAACTAACTGAAAAGGTCGCTCATTTAAAAAGCGGCCTTTTTTATTGTTTTATACCTGAAATAAAGCGCGGTTTTCCGTTTAAATCATGTTTAAGATGCACGGCCTTATAGTCCCAAGTATTGAGCAAAGCGACCATTTCCGTTCCCATCGCCTCATTGATCTCAAAATAAATGCGCCCTTCTGGCTTTAATAACAGCTGTGCCTGTTTAAGTATTCCTTCGTAATACAAAAGTGGTGTTTCGTCGGGCACAAACAAGGCTGTATAAGGTTCATATTCGAGAACGTTAGGCTGCATGACCGATTTCTCACTTTGCATCACATATGGAGGATTACTGATCACCACGTCCACAGGATCCAATTCGATTTTCTCCTGGAAAATATCGCCTTTAAAAAAGTGTACGTCCAATCCATTCGATTTCGCATTTTGCAGAGCAACCACCAATGCATCGCTGCTTTGGTCATACCCCCAGACAGAGGCATTTGGCAAACCCTGCTTGATGGCCAGCGCGATGCACCCACTCCCTGTGCCGATGTCCAGGATTTTTAATCCTTGTGCCGTTTCTATTTGTAATATCCAATCTACCAATTGCTCAGTTTCAGGCCGGGGAATCAGCACCGCCGGAGTGACTTGCAAACTTAAATTTAGAAATTCCACCTTTCCAATAATATATTGAACCGGAACATGGCTTTTAAGGCTTTTAACAGCAAAGTGGAGCGACAACATTTCCGATTCCGACAGTCTCCTTTCGGGATTTAATAACAAGGCTGATTTCGTCATTCCGAAAAAATCCTCCGTCAACCAAAACACCATTTGGGCAGCTTCCTCTTTTTTGTAGGTTGGCATTAGCTCCGCAATACAATCGCTCACCAACTGCTTTAACAAGTTGTTTTTAAATTTCATCCTGCAAAGGACTTAAATTAAGCTTTACCTTAAACAAAATCGGTTAATTTCGCTTGATTAAGATCAACAACAGGAAAAAAATGGGTGCACGCATCATATTGCTTTACGGAAAACAAAATGAGGGAAAAACCACTAGATTGCTGGAAATATTTGATGAGCTAAATAAATTAAAGACCGTGATGGCAGGTTTTGCCGCTCCCGGCGTTTGGCACAATGGACAAAAAACAGGTTATAATTTGTTAGTCCTGCCAACGCGAAATTTACTCCCACTAGCTTCAATTATTCCCGATCAAAACCCGGTTCAGCACGGGAGGTTTTTTTTTAATCAAGCCACCATTGATCATGGCAACCAACTGATTTTAAACGCGATAAAAACTAAACCTGCTATGTTTTTTATCGATGAAATTGGACGGTTTGAGCTGGAGAGCCATATCTGGCATGATTCGTTCCGCTTAATAACTCACATTAAAAACATGACACTTATTGTTGGAGTGCGAGAACAGTATTTAGCCGGGGTAAAAGAAAAATTCAAACTCCAAAAAACCACCGATTTTCACATATCTACCGATATTAAAATCATCATTAAATGTATGCAAAAATTAGCATCATTGGGTAATCAGGATTAACCCTGGCGAGATAATTGTATCCAAAACCACCCACATCTTCAATTGGATTGAAAAATACCCTAATTTTACATGGAATTTAAAAGGTCGTTATCCATTTATCCAATCCAGGTTTTATGAATTTTAAAGGTATAAAAGTGAAAAAAACCACCCTTCAAACAAAACTACTTGTTTATATTCTTGCACCTACCATTCTCATTTTCTCGGCAACACTTATTTATATTGTCTTTAACACCAAAAACATGGCTGTTGAAAAAGCAACTGCGTATGTTGATGCTACTGCACGCGAATCGGCCAATATTGTGAAGGGAAAATTAGATAGTGACATGGCATTGTTCAGAACTATTGCAACAGTATATCAAAACTATCCTCAGGCAGATATCACACGCATCAAGTCAGATCTTGACCCCATCCTTGGAAAAATATTGCTTGCCAACCCACGCTACCTATCGACTTGGACTAGTTGGGAACTGAAGGCCCTTGACCCCGGTTATCCGTTGGAAAACGGACGTAGAAGGATTACCTATTTGAAAGAAAATGACAGTATCAGGATTTTTGAGGAGTTACTTGAATCAGACGGGGTTTCTTCAGGTGGGGTGTATTACGACATCAAGGCCAATCCCCGCGAATTCATGACAGAGCCTTATTATTTCTCATATCAGGGGCATGAAAACGTGCAAATATTAGAAGCAAGTGCTGCAGTTCCACTGATGATCGATCATCAATTTTCAGGTTTGGTGGGAGTCGACATGCAAATGAACAGTTTTTACGACTTGATTGCAGACATTAAACCATTTCAGGAAAGCTATTCAATCATGGTTTCAAATAAGGGAACCATTATTTCATGTCCCGAAAAAAAATACGAAAACACGTCCATAAAGAATTTCCCGATCTCTAAATCCATTCTATTTAACATATCCGACAGCCTGCTTTCAGGCAAGCCGTTCAGCTTTAGCGATCATTCAAACCCAGATCATATAAATTATGTTTCGTTTGTGCCTTTCTATATATACAACCTCGATTATCCCTGGTATATCGCGATCGTTGTCCCGGAAAAAATTATCCTCGAAGAAGCCAACCGAAGTGCCCTTATATCCATCCTGACCGGCGTGTTTGGCATCTTGATCCTGGCCTTTTTAATATGGTTTGTAGCAAAAAAAATCACCACACCCCTTATTTTTACAACCAAAGAGTTGAATGTGTTGTCCACAGGAGCCATCGACCAGGTGAGGGAAATAAAATTAACAACCAGGGATGAGCTTTCCGAGATGGGCAATGCACTCAACAAACTTACCGGTGCCATGAAAAAGAGCGCTGAATTTGCCCGGGATATAGGAAAAGGGCAATATGAGTCAACTTTTTTCTCTTTGGGTAAAAACGATATTCTGGGCAATGCCCTTATTCAGATGCGCATAAACCTGATTGAGTTGCGCACCAAGAATAACGACAACCATTGGCGCCAGGAATCCATTGTAAAAATCAGCGAATTGCTTCAGGGAGACAAAACCGCCACGGACCTTGGAAATCAGATACTCTCAAAACTTGCTGAAATTCTAACTATTCAGATGGGTGCACTTTTCGTTGAACAGGACGATGTTTATAAGCTCATTAGCTCCTACGCCTATTTTAACAGAAAATCAGGAATTAGTGAGTTTAAATTGGGCGAAGGCCTGGTGGGGCAGGCTGCCCTGGAGATGAAAACCATCGCGTACGACCAGATTCCGGAAGACTATATTTTGATTAAATCAGGGTTAGGAGAAACCAAACCTGCCCATATCCTGGTTGTTCCACTCGTTTTTCAAAACCATTGCGTAGCCGTATTGGAATTGGCCAGTTCAGAAGAAATTTCAGAAAAGAAACTGGAACTGATCCGTCAGTTATCTGAAAACCTTGCCATTGGGTTCAACACATTAAGGGTAAACACGGAAATTAAAATCTTGCTGTCGAGAACACAAGAGCAAGCGGAAGAACTAAGGGCGCAACAGGAAGAATTGATGGAAGCGAATAAGGTGCTTGAAGAAAAGTCATCGGCACTTCGGTCGGCGGCTGAAGAACTTCAACAACAACAGGAGGAGCTTAGGGTTACAAATGAAGAACTCATCGAAAAAACCAATTATCTCGAACACCAGAAGGCCGATATCTCGGAGAAAAATTTACAACTCGAAAACACCCGCAACGACCTTGAACGTAAAGCTGAAGAACTGGCCATTGCCAGTAAATATAAAAGTGAGTTTTTAGCCAATATGTCGCATGAACTCCGCACCCCTCTCAACAGTCTGCTCATTCTCTCGAACAGCCTGGCCGAAAACAGGGAAAATAACCTGACCGACGAACAAGTGGAATCGGCCGAGATCATTTATAAAAGCGGTACCGATCTGCTCACCATGATTAACGACATCCTTGACCTGAGCAAGATTGAAGCAGGAAAAATGTCGCTGAATATTGAACCTGTTAACTTACATGAGATTTCATCCAACATTTACAACTATTTTAAGGCTGTAACCCAGCAAAAAAAGCTCGAGTTTGAAATTATCATCGACCCTGACATTCAGGAGGTGATATCAACCGACCAACAAAAAGTTGAACAGGTGCTTAAAAATTTCATGTCGAATGCCATCAAGTTCACATCAAAAGGAAGTGTTAAATTAAGTTTCACGAAAGTAGGAGCCAATGTTGAGTTAAAACGACCCTCCCTGAATAAAAAAACCACCATTGCCCTTACTGTTTCTGATACAGGAATAGGCATCGCCGAAAATAAACAACGTGAGGTATTTGAGGCATTTAAACAAGCCGATGGAAGTATATCCAGAAAATTTGGAGGAACGGGGTTAGGTCTTTCCATTTCGCGCGAGCTGGCCAAACTTTTAGGAGGCGAAATCCAACTTAGCAGTACCGAAGGCGTTGGGTCGTCATTTACATTTTATATCCCGGTCACCGCCACTGCTGTTGAAACCAATGTGCCTGCCAAAGAAACCCCGGAGGCAAAAAAGAATCCTGTGCATGTAGATCCTGAATCCTCTATTTTTGCAGATGACAACCAAACGGTGATAAGCGAAATAGGGCCCATCGATTTCATAAAAGATGACCTGGAAAGTTGGAAACCAGGTGATAAAGTGATTCTTATTGTAGAAGATGATCCGAATTTTGCCAAAATTCTTGTTCAACAATGTCACGAAAAAGGATTCAAATGTCTCGCCAGCCCAACAGGTGAACTGGGATATGAATTGGCCGTGAAAACAGCACCCATTGCCATTATTCTCGACATCAACCTTCCCGGTATTAATGGATGGAAGGTACTTGACTTACTCAAAGAAAACCAATCTACAAGGCATATTCCCGTTCATATTATGTCGGGAGAAGACGAAACCATCATGAGTTCCGGCAAAGGCGCCATCGGTTACCTGACCAAACCGGCCAAGAAAGGGGACTTAGACCTGGCATTTAATAGAATTAACGAATATGTGAGTAAAAAAGTAAGCAGTTTATTGCTGGTTGAAGACGATGCCAATTTGAGGAAATCTATCAAAATACTGATTGGTGATAAAGATGTGAACATTACTGAAGCCACTACGGGAGAACAAGCACTGGATCTGCTTTCGAAAAACACTTATGAATGTATGATTCTCGACCTGGGTTTGTCGGATATGAGTGGTTTTGAGTTGATCAGAAAAATAGAAGCCTCTTCCATTCAAAAAACACCCATTATCATTTATACGGGCAAGGATCTGACAAAAGAGGAAAATGAGATGCTTCAGAAGTATGCTGAAACAATTATCATTAAAGGAGTCAAGTCGGAAGAAAGACTACTGGACGAAACTGCCTTGTTTATGCACAGGGTGATCTCCGATATGCCTAAGAGTAAACAAACCATGATCCACAAGATTCATAGTAAAACAGATCATTTTAAAGACAAGAAAGTACTGATTGTGGACGATGACATGCGTAACATTTTTGCATTAACAAAGGTACTTAGTGAGCAGGGAATGAAAGTGACCAGGGCAGATAACGGGATCACCGCACTTGAAATTCTGGAAAAAGAAACTAATTTTGACGTCATTTTAATGGACATCATGATGCCTGAGCTTGACGGGTATCAAACAATAAAAAGAATCAGGGCTATGGGACCTCTTAAAAATATACCTGTAATTGCGCTTACAGCAAAAGCCATGAAAGAAGACCGGCAAAAATGTATCGATGCAGGAGCAAGCGATTACATGGCTAAACCCCTGAATATTGAAAAATTGTTGTCGTTGCTACGCGTTTGGCTTTATAAATAACCATGGACAGAAAACCAAAAATATTAATTGTCGACGACAAATTTGAAAACCTGATCGCGTTGGAAACGGTTTTGCGTGACGCCAACGTGGAATTCGTTCGTGCCCTTTCGGGCAATGAAGCATTGGGAGCCACACTAAAACACGAATTTGCCCTGGCCATAGTTGACGTGCAAATGCCGGAAATGGATGGCTATGAAACAGTTGAGTTGATTCATAACGACCCGAATATTACCTATTTTCCCGTGATATTTGTTTCGGCCATATACAATGACGAACGTTATGTGATCAAGGGTATCGAAACCGGGGCGGTGGATTTTATTTCAAAACCCATTGTTCCTAAAATCCTAAAAGGGAAAGTCAAGGTTTTTCTTGATTTGTACGAACAAAAACAATTGCTGCAAAGCTCCAACACTGAATTACAGAAAGCCAAAGAAATTGCCGAGAAAAATAATTTTTTAAAGTCCCTTTTTTTGGCCACCATGTCGCACGAAATCAGGACTCCTATGAATGGCATTCTCGGTGTTACAGAATTGCTCAAGCAAACGCCCTTCAATCAGGATCAATTGGATTTAATTAATATTATGATCATCTCCGGGGAGAATTTGTTGGCCATTATAAATGATATAATGGATATTTCAAAAATCGAATCGGGAATGATTAGCCTGGAATATGTTCAGTTTGATTTAAAAAAGCTGATCACAGATTCGATAACCATCCTTAACATTAAAGCCCGGGAACAAAATGACGAACTCTTCTATTCCATTTCCAAGGATGTTCCCCTGTTTCTATTTGGCGACCCGTTGCGCTTAAAGCAGATTATCATCAATCTCATCAATAATGCAATCAAGTTTACAAAAAACGGTACCGTTACGGTGAACATACGAGTGGATGAAAAAACCAAAGACGAGGTTAAACTGCACTTCGAGATCACCGATACAGGCATAGGTATCACCAAGGAAGGATTAACCAAGCTATTCAAATCGTTCAGCCAGGTAAACCAATCTACGCAACGCG
>Ga0100378_1003091_pt1 | contig 16147 bp, 21 predicted proteins | sample CryGeymeta201502_FD_81535 | JGI IMG/M metagenome (GOLD analysis project Ga0100378, IMG submission 81535) | Groundwater microbial communities from Crystal Geyser aquifers in Utah, USA - Crystal Geyser metaG 2015-02 | ecosystem: Environmental > Aquatic > Deep subsurface > Groundwater | place: USA...
ATGATATACTGAAAATAGCAAATTTATAGTGGTTGTCTGGAACCGGTCAGATTTTACATCCAAATGTCAACAACATATAAATTAATAACATGACTAAAACATCTCATATTCTTATCCTTCTCTGTCTGATACTAGCTGTCTCATGTTGGGAGGTTGATGTGGCACCTTGCAATACTCCCAATTGCACCCGCTGTGATGATACTGATACGACTTGCATTTAATGTGCATCGAGCTTCTATCTTAATGCAGAATAATGTAGTTAGTGCTCGGGGGCTATTGATAACTGTGATAGGTGTTCGGCCAATAGCACCTTTGCCGTCACTTGTGAAGCCTGCTCGGATGGATACTATCTCTACAATGAAGGTCAGCAATGTAGATCCTGCTTCCTGGAGATTCCAGATTGTCTCAAGTGCACCCTTGACAACATTAATGTGCTGACATGTGACCTGTGTGAAACAAATTAATTTTTGACTGTGGATGCCAAATAATGCAAAAGTTGTTTTGGTCTGATCGCCAACTGCTAAACCTGCCAAGAAGCAGCCAAATTTCACCAGACCACCTGTTCAACCTGCCAGTAAGGCTACGACCTTTCTGATGACAAATTAACCTGCACTGAAGGTGGTTCAAGTTCTACCTGGATAATAATAGTTTCTGTGGTTGGTGGCGTTCTTCTAATCGGTGTAGGTACATATGCTGTTATTTTCAGGTTTTATGGTGTATCGATGCATAGAGAAAAAGAAGAGAGAGAACAATAGGAGCAAGTTATTATCGGAGGAGGATTATTGAGTGATGTAGATCTATATTTGACTTGGAGGATTATTATTAATGGGATATATGAAGGATCCACAAATACGGGTCAAACTAAAAATAAACACCCTCGGATATATAGTCATAATGCTCCTGATTTGCCATCTCGCAGTAGGACAGCCAACAGAAACGACCTGCTAACTACAATAAAGTCAAGGGGTGCAATGTTTGGTTAAGGGGTGCAAAACATGCTTCACCGCCTAACATTGTCTCCTTTGTGATTAGAGGATTCATTTCCAACCCGCACCAATTGACAATTAATGCCACTGCTAGGCACCCTATTTCTCAGCTGGAGATCAATGCGTACTTTGTCAGGTCAAAATAACCAACTGCGCTGTTTGTTAGGCCACGGGATAAGCGGTTGAATGTTAGAAATGTTAGCAGTATGCCTTTAGAGTAGATGCTCAGAGCTGCCAGCTATGTAATAAGACTCAAGCACACTGCTACTCATGCTCCGATCAAGCTAGTTGCACTTCATGCCAAGTTGGCTACTTTTTGGATTCGCTCAAGGAATGTTAGCGTTGTTTGGCCAACTGCCAGACCTGCACGAATGTCAACGATTGCTAGAAATGCGTGGAAGGATACTATTATTCTGACAAAAAATGTCAAAGATGCTTGGATGACTGCATACTATGTGAGGACAGTTCCAACTGCGAACAGTGCAGATAAGGCTACTACCTAAAAAATGTCACCCTTCAGCCGAAGATATGCGCACAATGTCCTCAGCTATGTCTGCAATGCAAGGATGGAGATTCATGCTTAAAATGTCAAGATGGACATTACTTCGATGCCAGATTAGACCGATGTGTGGTTTGTGGCAACATTGCACAATGTTTGGAATGTACCACTTCAGGCCAATGCTTGAGATGCTCCAGTGAGGAGTACTATCTGGAGTAAGGCAAATGCATGACTTGTTATAACGAGAGCAATCATTGTTTCCTATGTGATGGGTCACCATAGTAGTGTATAGTCTGCTAGCATCAGTACTATTCCAAGAAAGGTATCTGCATGCATTGCAATGAGGCTCAACCTGGTTGCATTTCTTGTATAGACGCTACTCACTGCTAGCAATGTGCAGATAGGTATTTCTTCAAAGATATTCACTCAGTCTGTCACAAATGTGACTAAAAATATCAATACTGTTAGACCTGCACCAGCATCATATGTCTTACTTGCTAACATGAGGCCTATTTCGACCATGGGGAATGTTATCCTTGTTGGTTGGCAGTAGATGGGTGTCATTATTGTGAGGGAGAAGGTGATAGTGTCAACTGTACTGTATGCAAAGATGGTTATTTTTTGACTCAGGAGGGGCTTTGTCTGAAATGTGATCAGTACATGCCTCATTGTCAACTATGTCAGGACATGGACGTGTGTTAGTTATGCAAGGAGGGTTACTTTACAGATGGAGGGGTGTGCTAATCTTGCACTGTTCATTTTCCTCACTGTCGGTAGTGTTATGCAAATGCATGCTAGGCCTGTTTGCCTGAGTACTACTATTCAAATGGATAATGCCTATCCTGCAATTCTTTCGATGAATCTTGTCTGGAATGTGCTGATAAGCATAACTGCACCAAATGTATAGACACTAAATTTGTTTTTCAGGGTGAGTGTATCGATTGCAGCACATTCGATATGCAATGCAGAAAATGCAAGGGATAGTTTCAATGCACACATTGTCTAGATTAATATCATTATGCATATGCTGGAAGTTGTCACTCTTGCAGTCTCTTCAATGATGGTTGTCTGAAGTGCCAGCAGGATTAGTCAACAGGACAGGCGAGTTGCATCTAATGCGGAAGTTAATAGCACTACCTCGATGGCAACTTTTGTCATCTATGTGCCCTTTTCGATGTGAATTGCATTAAATGTCATGAAAAAAATAAATGTTCAGAATGCACCTCCAACCATTACTATGTCGACCCCGTCCAAGGAATATGCAAATTATGCTCCTAAGCCCTGCAATACTGTCTTGAGTGCAGTTCATCAACTGAGTGCACTAAATGCCAAGAGCACACTTTCATTGACTCCCAACATAAATGTTAACTCTGCTCGAATGTTCTACCTCATTGTTTGTAATGCACCTCAGCTGAGCATTGTACTCAATGTTAGGAAAATTACTTTCCAGATGGGAGTGGAACTTGCCAAATATGTTCGCATTTTGTGGTGCATTGTGTCGCCTGTGTTGATAACTCGACTTGTAGTCAATGCGAAGAGGGATATTTTTTGGATTAGCATAAACATTGCCTGCATTGCTCGGATCTCATACCGCACTGCAATACCTGTGCAACAGCCTCCACTTGTGCCTAATGTGAAACAGGTTACTATCCAAATGTCAATAAAACAGCTTGCCTTCCTTGCAACTCGACCCTCCCCAACTGTCTGGAGTGCTCCTCGGCCACCAACTGCACCAAATGCCAATCAGACTCAGGATTCAAGCCTGACCACCACACTTGCGACAAATGTGGCAACATGATCAGTAATTGCATCAAGTGCACAGATTATTACAACTGCACTCAATGCAAGGTGGACACCCTCTATCCCGACAAGAACAACTGTCGACCTTGCAATGACGTATTTCCACATTGTAATGAATGCACCTTAGAGGATCGATGTGTCAAATGCGAGAGCAAATCGTACTTTGTGGAGCAGGGGTTGTGTAGACAGTGCGGGTAAGTACTGGAGGGTTGTTTGTAATGCCAGGACTCCAACACTTGTCTGAAATGTGACACTCCAAAATACTACATGGAAAACAATCACTGCCACCTGTGCAAATAATTTGATCCCAACTGTCTATAATGTTCAGGACACAACACTTGCATAAAATGTACGAGCGATCATTTTTACATTTAAGACGGCCAATGTAAGTCATGTTCTGATGTGATTGAAGGTTGCCAGAGTTGCACTGATTCGCAAACTTGTATCAAATGTGTGGAGGGATAATATTTTCCTGAGGATGGGCATTGTATCAAATGCACCAATTTGCCCAAATGCCAACATTGCTTGACAGCTGACAACTGCACCGAATGCATTGCTAACTACTTCCCAGAAAAGGGGGAGTGTCGGGAGTGTAGCTACTTCATTGCTAAGTGTGAGAATTGTACCACTAAAAGTCAGTGCGGTCAATGTCAAGTTGGCTACTTCATCACCGAAGAAGGATATTGTTCAAATTGTGATATCATACCACACTGTTAAGCCTGCGATAGTCGATCAAAATGCAAATAATGCGAAGAGCACTATGGAGTAGACAGAGATCTTCACTGCAGCAAATGCTAGACCATTCTGGAAGGATGCGATCTCTGCCACAACTATACAATCTGTGAGCACTGTATCCCATAATATTACTACTTTTACGAAGGAAAATGTCTGAAATGCTAGTAAGCCTATCCTTACTGCTTGAGATGCTAGCCTCAATAGCATTGTTTATAATGTCTGTCAGATCATTACTTCCTCGAAGAGGGATAATGCCATCCTTGCTCGGATTTTGATCATGCTTGTCAGACCTGTACGGGTAGAGATATATGCACAGGTTGTTTCTCTAGTGCATATTTTATCAATAAAACATCAAATCAGTGTGAATTATGCTCGGAGGCTATCCCTCACTGTCAGACCTGTAAAAATTCTACCTTCTGTGTGACCTGCAACGATGATCGGTATCTACCCAGTCCCAAGGGTGTCTGTCTACCTTGTAGCACTTCCCTCGATGGTTGTATGACTTGCTCAGACGCCAAGACATGCCTTACTTGCATTGACACCAGCTACTTTCTCAACGGCAGTCAATGCCTCCGATGTTCACGGTATCTCCAGCACTGTCTAAATTGCACTAATGGTGAGCAATGTACAAACTGTTAGGCCAACTACTTTGAATCAAATAATCGATGTGCTTCATGTGGAGAGGTCATACCGGGCTGTCAGATCTGCAAGAGTAAGGAGGAGTGTAGCAAATGTGCAGATCAGTATGTGGTGACAGACAGTGGCAAATGCCGGTTCTGTGCTGACCTTATCAGCAACTGCTAAATTTGCCAGTCAAGCAGCAAATGTTTGCACTGTCAGGAGAGATACTACTTGGGAGCAGGAAATAGCACTTGTCTGAGATGCAGCGACGCTATGCCTTACTGTCTCTAATGCCATAATGCTAACAGATGTCAGCTGTGCGACAACGGTTTCGGGATGGATCAAAACGGTCAATGTGCTCTTTGTTCAGACATGATTGAAGGTTGTCTCAAGTGCAATGCTTACAATGACTGTTAAATTTGCTCTAATGGCTATGAGTTGGTAGATGGTACCTGTTCGACTGGTTCCATCAACGTCATAGTCCTTTCTTTGCTGATCGCAGGAGGTGTCGTTCTATGTGTGGTTTTAGGTAAAAAATGAGCTAATGTAGGTCTGATAGTTCAGAGGCTAATTCATAGAAGAAGCACCAGGGAGACCTTATTAACCGAAGGAGAGGGGGAGGATGACATGAATATAGAGCGAGTGCCTGTATAATACGGGGACGAACCGCAGGAGGAGGACTGATTTAACTATTTGTATATTTTGTCAAAACTTGATTTGTATATATTTGAGAGATATGCTTAGCAACAAAACAACAAACAGACTGATATTGATTTCAGTGCTGCTAACCATAGTTCTAGGCTGTTCTGATCCCAACTGCAAGAGCTGTCCCACGGATACGAACATATGCTAGTCCTGCAAAAATGGGTACTATCTCAATGGCAACTGCCGACCATGTAAGGATCAAATACAAGACTGCTCAACATGCGATTACAACACTGCTACAGGAGCACCAGAATGTAGCAAATGCGATAATACCTTCGCACTCAACTCTACCTCAACACCGCAATGTGTCGATTGTTTTCCGACCTATCCGCTGTGCTCCAAATGTGCGATTAACACTAACAATGTTTCCGCTTTTGTCTGTCAAGGATGCAATTCTTTGTCTTTGCTGAATAAAGATAACCTCTGCGTGCTCTGTTCGACTCAAATATCAAATTGTCAATATTGCAGCTAAACACAAATAGTGCCCAACGTAACGATCAAATGTGTGAGTTGTTTCAGTGGGTTCTATTCCTTCTAGGACAACCTCAAATGTCTGACTTGTCAGTAGTCAATCGAATATTGTGAGGAGTGCGAGTACCAGGCTCCATTCTAGCCACCAAAATGCAGCATTTGTGCAGATGGCTACAATCAGAGCACAGACAATCGATTATGCTAAAAATCAATAACAACCACCATAATTATCATTGTTGTCGTAGCTGTAGCTGTTCTTTTAGTAGCCGGTGCATGTACATATCCTGAGACTTAGTGTTTTATCTTTACAAGAGAAGACAGGCAAAGGCGAGGGAATCTAACCCTTTAATGGAATAGGAGGATGCCTACGAGAAGGCTTTCTGATGGCTGTACTGTGCAAAGTGTGTATCATAGTCATATATTAAACTATAGCAAATTTTAATAGATGGATCCGGAAAGGGATAAGGCGATACTAGCAGAGATAGCCAAGTGGGTGAAAATGAATCCCAACTGTCTACCTGTCAACTTCATCGTCAATGAACCAGATTAGTCTAAATTGCCAGAATAAATGCCAGTGTACATCCGCCTCCATATAGTATGCTCTACCCAAAAAAAGCTCACGTCAAAGAGTTGGTCGATAAAATGAAGAACAAATTCCCTCAATATCCCTACATCTATCTATTCGGCAAGGATCACGGAGAAAAAGATAAAGCTGAAAAATCTCTGAGAGAGAGGAGAAAGTAGAAAGGGAAGATGATCCCAAATTATTTAGGTTTGGCAGTCATAGGCATAGATGATGAGCTAGCCAACACAACAGTGGAGTCAGCTTTTGCAAGGTATAAAAGCGAGTAAGGAATGCTGGTAGTAGTAGTTTCAGGCAAGCAGTTGCTGACCGATCATAGCAATGACTCTCCGGGCAAGGAGTGGGAGTTGGGCATGCCATCGAAGGAGTCAGTAGTTTGTGGGCTCCTATTCGTAGTAGTTCTTCTTTATCTTTTCATTGTATTCGCAGGTGACGTGTCAAGTATAGATCACGACGACATAAATGCACCTCTCTGATGTTGCTGATGACACTATATTTATCTGTAACATATATATCCGAAGGCTAGATTAGTTACGAGCTATGACATCATTATATATTTCGACATATTAAATCCAATTGTAAAACTTACCCTCTCAAATTGGGCCAACGGGTCCGATTTCCCTGCAAGGATTAGTTAGCAGAGGTCCTATCTTCTCTGATGCTGTCTGGATGGATGATTTGATAAATTACTAACTATGCTACATCTTATTGTCGTCATAAAATATCAGTTTGAGAAGGTATACTACCTGTTCTTAAAATTAAATGGAATAAACTATCCCAAAGAGGACTTTCTGATAGTAAATAAAGCTCACAGAAATGGGTCTTATCGCTGGCCGAGCTGGTGTCACTATAGATAGACTTCGATCGGGATTTCATCAAACCAATAATTAATTAATTACCAGCCATGCTTTCAGAGAACCAGAGGGAAAAGATAGCACTCTCGCATCTTGGCTTTGAAGACTAACTTGTCACCTCTGATCTTCTCTCAGAGGAAAAAAGTTAATAGGATTGCTTCACCAGCCCTGACTTCTGGATCGACATGTTCCCTGACTACATCTTCTAGGATCTGTTGGTAGCCACTGACAACAGCCTAGTATGGAGGGGGTGCCAGAAAGGTAACCAGGCCAAGATAGCTCTCAAAATCACTGAAAACTTTTAAAATGAGAGTTCGAAGGCCTTGCATCAAAAACGATAGAAAACGTTTTTCACATGCCATAGTCTGACCCACACCGTGAACATGTATTTTTCTTATGATTTAGAATATCAGTCGTGGATAAGGAGGACTATAGGTTGGTGGCCATGGAACTCTACCCCTGGACCCTTGAAACCGTTGCGGATTAGTTCACCAACAAACATAAAAGATTTGATGAATAACATATCAAATTTGTGGGTTTTGCATTCAGGGCCATCCTAACGGCAGTTGAGGAGCTTCACAGCCTCGGATATGTCCACCGAGACCTGAAACTTGACAATTTCATGGTCAGCCAGAAATGTAAGATTATTTCTATTCAGTCAATATCCTACTCAACGATCTCGAGCTTGTCACATAAGAGAACCAGGTTGACTCTTCCCTGTGCGGGACAGCCGACTACATGCCTCCCGAGCGCCTTGAACAGAAAAAGAGGAGTATGCCTATCAAGCGATCAGTTGATATATGGTCGCTGGGCATCATCCTCTTCGAACTTTTAACGGGTAGCACTCCCTTCAACGGTGATTGCCCTGATGAGCTGGTCAACGACATTTACTTCAGGCAAGCTTACAACAAGAGCATTCCTCAATAATGGAACTCCCTGATTCAAGGGATGTTACAAATAAAACCTGAGAACCGATTAACTATAGAACAAATCAAGGCAAGCAGGGTTCTGGGAGGAGAGTTCGACATGTCGCTTTTGTCAAAGGTCATGAAGAAATGATTAATATTATTTTACTATCTTTTTCTATTGTTGATGGATGAAGATTTGGTTGGGTTTACACTGAGTTAAAGAGAGGAAGTGATCGAAAGTAGTTGTAGAATGTCCAGGCGAAAGCATATGTTTTTTTTCAGAGAATGAGAGTCAAGGAGAATAAAATATGATTTTTTGAGTAATAATGGAGTCCTCACTTTATAATAGACATCCTACTTGACCATAATGTCACTCACTTTACACACAACTCACGGAAACATCAAAATATAACTATTCTGCTAGCTGTGCCCCAAAGCTAGCAAAAACTTCCTCGCACTGGCTGCTAGTAACAAGTACGACGGCACTCTCTTTCACCGAAACATTAAAGGTGCCATTTGAAGTTATACAGGTTTCATCATCCAGGGAGGAGATCCAACAGGCACAGGAAAGGTTAGCTAGAGTATATACGGGGCACCATTTGAAGATGAGATTGTCGATACGATCAAGCATGACAGAAGAGGAACAGTCTCAATGGCCAACAGTGGTCCTAACACCAATGGAAGTCAATTTTTTATCACATACAACAGAATGTCCAAACTCAACAAACAGTATACAGCTTTCGGCAAGGTAATTCCCATCTGAGTCAGGTCATTGACGGCTTTGAAGCATTGGATTTGATGGAACGAGAACCAGTGGACGCTACAGACCGACCTCTGAACGACATAAAAATCCACAAGGTGACCATCCACGCCAACCCAATTGCCTAGAACGAGCAGATCTGACCTTCATTGCTGTACTCATCAGGTCTACCTGTGAATAGTATATTCTCTTAAAATATCAAAATAACATTAGCTAACTCCTATAACACATATTTAGAGCATGAAGCAGGGAGGGACAATAGTGGTATTTTGTCAGTTGTAAAAAATAACTCATAATAATAAAATTAATGGCTTTCGTATTTCGCAGTGATAAGGGAAAACAACCTAAATTCACCAGCACCGTCGGCCCAGGTACTAGACGTCACATTTAGGCAGCTATAATTTCTAAGTACAACATGAGAACAAAATCCCCAAAGCATACGTCCCCTTTGGCAGCATGGAGCCCAAACTCAAATAGACCAACAATGCTCCCTCGATGGTGGGACCAGGATCCTACAATATTGATGTCCAACACAGCGGATAAAAAATTATTGTGTCAAGCGAGACAGAAGACATAAAAATATTGGAGATCAGTCGACCACATCCTGTATTCAAATCGGGTGTGAACAGGTTCAATGAAATAAAAGAGGAGTTGATTACTCCCGGACCTGGCGAATAGTACCTTTTGTGTTATTCAGCAATCAGAGAGGACTGGAAGTGAGACCGAAAGCAGTGGGAGCAAGCAATAACACAGCCAAACCTAAGATATTGGAGCATTTGATCAACATCAACCAGTATCAGTCAATTCCATCAATTCCCTCCAATATCCATGCTTATGGATACAATGAAAACGATAACAACGAATTGGAGCTCAATTAACCTCCTGTAGAGTATTTCAAAGGAGAAAAAAGTGATAAGGTAGGACCTGGGCAGTATAATCCTAACGTGCAGGTGGTTAAAACACGAGGATTGTCATGGTCTCAGCCAAAAGGAAAAAGGATCGAGGAAGTTAAAACCAACAGCAATGTCGGGCCCGGCACTTATGAAGCCACCAGCATCAATCCACTCTACAACTATAAACCTTCTTCGAATTTTGCCAGCAAAACTATGAGGACCATGGACCAAAGAAAGGGAGCCGTCACCAACGCCAAGTATCAGGTGAAAGAGGAAAGAGAGAGAGCCAAATCGGAATATCAGGCTGAGAGTAGAATTTTATCGGAGAAAGGAGGAGCTGCTTCCACCCATATTGACTCTGACTCCGATGAGAGTTAGTATGAATATGTTGATGATACCACCCCAGGGCCAGGCTCATATCTTGAGCAATCCAAAATCTCCAGGCCGAAAGCTGGCAAAACGACCACCAGCTTTGGCAACAGCAAAAGATTCTAGACGAATGCTGCTGCAGTGACAGCGCATGCTGTTGGACCTGGTGCATATAACGTTGGCTTCAAATTTGGCAAACAAACTAGAGCCAAGAAAGCAATAAGTGTCAGGGAAGAACCCAGATGTCCTTCTTTGATAACCCCTAGTGCTAAAATTCCAGGTCCAGGATCTTATGAGCCAAGAAACACTATGGAGGACAAGCTGATCTACAAGATTCAGAGAGGCTATAGAGGTCAGTTTGGATCAACGGAGGTGCGAAGCAAAGAAGCATAAGAAGATGAACTTCCAGGACCCGGTTCCTATAATCCTCAGGAGGCCAACGGATAAAAAGAGGTTACTTCAGCCTTCAAGTCAAAAATTGATAGAAAGATAATAGATGAGAAGCGAGTGGGTCCATCTGTCGGTTCCTACAATCTCATTTACCATGACCTTGCCACCAAAGTCATCAAAGAAGAGGAAGATGATCCCGACCTTATCATCAAGAAGCCGGGATTTGGTGTTGGTGAGGCCAGATTCAAGGAGCAAGCGAAACCTGAGGAAGATTTCGAGGACGATGACATTATCAAGTAGATTCAGGAGAAACACAGAGAGGAGCGTAAGCTGAAGATGTTGAAGAATAACAGCGTATTCAAGAGCAAAGAGCCTCGCTTCAAGGAGCAGAGGAAGCAAGCCCCTGGTCCTGGCTCTTACTATGATGGTGAGGAGGATTACTGGAACAAGAGAACCTATAACATCCTCTTCGCTGATATTTGATCTTTTTATCACATATTGTAGTCCCAAACATACATATCAACCATTCACTCGCACGATCTTCGTCTGCTGGAGTTACTTCTTGCCGTCCTTTAAAATGTAGGCGTCGTCGCAGAAGAAGTCTTATCGTTACATGGGCTTGGTAAAAATGCGAATGAAAATACCTATAATGAGACCTGCTATGGCTGCGATTCCTATAGTAATACCTACGCCTGCCATTTGATATCCTCCATGGGCCCACCGCGATCGACTTCCGTCAGCCTGAACATAAATAAGCTCATTTGCTGGGCCATAGGCAGTAGTTGCGAACAAGATAGCTGAGTATATTCCACCAGCCAGGGAAGGAATCAAAAAGACAAAGAGGGTGCCTAAAGAATCAACTACACCATTTTAATTGAGTATTTTTTTCTTAGAGTTGAAATATGTTGTCACCAGACCTGCCAAACTTCCGATCAGCATGCCAGGCCAGGGATTGGGGAAAACATTCGAACTTGATCCGTAAGCTACAGCTCCCTAAATATATCATGGCTTACAGTAAAGCAGGAGAATATGATGTCGTGAATGGCAATTTTGCTTCTCAGCCAGATCGAGGTCGAAAACGACATGGAGGCACTAGCAGAAAGTGCATAAAAAATATTGAGAGGGGCAATTTGTCGGAAATCGGGTACAAAACCAGAAGTTGTATCTGCTTGGCTCTGGTCAATGAAAGAAAGCCAGGGGAGTAGGATCCAAACGAATAGAGCTCCAAGCATGGCTAAGGTCTGATTTTCATAGGTAGTCGTATAGCTTTCATGCTCGACCGTATGTTCACGCCCTATCAACAAAGCAGCAATAATCCCTGCTACAGCTCCAAACAAAAATATCTTCATTCCATAGCCGTTATCGCTGATATTGAGTCTCCAAAAGACAGCCTCGTTTAGTGTGTAACCGAATCCTCCTACAAAGCATATGATGACCACTTAAGCAGGTCCAATTCTGCCGATCATTGGGAAGAAAATGACGTACATGGCAAGAGCGCAGCAGATAGCTTGACTGAGAGTGAAGTATTGCATGTCTTGTACATCGGTGGCCATGGTGGGATCAGCATAGCTGTATTTGAGAATTCCAGAGAGTCGAATGTTGTTGGGATTGGTTCCAAGATATACATTATTGACGGTGTCAGTGAGTTTGATGGCGTACCAGAATTTTTTTACCAAAAAGTACCATTGAATCGTGAAGGCCAACATGATGAAATTCAAGATCATTCCGCTGATTGCAAACTCCTTTAAATACACTGTCAACAGCCCAAATCCTATGTCATCTCAATAATACCTATAAGCAGCAACATGCAGAGAAAGATAGCAGCCAGCAATCCGTTGAAATCCGAATAGCTGACGGTTGCTGAGTATCCTTCCTCAAAGGCGTAGATAATTCCGAAGAAGACTTGCATGACGAGGGTGATGAGTGCAAATCCTCGCAGTGAACGTTCGGTGGCCATTATGTTACTATGTCAATTAACTTGAATTAATAACTATACAGTAACGCTTGTTAATGTCCAAAATAAATGAAAAAAGGAAAAAGATCAGATAAAGAAGATCTTGGAAACATCAGGAGATTAAAAAAGCTAGTCCGAAGCTAATATTTAAATATTCTATAAAAAAATGAATAGAGAGCTATATGGAACACCACAATCACCAAATATGCGGTACATGCAAAACCAGCCGTCAAGTCAGGTGAGTTATAACGACTATGGACTATCGATCAATCAAGGCGAGATGAAAAAATCCAGCGAAATCTCAGATCTAGTCATCTTTAATGGTCAGGCTCCAGAGAAAGATCTTTTGACAAACTCTACTTCCAAAATACAGTATGCTCAACTACCTCCCAAAAACAAATCGACCTCTCAGAAAAAATTACCAGTCATATACAGTACAGCAAAAGATTCTTATGGTGGTGCAGTCAGCCCTAGAGACAGAAACAGCATCGAACAGCACTATTCAAGACAAGGGAAAGACCTCCTTGAATCAAATAACTCCGAAGTCTTCCAATACACTCAGATGTTTCCTCAGAACAATATCGAAAATCAGTTGGATTCCAATGGCTTTCATACATTCAAGTGCATACCTCCGGAAAGCAATCCCCAAACTGCTAAATTCATTCCTCCTTCAGAGCATAATAGAGAGAACAGTCGAGGAAAGGAGCATCAAATGCAGTACTTGAGTGTACCAGGCCAACAGAGCTATAAACCTTTTCAGCAACTAGAAAGCAGCAGTCCACGTCCTCAAAGCAGAGCTGGCACTTCTGTATCATTTTCTTCAGGACCGCAAGTACCTCTATCTCCTCGAAACAACTACTAAAACAGACAATATGTTCCATCATCAAGTGGAAACAACGTAAAACTGATTCAGATCCCTCAAGACTAATACCAAAAGTTCATAGATCATCTTCCAATTTGCAAAAAAAGTCAAGATTAAATCACACGTCTTCGCCACCATAATGAAGAATTGGGCCAAAAATAAAAATTTTACTGGGAGGAAAATATGACACTAAGAGAGTAGAACAAAAGATTAAGAGATTTGGTTAGTCATTTTTAGAAAAGGTAGAAAGAACTGCAGAAATCAAGAGATGAATACAAATAGACTTACGAGAGAATGATAAACAACTACAGAGATGCTGCCATGGAGGAGGTCAGTCTTCTCTTCGAGCGGTATCGCTTAGAGCTGCAGAAAGGCAAATGATATACTGAGCAATTTTAATATTCCATTGAATAGAATAATATTGTGAATGTCGGAAGATAATATTCCTCTCGATATCAACCTTTCCGAGGAGGAGCTTGTCAAAATGAGTGAGGCTATCAGAGATAAAGCTCGCTTTGAGGGTAGGCTCAATGTGGATCGACGTCGGAGTAGTGCAAGAATGAGGAAACAACAGCGATAGAGCATGGTATTGAGTCGTGACGAGGTGTGTCTGGCATAAAACCTGACGATGTATCTGGCGGATGTCGAGCGATATATTGAAAACATTGACGAATTTTGTGAGAAGAAGAGGATGCACTTCCTCAAAGAAATGAAGAATAAAATGCATTGGGACGAATACAAAGGTTTTCTGAGCAATTTGGAGGTCTGCAAAATGTGGGAGGGTAGCAAGCTAATTGAAGAGGGAAAGTACAACAATTTTCACTATATTCTAGTGGAAGGTGGCGTTGCAGCCTATCACTAAAAGAAAATTAAATAAGAGGAGAAATAGTATTTGGAAATATTCGAATATGAGCCTGGATAGGTGCTGTTGGCAAATATGCTTCAGACTCATAAAGCTAACCCCTATACTGTTAAGGTCAAAAAAATTACGATTTTGCTGAGATTTAAGGACGAGGTCTACAATAAGTATATTAAGAGAATATGGCTCAAATAAATGGATGACCTTGCCTTGATGTTGGCTCAATCTTTGGTATTTAAGGGAATTTCTACAACTTAAATCAAGAAATTTTTGCCTTATGGATCTTTCAAAAGATTCCGTTACAACTAACTTGTCTATGCTGAGGGAGATCTGATCAGGCAATTGTATCTGATTCTGGATGGTGAGGCAGAGATCAGTTATGACAGAGAGGATAAAAATCGGCACAAAACATCCAAAAACTCTCTTGCTCCTTTGATAACACCTAATTTTTATCGAATGAACCACGAGCCTTCCGAAAAAAAAGAGATCAAAATAGTAAGAGTCGGCAAGAGGTAGCTATTTGGTCTATAGGCCTATGAAATATTCAACGAAAATTATTACCAACATCACGTGAGGGTCAGATCTGATGGTCTCAAAGCTTACGCTTTAGGCCTGAATGTCCTCTTTGATATACAGCTGTAAAACCCAGGTCTATAGCAAAATTTAAACAGCTATCTCAAAAGGATCAACAAAGTACACTGCACGTTGCTAGAAAAGAGTTAACAGGTGGTATTCAATATTCCCCCCAAGAAAAAAAGAAGAAAGAGAAGAGTCAAGAGAAAAAATCAAAATTCTTTGGAGTGGTGGGGTTTAGCAGCCAAGATAGAAGACTCGAAAAAATATAGATTACCTAGTCCTCCCAAACATCATCAATCGGCAAAAAATTTGGTTCGAAAATAGCCGCTTCAGCTTCCTCAAAGAGTCAACAAACTTGATTATTTTAAACGCAGGCTCTTTGAGGATGAAATTTAAGCTCTGGAATCCATAAATGAGAAAGAGAACAGCGAGACAACTGTGGTGAGTGGTTTGGTTCCTAGACTGAACAAGCTCAAGATCAAAATGATAAACCCTCATCCGAAGGTAATCAACAACGCAGAGCGCGTCAAGCGTAAGTTGTTGGACTACGCCAAGAACGAGGAAGTATTTTGCGACAAGCTCCAGTTAGAATGATTGTATTTATATAGAAGAGGAAATTATTATTAAGTTAATTTAGTATGCAAGTTGACTCAACAAACTTCGAGCAACACATCGACCTCATTTTGCAGGAAATATAAACTGCCCACTTCGTCGCCTTTGATTGTTAGTTCACCGGCCTTGTCACCCAGACCAACAGAATATAGGGGCTCTATCCCGATCACGTCGAGTTTTACGAAAGGATCAAGGAGACGGCTCTAAACTTCAACATTTTGCAATTGGGCATCACTCTTTTTCATTACGAGGCAGGTTAGTATTTCCCAAAATCTTACAATTTTTACGTGGCAGCCAATCACAAGCGCAACTTCAACAAAGTATTCCTATCGGAGTGGGAAAGTTTAAAATTTTTATCGAACAATCACATGGATTTCACACAAGTCTTCAAATATGGCATTCCCTACAAAAGAATAGATGAAAAAATGCCAGAAGAAATTAGTTTCAACCCTCTGCAGGACAAGACCTACAACGCTAATGTGTTCTTCAGCAAAAAAGATAGAGAGCTGATAGAGGAGATTGAGAATGACATGAAAAAGGAGCAGACGATTAGGATTGACTTCAAAACCAAGAGAATATTCGATCACTTCAGGCACAAGTATGACATGAGTTTTGACAAAGGGAAAAAAGGCAACCTTGACAAATTTTAGTACAACTGTAAGATCTACCCACCTCAAGAGGAGGACTTTTTCGAGAAGGAGAGTAAGGAA
>Ga0100378_1003100_pt1 | contig 16111 bp, 8 predicted proteins | sample CryGeymeta201502_FD_81535 | JGI IMG/M metagenome (GOLD analysis project Ga0100378, IMG submission 81535) | Groundwater microbial communities from Crystal Geyser aquifers in Utah, USA - Crystal Geyser metaG 2015-02 | ecosystem: Environmental > Aquatic > Deep subsurface > Groundwater | place: USA...
TTGACTTCTTCGTGCTAACTATGCATCTTAAAGCTTAGTAAAGAATTATTATAGACAAGCAAAAGAGATATATTTAATAAATGCTCAGATGTTTTGAAGAAGCTATTGAGAAATTTATTGTCGGTCAAAGATGAAATGAAATACATTCAAACTGTTTATAATTTAAATCATGAACAGCAAAAAATTTGAAGGTCTAAGAAAGAAACTCGATGCCATCGGTTGTACACAAACTCTGCATCCTGATTCTTTCGAGTTGGTTCAACAACTTTACAATAATCTATATAAGCACATGACAGAGGTTCATGATTTGCGTACCAAAATGAAAGAAATGAATAACACCAACAGCAACTCGATCGATGCTGAAGAACACATCAATAACCTCATCTAAGAAAAAGAGACTCTCAAAAAACAACTTGAAGAGGCTAAGTCAAGGGGAGGTTCTCGAGAAAACGACTAACGTTTACACAACCTCAACATGCTTGTCAATAACTTTAAAATTAAACAAGAAGAGAGCACACTTGAGTATGAGAGAGAGGTGAAAAAACTTAGCAGTTAAATTGCATCCCTTGAGCTTAGAAACTCTCAACTTGAAAAATAAAATACTCAGCTAAGAAGCACTGTTTCCTTAAATTCAAATGAATCTGAAAGGTATTCTGCTTAGCTCACTTCTTTGGTCGAAAAAAAGAGTCGAGAAATAAGATAACTTGAAGACTCAAACTCAAAGCTGAGAATAAAAATTCAAGTTCTTGAGAGAACTATCGAAGATAACAAATTTGCTACGAAAGACAACAAAGATGATTCGAAAGCATAATCAGACCAACTACAGCAAATTTTAAAGCAAGAGTTGGCAGATTCAGAAATGAGAGTTCGACAGTTAAAAACATAACTCGAAACTACTCGTGATGAAGTCGATGATGTAAGACGAGAGTTAAGGAGGTCAAGAGAGGAAATTCTTTTGCTGAAAAAGTAAGAAAACAGCGCTCGAAGTATTGAAACAATTGATAGAGTTGGGAAATAAAAAATGGAGGTGATGTATTCTTAGGCAAAGCAACAGTTATCTGAAAAGATTGATTAACTAAAATTTGCCAAGGATAGATTCGAGTAAGAGGAGCGTGAAAGGTCTAGGTTGTAGCTAAAAGTTAAAGAGCTTTTCAATAAAAATAAATTCCTGACAGAGAAAAATTCAGATTTGCAGACCTAAATTCAGCATATCTCATCAAAGTCGACCCTCAATATCAAGAAAGTCAGAGAGCTTGAAGCAGTAAATGTTTCGCTTGAAAAACAGCTGAAGGAATATCAAGAAAACAGCTTTTCCGAAACAAAAGATAAGAATCAGTATTAACTTCGTGAATAGCAATCAAAAATTGAGCAGCTAAGAAAGTAGGCAGTAATCAAAGAAAGGTAGTTGAAACTTTTTGAATAGGAACTCAAAGTTTTGAAAGAACAGGGTGAACAAAGAGCCATTGAGAGAGATAAAGCTCAAACTTAATTAAGAAAATTCCAAAATATCGTTGCAGAAGGAAGCCGTAATCTACAAGCTCTCCAACTTCAAAAGGAATAATTAATGAAGTAAAACAGATAGTTGAGAAGCGGTAAGCAAATGTTGTCTTCTGCGGACTCCAGTTCAAAGAGTGAGATATTCCTTCTAAGATAAAAACTTCAGGCCAGATAGGGAGAGTTGGATTAGTTCAAATCTATCTTGCATTCTGAACAAATCATAAACAAAGAACTTGAAACTGAGATCGTGAAATTAAAGACGGTTGTAGCAAATAGTGAATAAAAAAATAGGGAGATTTTTGAGGATAACAAGATGATGGCTGGTCAAATTAAAGCTTTAGAGCAAAGAAAAATATAGCTCCATGAAAAAGTGAAGAATCTTCAGTAAAGATGTCATCTCCAGGTTGAGGGAAGTAGTTAAACAAAGAGGGAATTCGAATAACTTAGATAGAGAAATGAATAACTTCTTCGGATAATTGCAAAGAAGGATCAAAGTATCCTTATCATCGACTAAGAGAAGGATAAGATTCAAGACGAGCTTGACAGATAAACAGAAGAAAGAGAAAAGCTCAGGCAATACAAAATTCGAAAAGAAAGGGAAATAGACCAGTACAGTAAGAATATTGAATAAAGATAACAAATGATCAACGACTTGTCCAGAAAATTAAGCAGAAGTTAAGACGAAAGACAAAATATGGATAGGCAGAATGAAAGACTTGTATAAAACAATGTGATGCTGCAGGATAGAAACAACGCATTGGAGAGGGAGTTAAGATAGATGCAAAACTAAGTGAATTTGCTGGTTTGTTCCAGCAAATAGAGTGAGAGATAAGCAGATAGAAGTAAAAACAAAGTGACTGAACTGGACAGAAAGCTCAAGGATATGATTCGCTAGTACGAGGAAGAAAAATAAAGAGCCTCAGCCATGACTATTTTAAATAATGAATTTCAGGTGACATTGGAGAATTAAAGAGCTGAAACTATTCGACTCAAGGGATTTTTGAGACAGTTGGAAGATGCCAATAATTAAATGTATTAGCACCTCTCCAAAAAAGACCAATAGCTCGATGAATATGGAAGACATATAGAATAGAGCGAAAGGAGATAAGAGCAACTCCTTCATTAAATTAACAGCTATCAACGTGAACTTGAACATCTGACCCAAGACTTTGAATCTCTCCAGGATGACGCAAGGAGGTTGAGTGGGTAGAAATAATTTTTCAAATCTGAGAGAAACTGGAAAAAATAGGTCAGCTCACTTACTGAAGATTGCAGAAGTAAGCAAGAAAAAAGATATTTGGATCTTCAGGACGACTACCATAAATGTAAAAAGATCAACGAAGAGTTGAAGCAGAAAATAAGGCATTTGTAAAATTTGTTATCAGAGTAAAGGACTTAAAATTTCAGGTTGAGCCAAAATCTAGGGTTACCCACCAGAGCAGTTTTAGTGGAGAGTAGAGTTGAAAGTTACCATTAAGGAGAGAATTTCAACAACTCTAATATTTACCATCGTTCTAGAAATCAAAGTGTCCCATCAGTGTCTGACAATTTAAGCGTAGACAGTAGAGAATCTTAGAGTATCCAAGCCAAGGAGAGTCTAGAGGAGATAGAACGTCGGTACATGCAGACTTCCCTGCCAAACGGTCGGCCTTGATAATAAAGTGATGAATCTATATCTTTATTTTTATATTAATGGGCAAACACAAAAAAAGAAAGAGATAGTAAGTGCCAATTTACTTAGACATAGTGGAGGTTCGGATCGCAGCAGAAGCAGAAGCAAACCTAGAAAAAGGTCACTATCTGGCTAATCCGAGGGAATAGTTCAACAGAACCCAAACCACTACAAATATCTCAGCCAATTTCGTAAGTTAGTCTACAATCAGGACACTAGTTCTACTTGGAGAATGAAACTAAATCGGTTGGTTTGCCGTATGCTATCTGGAATCTCTGCATCAAAATATCTCCAAGGCCATCCATCATATTCATCATCTGCGAGTCGATGAGCCATCTGGCAACAATCCAACGAGCATGTCGCTTGCAAAGAGTAGTCAAGATTATTGATTAGTCATCACATAGCAGGTACTCTTGTTTTCACCAAGATCAATTTTCGAGTTGAAGAAACAAAAAGCCGAAATCATAATGACCACTCAGAAAAAATGTTCCATTCTGATGGCTGTTGAGGAAGATCGCAAAATATTTGATGGAATTATTAATGCTTCTAAATGTTTCGACCCTGAGTTCTATGCCAAAATCAGTGATTTGGCAAAATAAAGTTGTAAAAATATCCTCATTCAGCAAAAATAGTCACTGTTGCGGAGGTAGCATCCTCCATCAAAAAATTGTCAGATAGTGTTGGAATAACCTTCTAATAAACCGACAGCAGACCCACCGAACTATAACTCGAAAGATAGTTAATATCAGATGTTCAATTGGCCCCCAGGCCATCCTCATAAACCTTGGGAATGATCAAAAATATGGGTATGTCTTGCTAAGAGGCTGCTGGAAGGTTACTTTAACTTGAAAAAATGAGAAGATAGCCTCCCAAATCTCTTCATTTGGGTATGTCTGGGTACATCACTTACCGCCTCAATATGGATGTTGAATTCAACAGCCTTAAATATGTTTGGAACTTCTTGAGAGAAGAATTTCCCCGGGCTCTTTATGAAGAAGTTAGAGGAATGCACAAGTATTAAAATTAAAAAGGAGTGGTCCTTAATATTCCTGAAGAGCTCAGATATCTTGCAGAAACAATTGCTGAGAAGTTGAAGAGGCACAAAGCAAAGTTCAAAGGAATTGAGTTGTAATAGTGTACCACACTTCCTCCTTTGGAAGATACCGAAAGTTAAGAGTACAAATTGATGAGAGAAAAGAAGAAATATGCCATGGAGAATAAACATTAACTTGAAATATTTATCGGAGGTGTACCCTATGAAATGGAATAAAATACCCTCAAATAATACTTCAAGGAAAACGGGGTCAATCTGTTTTTGGTTAGGATACTCAAGGATGAAAAAGGATTCTCAAAAGGAATAGGATTCGGACTGTGTGAAAATAAGGATCATTTTGAGAAAGCTATCCAGCTCAATGGCAGCATATTTATGGACAGAACCATCAGGGTAAAGCTGGCAGACCAACGTAAAGGCTGATTCATCAATAAATAACATTCACGATTCCTCGAGTCTTCCACGACGTTATCCTCAGTTACATCCACTTGTCCACAGTTTTTAGCTCCGAGTTTCTACCAATTCCACTCATTTTACTTCGCAGACTCTCCATTGGCAAGTATCCTCTTTTCACTTTCACTATATATTTCCGAGTTCTTCATAGCCTCTTTCCAAATTGAATTATCTATCTGATCCACCTGAATATATTCTATTTAATTGAGATAATAACAAGATGCCTTTCGATACTTGGGGTATGAAGTTAGTTGGCTACGTTATTGGAGATGATCAGCTAATAAGAATCGAAAACATCAAGATGATCTATGAAAAATCTCCCAATGACAAAGACCTTGAAAAGGTTCGGTATAAAATGGATTCATGTTTCATGTGGAACATGTCTGTGGCTATGGTCGGAACTATTGGATTAGTTCATGGTCTTCAGCGTTTATTGCCAGCGTACAGAAAATCTATAGGAGTTGGAACCTTCATTATTGACCTAGGAATATTTTCTCTAGCAGCGGGTCTATCTTTCTTGTATAGTCTCAGCTAATTATAGCCATAATTGTTAACAATTCGCAAGAAATGGATCAACAGCCACAACCTTGACTACTTGAAGAAGATGAACTACATGCATACCAACTATGGAATTCCTCTATTTTAGCAAGTTAAACCTTATGTTCCTGTCAAAGAACTCGAGCTTTGGAAATCGAAGTATGATCAGACCCTTAGGCTCCTTTGATATTTATCCAAAATAAATCTTTTTCAAGCTTTTTGATTTCAATTCACTTTTTACTCATCTTGACGATAATAGTATTCCACTACAATTAAAAAATAGTGAAGATCAACATGAAAAACATCAGTAAGATATTTTTTAGGATCAACTATCAAAACAGTTCATAACAATCGCTGAGGCTTCCTTCTTTTGACCACTTCCCCTTCCACCCCTCGATCTACAAATACCTATAAGCTGAGAATATTCATACTCCTACTTTTTGCCAATATGCATTCTTCAGTGCTCTCAGTAGGGTTCCTAATAAGCCTTTTCATATTACAGCTCCCACAGGATCTGGAAAAACACTGTCCTATTTGCTTCCAATAATGTCATAGCTCAAACAATAAGAAAAAGGATCAGGAGCACTAACAACTTCTCAAAGGCCAAGAGCAATCGTCATTACTGCAACAAAATAGCTTGTGATGCAGTGCCGTCAGGTCGGTAAGCAAATATCTCATCACGCTAAACTCAAAGTTGAAGGTTTAGGTGTCGGAAGAACACTCTATGACTAAAATCAGGCAATAAAAAATGGCTTGGATGTTCTCATCACAAGTAACGTTAAACTACAAAGGCAGTTGGATAACAACAATATATTTTTGACCAATCTAAAATGGTTGGTTATTGACTAAACTGATACTCTATTTGAAACAGCCAAACTTCAAAATATCATCAAGGACATAGTCCTCAGATCTATGCAGCTAAACAACACACCAAAGATAGTTTTCTCTGGAACGACAAATCCAAAAGATTTGAGGGAGCTCCTCAAAAAAGAGCTAAAAGACTACACAGAGTTAGTTGACAAAAAGACTCACATGAATCTGGAAAATATTAAGCATTAGTTTGTTCAGTGTCAGGAGCTTGATAAGCATCAGACTCTCTTGGATGTTCTTTTTCAGAGGAGATAGGCTAAAACAATTATTTTCTGTAGTTCGATTCGTAGTCTTCACTAACTATAATATTTTCTGGAAAGTGAAGGCATCAAAACACTTTCTCTTCATTCTGATCTTCAAAAATCAATTCGTCTGCAAAATTTTTCTTTGTTCAGAGATGGACAAAATAAATTGCTGATAAGCACTGATCTTGGAGCCAGAGGAATCGATATCCCCTAACTTGAGAGAGTTATAAACTATGATTTCCCCAAAAGCACAGTAGATTATCTTCAGAGAGCTGGAAGAACCGGACGAGCAGTATTTTTTATCTTATTTAGGGCAAAAAGGGCCAAGTTGTGACTCTATATCACAAGAAAAATCTTCATCTAATAAATGAGTTAAAGGACGCCTCTTTCAATACCCCTCTCAGAGTAACTAACTCTGCTTACAGAATTCCGAACAAGGAATCGCAAAGGCACAATAAATCCTCAAGCAGATGAGCTGTTTTTTGAGACCCTTTGATAGCATAGCGTGTTTGATAATTTAATTCAGTCATTAAAGTGAATAAGTTAATAGTCGTAATAGATACACATGACATCAAAGGAAGCCAAGCAAACAGAGTCAACTCTAAAAGATAATCAATAAAGATTCAAGCAACTGGAGAAAAGCGCTGAAGACTTACGATAAACTCTATACAAAAAGATAGCCAAATAAATCAATGCACTCGATGCTGAAGAAAAAAAGTTAGCACAGAAAATCACAGCTCGGAAAAAAGCGCTCGCACTTAAGGGATAACTTCGTGCTCAGTACACTGAAGATTAAAGATCGGCTAGAGAAGTTCCAGTCGATGGATAGCTAAAAGCTGGCACCATGGTTTTTATGAAAAATTGCTCAACTTGCCACTCTCTTTAAGCAACGGATCCTAAACCCAGAAAGGGACCCTGCTTAGGTTTAATTTATAACAGAAGAGTCGGATCAAACCAAAACTTTGAGATGTATAGTATGAGCATGCTAAAGAAATCATTTTTCTGGTCTCCTCTCAACCTATACCGTTTTATGGCGAAACCTGAATCTCTTGTTCCTCAGACAACTTGTGGGCTTCGAAACAAACCTCTAACATCATAAACGTAACGAGCCGATTTGATAACAATGTTTCGAGAATTCACAACAGAAATGTCATTCAATGTTCGGCTTAAATAGATTGAGAGACTGGGTTATACAGGTTTTCAGACTTTTCTAAAAACTGAGGAATAATTAAGAAAAGTGGGAAAGACTAGGGATTAGGCACAGTAAAACTACGAGAAAAAGATCTGAAGTGATGTTTATTTAATCTTGTGAATATTCATATTGAAATTTGATGGGATAGTATTGCTCAGAAAAATAGGGTTTTTGCTAGCAAGATATACTATAAATATCTCTTCTCTGACTACCCACTGCAAATTAATATTATGAGCGGGTAGGAAAAAATGAGGATCAAAGCTGGGTCTCCAAGAGAAGAGGACCATCATGAAATTCCATGTCCAGACTTCACTCTCAATGAGGAGAGCAGGAGATTCGAGTTTCACGATAGACAAATGGCAATGGAATCTGAAGATCCTTTGTTTCATAACTTTGAGATTCCTTCAGATTCACCTCAACTATAACCTATCAAGAAAGAAGAAATCAAAGAGCTGGAGTACATCAACTTCTCTTCAGAGGTGGATTGCACAAGTGATCTTAAAGCTGAGTTTGAATCGATAAGAAAACTTCAGGAATAATGCAGGGTAGTTCAACAAATCATTCTTGCGACATCAAGTGAGCCTATCTATGACTATAAAATTGGTTTTGAATCTGATGATGAAGGTCCATCATAAATCATTGATGAGAATTGCTAAAATAAAGAATTGAAAATATAGAAAGAATAAATGGAAAGATAAATTTTCAAGGACTTGAGTATGGATGTCTAGTAGCAGGAGTTATGGAAAGATGCAGAATAAAAACAACAACAAAAATTCCATGTGTTGGTAACAACTCAGAGACATCCTTTTAGATAAATTGAAAAATACCCTTGGATGATGGATCTAATTAGCAGCATTCGTGAAAAAGGAATTACTGATGAACAAAAAAGGAGTTTCCTCATTTTATTCGATAAGTTAGAATGCATGAGAAGAGGAATTGTTAAGCTGATGGCAGAATCCAATAAAAATCAACATAAATGCAAAATTTGTCAGGAATAATTTGAAACAGGTCGAAAACTTGGAGGTCATATGTCAAGAAGGCACCCTGGCTTCTCATATGAATATCTGGTGAAGAAAGAAATCCACAAAACAAAGCAATTTGAAAGAAGCAGAAGAACTTATTTCAAGAACCAAAAGTACAGTAAAGGTGGAAAAGGAAAACTACGTATTTGATGACGCCTGATTGTTTGAGCTTGATATTCAAATGAATCGTATTGATCACATTTATGTTTGACAAAATTGAGATAGGGCAAAAGCTAAAGAGCAATGAAATCAAAGGAGGCAGTGTTTTGAAGAGACTATGCTATAGTTGACTCATTTAACGGTGCTGATAGCTTAGCTCTGTTGTTTTATAAGCGTAGAACTAGGCTATTATATTAGTTTAATCCAAATTTTATAAATGGGTGCTTGTGCTGGTGTTCCCGATAGATCAAAGGTTAGTGGTGTATCCGGATAAAAAGGACAAGATACAGAAGAATCTCAAGAACGTAAACGTGAAATGGAAGTCAAAAAGGCTTAAACGAACGGTAGAGGAAAAGAGAATATTGGCAATAAGCCCAAGGGTATACAAAAAATTGGAAAAGCCCCTGCAAACTGGCAGTTGCCAGATACTTTACCTCAAGAAAGCTTTCATTAAGTAAAAAGAAGGAATGGAAACTGATTCAACTATTGATCTTTTCTAAAAAATTATCATGAGGTCTACATCATCATACTAAGCAGTTTTAAATTTGCCTTCTTCAATGCAGGAAAAACTCGATTCAACCTTTTTCAATTGATTGTGAGAGCTTATAGCCTACTGTTAGATGACTAAATCTATAGAGTTTAGTCTATTAAAGAACCAAAGCAAAAAAAAGTCGAAATGGTTTGAAACACATTGCAACACAATGATAGTAAGCTTTTGAATATTTTTTTCAAAAAATTCGTCAGCATTTCATATTTCAGGATAGTTCATTCACAGATCATCTGGGAGAGTGCTTATGGGAGCAAGTCTGTTGCTAACCAACCTGATTTTGCTTCTCAGCTACCTCAATTATCTTTGCTCATGGAGGAATCTCTTTTTATGCTCATTGAGAGCAATCCGTTTTGAAGGTCTCATTGCCCATCTTCTCAGAGCTTATTGGATTGTTTATTAGCTTCTGTCCCTCTGAAATTTCCTATAAAACCTCATTCCCAAAAGAGAATACAGGCATAAAACAGAGTAAGTCAAAGGTTCGATGATATCCCATCCGAGCCACTCAACTCCAAATATCATGTAGCCAAAACCAAACAGATGAGCACTAGTTAACCCGATAACACCCAACTTATAGAGGTTGAGTAGTCGATCAGCTTATTTTTCCATGCCATCAATCAGAAATTGAGTTTGTTGAAGCTTATTTTCAAGAGCATCTTGTTTGTATCTCAGTCGAACAAGTTCAGTTTGAGCTGGAATTTGGTTGGTTGTTCCTAGATGTGATAGTATTTCATTTTTAAGCTCCTATGTCAATGTTTTTTTAGAGCTCAATCCCATTGATTTGAGATATGCTTCTGCCTCTAGTCTAAGATATCGGCCCGTCAAGATATTCTTATGATCGTTGATAGTCTAAATTTATAGAAGTTTATGATAAATACTCTGATTAGATGCTAGAGTTTAGTAAATTGATTGTTGATCTGGCTCTCTAAATATTGTCAAAATTACGCAAATCGGTTCCTCAGAACGTATTATTGACCATTGAAGCTCACTTTGATTTCGATAGGTTTCTATTCTCTGGCTAATAAAGTGAAAACAGGGGTTTCTGGATCAACACCAGAGGGAAGAGTGAAATCGTATTACTGAAAAATATGCCTCTGTTTTAGTTCTGGGAATGTCACTTCTTAATCGATAAGATACAGGATCTTTCCTTGCTCTTCAGGATCGTAAATAAGAAACTCAAGCATATTATTTTTCTCCCTCCAGGCGAGTTGCTCTTTGCTGAAGCGGTAGGTGGTTCGAAGGAGAGAACGAATCATAATTTGATTGATTATAATCGATCACATAAAATAACGGAGTATGCATGCTTATCGACAAAAAAGAGGGTTCATCTGGCAAAAGAGGCAATAAGCTAAGTCACAAAATAATCCCTCCATCTTCGAAACTGACATAGATAACTTTGGTACTCTCAAGAAAGAAGTCAAAAGGATATAAATAATGACAAGAATGGAAAAAAGAGCTAAAACTTGTATGACCAGTAAGTCCATGCATCGTCCTCTCACAACAAGTACCCATCAAAATTCAAAACCACGAGCAGTTGATTTTAAAAAGGTGGAGAAGTAGTATTTCAAGTAGAAAAGTTTCATGAAGTCTGTGTTGTAAGATAATAAGAAGCCAAGTTAAAATGAGAATGGATTATTAGGAGAGTGGAAAAGATATGAGGAATTCAGTAAGCAAGAATTAATCGAAAAGCTGATCAGCCTTGAACATTTAGCAAATGCCATTTTTAAGAAGAACAAACATTTATAGGAGTAACTTCAAAAAATCAAATCGACTGACAAAAAGAGTTAACTATAATGATAAATTTATTCTATGTTCTTGCAATTTGAATGATCATGGCTGTTACCAAGGAAGTTTAGCAAACATTTGCTTTAGCTTAACTGGCGACACATATTTATATTTCTAACTGGCTGAATAATAAATTCTATTGAATGAGAAGAGCATCAGGAAAAGCACACTAATACTCACATAATCATCACTCAAAAAAAAGCAAAAGAAAATAGTTTTTGGTCGATCCCAATCGTCTCTAACTGGATTAGTATATGCTGAAGCAGATCAAAAAGAATAAAAAATCAGTCAAACACCTCAACAGGTACGTCTAGTAACACATAGATAAGTGAGCAGTCTAAAGAAAGAGGTCAAAAAATTACAATAGCAACATGATGACTACATGATTGCTGATCGAACAAAAACTCAAGATCACAGCTAGTCTCACGTTACACAAAAGAATCTTGTCAAGAATCGAATATCATTAACTGAGCAGTAAAGTTCGAGAAAATGTGCATCAAGACCTAAAGATTCAAGTAAAGAAAGTTCTTTGCTTTCCATAAGTTCTTCAAGAAATTCCTCAAGAATTAACAGCTTGAGTTATTCTAAAAAATCAAAAAATACTGCAGTTCCAACATCGAAACAACGCCTCAGTCGGAAAATTGAATAGCTTAAAGCCAAAGCAGGTCTGCATCCTCGCTAAAAAGATCTTCTAAAGAAATAAGTCAAACAGAAAATTCAAAAAATGAGCGAGAAAATTGATGGAAAGATTGAGACTCAATTCAAAAAGTGCCCGAAAGTGTTGGAGTCAAAAGAACGAGAATATCAAAGGTTATTGTAACTCTTGCAAACAAATATGGCCATAAAGGCTCCTCAAAGTCCTCACAGCCAGCAAAGCCCTAGAAAAATTTATAGTCCCAAAAAAAATGAAAGACAATAGCTCAACTTAATCCCAGTATCTCAAACAAACTCAATACCTCAAAAAAATGTCGATTTAGAAGTACATTTTTAGAAAAGAGAGTCTGCATATGCTAAAACTCTTCAATCAACTGGCAATACTCCTTTTAGAAGCAGCTAACATTTCCCTGAAAGCTCAGCTTTCACATCCAGGCCCCAAGATTATAATGTTTGTAACTAGACTAATTTACTGGATAGCCCAACAAAAAGTATAAAATCAACAACACAGTCGGGGAACAAGCAGCTTAGAATGAGCAGATGTGTTGAAATCAAAATTACCAACTAAGTTCAAGCTCCTTCATCAGGTTCTGAAGGTAGTGGAATTTACGGAATCTTCGGCTCTCCAGCTGAGATGAAATCAGGACCGTAGAAATGTCCTTCTAAGAGAAGGATTAAGACAAACGACGTCTGAGAGAACTATAATTCTAATTTGACCAGCTCGTTAGACAATAGTTGGTAAAAATGTGCTTTATTATAGATATCATCAGATCCAAAGTAAAAATAAGTTTTGGCCCAAGCTATTCGATCTGTCCTCTGGTCTATAAGCTAACTAAAGGGTAAAATTGGCAATAATAACAGGTGAATGATCAGTTTTTTCCTTCTACTTTTCTCAAATGTTTACTTTCCCAAAGAACATTATTAATCTTTTAGATGCATTTTTTGTGACCTTTTGGATAGATCGATAGTGAAGAGGGTTATATCATCATCATAATATTAACACTATAATTACTATGGGAGCATGCGCAGGAGGCGGCAACAAGCAGTAGGATCCAAGAGTAGGAGGTGGTAGCAAGCCCGAGAAGACCAACTACGTCGACAAAGATAGGTCAAACACTAATGATACTTCAGGCAACCGCAAAAAAGAAATATAAGAAGCCAGACAAATAGGCCTGTAAGGGCTACCTTAGGATCTTCCACTCAATAGCATCAGGATCCCCAAAAGGAAAAGAGCTCCCAAATGATCAATCAGCTTTTATTTATCTCGCATAATCTACCGTATATGTTTCCTAAACTCCCAAAAGCGATTTAGTACTTAGCGCTCTATTTGACTTCTCAAGTTGGGACTAATGCTCTGGACCGTTTCTAATCTCAAAGGTACGGAAGTTGTTAGATTTTATCCCAAACTTTTCTTGCGATATTATTCCTTTCAAAGAGCATGCTACTATTGACTTTTGGGATGGTTTGACTGAGTTAATCAAGGTAGAGAGAGGGAAGTAAAATTTACTTGTATTCCGATTTTATAATTTTTAATCAAGCAACAAAATGGGAGCCTGTGCTGGTAGTTAGGAAAAGCCTAAAGGCAGCAAACCCGCAGTTAAAAGTGGAGACAAAGGCGCTGAGACACAAGATTCGTCAGGACATGCCGCTGCACAATAACAAAAATACAAGCAAACACCCTACAACAATGGACGGCAGCAAAATGGTCAACAGGGAGGCGTTAAGGCCAAAAAAATGGACCCCAAGTATACTTTACCAGATGACCTACCCGTTGATAGTTTCAACACAAAAAGGGGCAAGGCTGTTAAATGATTTTACTTAATGAAGCTGTTACTGACTCATCCTTATCATTGTGACCAGCCATACTGGCACCTTTGGTTCCTTCACATTGACCTAATCAGGTCTACTAGGCCATTTTAGGTTACAATTGCGTTAAAAAAGGAATTTTGCCAGCGAATAGACCATGACATGATATCAGGTTCATATTATTCTACTTCTGACATACAGTTCGTAACAGTTACTATTTCGCACTATTACTTTGATAAAAATTAAGCTACTGAGAAAAAATAAGTTAATTCCTTGTGATTGCTTTTTGTGTAAAAGAGTGTCAGAAATTTGATGAAGTAGTGACAATAGAATAAAATATTAATGTGTTATGGCTACTTCACAAATCTAGACCATTATTGTTATTTCAGACTCTTCATTATAATTGATCAATTAGTCTGAAAAATCAAAGTTTTCAGCTAGGTATATGATCAAATAAAATATTAGGGCTTGTAATTATTAGCAATTTGAACCATTAATTATTCTCTAAATAGATTGAATGAGGAAGAGCTATCTTTCCTTTTATTCACAAAATGAAGAAATGTGGACTGATGAAGTAAAAATATAGACTGAAGCAGAAACTTTAGGATCTGTTGTTGAAACTATCTGATATTTGACTTAATGTATGCTTCTTTCTGTTAAAATTGTGTTAAACCACCAAGGAAAGTAAATTGTTTGTGAATCTAGCTTTCCTATTGGATAACACTTGGCCAATGCAGACTATCGAATAAAAAAGACTCAATCAAATGCCCTAAAGTTCAAAAAATAAACAAAACATTGGACCTTTCATGCTTTTTGTAAATTCAGTTATCTTAAAGATAAATTGATAAATTTGATTATCATTGAAAATTATTAAGAAGATATACCACAGTCAAGCAAAGATAAAATAATGTGAGAGAATTTATGGTTAACAAAGTCAAATTATTGAAATCCTTTTCGTGATAGTGTGATGGAAATATTGTAATTTTACTCAGCAACCGGAATATAATTATGGGTTTGTTGCTTTCTAACCCGTTTGATTTAGTCAGATTTCAATATACCTCATATTTAACGTCATTTTGAGGATAGTTGAATGCTATCAAAGTTTCATAGCATAATATATAGTTTACTAAAAAGAATACAGTTAAGATGGGAGTGTGTGCAGGAAGCTATTTAAAAAATGATCAACAGAGAAGACCTAGAGGAAAAAACTCAGAAGGTCAAGGATCTTCCGGCAGAACAAATTCCAATGACGCTAAAGCCCCCCCATTGGTGCCATCCCCAGCAATCAATGACCTCGATCATAGAAAACGAGGAGGCACAGGAAAAGCAGGAAGATAGTTCATTTTACCCTAAACGTTACCATACGACAGCTACAACAGCAAGAAACCTAGAAGAACAGTATGATTTTTTTCAAAATCATTATTTATTGAACACTTCTTCCTTATGATAAAAACAGTCAAATGATGATTTTTCTTTCACTTTGAGTTCAAAAGATTGATGCAAAGGAATTGTTATTAAGGTTTGGAATAATTAAGAATATTAATAAATGGAAGAGTTTAAGAAGGACACGCTTACAAACAGATAGGTCAACGTTATTCAACGCTACAGATACAGAATCAGATAGGTTGAGGAAAAGAACATTTGTCAAAAAATATTAAGCAGGGAAACCAACAGTCTTGATTTCTACAAAATTACTCCCAAAGATGAACTCCCTATTTTCCTACAAAAAATGAAGTTTCAGACTCTACATCTAAAAGAAAGTATGACTATCATAATGTAAGATATCAACAGTAGTGTCAAAGTGTTCAAGAAATAAAATAGAAAACCTATTGAACAACGTCTTAGGAAAAAAGTAAAAGAATCAGGTCATCTCATGCTACTTTCCGAAATGTAGATTATTTTTTATTCAGCTATCAAAATTTGGGGGAAGCAGGATTTCAGGTTAAGAATCAATCTTTGACTCAATTTAATCACAATTCAGATCAACCGAATTAGCTAGATTAATGGGAAAAAAGACAAATTCACAATAAATGTCAAAGTATATAGCCAAGAATACCGAGAAATAGCAAGGAAATAGGAAGTGCTAGAGGTTTTAGAGAAGGTTGCGATTACAAAGGAGAAATATAGAGAGGACTGTAAATTATTGAGGTAACACACGGAAGCGAAGGAAACTTATTGAACAGATATATGCTAATAGAAAATAGTTCCAAGTTGTTGAAGAAAGAGTTAGATGATAAGAAAACTCAAATCGAAGAAAACATCAAGAGTAGAATGAAACTTCTCTTTGAAGCTCGAACTGAGTATCATGGTTGCTTTGAAGAAAAAAATAGATTGTACTTGGAATAGAAAGTTCTTCGATAGGATCCAAAAGATTAGATCATTCGAGTTTCACATAAATCTCTAAACAGCAAAGCTGAAAAAAGCCAGAAAAGAAGTTTGATTTAAACCAACGAAAATAGGATTTCAAAGACTAAGAAAAATATTTAGAGCTTAGAGGATGCTATATTTAATCTTGAGGAGGAGTTGAAAAGAATTATTCAGGCTGAGAAGCTCTACTACAGACTAATATTGAAAAATGGGACAGATGTCAGAGAAAGTGGATTGGTCTGGGTTATCCAAAA
>Ga0100378_1003103_pt1 | contig 16097 bp, 5 predicted proteins | sample CryGeymeta201502_FD_81535 | JGI IMG/M metagenome (GOLD analysis project Ga0100378, IMG submission 81535) | Groundwater microbial communities from Crystal Geyser aquifers in Utah, USA - Crystal Geyser metaG 2015-02 | ecosystem: Environmental > Aquatic > Deep subsurface > Groundwater | place: USA...
AAAGATGTTTTCAAAGAAAGTAAATATTTCGAAAAGTATTTAAGTGAAGATAAAGAGGTATTAAAAACCAAATCAAAACTTATTTTTGAAGCAGAGATAAACACCATTGAGGGCCCTATTATAGCATTAGTCTCAAAAGATGTCCTTTTAGATAAAAATAAAAATGTTATTGGTTTGGTGGGTGTATATCACAATATTACTTTATTAAAAAATACCGAGAAAAGTTTAAAAAAAGCCAGTGAAGCGCGCGAAAAAACTCTGGATCGGTTATTTAAATTCGTTAGCGATCAAGAGCATGACATTAGAACCCCTCTGGGTGGTTTAGTTAGCGGAACTGCACTAGTTTCATCCTTAGTTAAGTCAAGCCCAGATGAAGCTATAAACATGCTTGCTAAGATTCATGAGTCAGCGAGAGAAATACTTGATTACCAAGAGTCTCTGTTGTATGACCTTTATCAAGGTGAAAGAGAAGGTAGAACTATTTTTACTCGCTTTGATATTAGTGATATTGCCCATCGAATATTTAAAGTTAATGAAACCTCATTACATATGAAACAAATAAACTACAAATATTCTTTTGATCAATCGATTCCGAAATTTTTAATTGGTGATGGTAAAGTATTATATCAATGTTTGTTAGATTTGATGGGTAACGCAGTTAAATTTACATCAAATGGTGAGATTAGTTTAGATATAAGATGCTTAGAAATTTTAGATAATGAAGCGATCGTACGCTTTACCATCACTGATACAGGAATAGGTATACCACATGATAAACAGCAGGACATTTTGGAGGCATTTGTTAAGATCAAACCGAGTAATCAAGGTGGAGAAAGGGGCAGGGGGCTAGGCTTAACCCGAGTTTCTAGATATGCTAAAAATCTTGATGGAGAATTGTATTTTAAAAGCGAACCAGGTAAAGGAAGTAGCTTTAAGCTGGTTCTACCTTTCAAAATATCACTCGATCAAGAAAATATTCCTTAAAATGCCTTCAAAGTTAAAGGCTTATCCATATTAATCTAAAGAGTTAACTAGACTAATTACAACCTCGTATATTAGCATATTTGTTAATGAGCTATCCCTCTATGTGAGTATTTCTTCTATCTATGAATTAATTTTTCTCAAGAATATGCATTAAATATAATGATTCCCAATATCATTCTAGTCAAGGTTCAAGCCCCCCTTAAAATCGAGTATAAATTTAGCTAGCTCAAAAAATTTATATATTCCGTTTGTATATTAATTGCTTGCTATTATAGATTATCTATGATAAAAATTTTTAAGTGAAAAACGGAAAGTTAGTATTTAAGGAAAAAATAATGGCATTTGATAATTACCCCCCTAATCCAGACTATTTATATTCTCTAGATGATATATTTTTGGCCATAAATGCTTATTTAAATGATAATTATTCTTTTAATTCAGTCGTCAGTGGCAGTGGATTTGACTCTTTAGTAAATGATGATAATCTAATTATTGAAAGTAATTTGCCTTGCTATATATTAAAAAATAATAAAAAAATTGAAATTGATAAAGATGATGAGAAAATTCCACTTATATTAGCTTTCGATAATATTCAATCACATATAGAAAGATCTATTCTACTAAATTTTTTAAAATCAACGCCTTTAAAAAAATTCTACTTGTTAATGCCATTTTATAAAGGAGAAACTAAGCAAAGAATAAATGGTCACTGGAATTTTGCAACGATATATTTTAACGAAGGCAAAAATAAATGCTTTTTTCATAACTATGAGCCTTTAGGTGACACGCAAGATCCTAAAAATGATCCATCTTTAGAAGCAAATAAATTTTATCTTTACGTAAAAAAAATATATGAAGACATGAATATAACATTCAAGAATGAAACCACATATACCGGCCAACAAAGGGACATTAAACTTTGTGGAGCAATAGCAGCGCTTAATTGTTTTAAGTTTATAGAATCACAAATAATTTCAGAAAGAAAATTTTCTACTACAGATGAAATCAATGCTCTTCGTCAAGAACAAATCAATAAGATAAATTCAGAGCCATTCGCTAAAAGACAATTTGAAAATTATGTATTTTGTGGATTTACGAACAATGCTTATAAAAAGGCACACGGAATCGAAATCTGGCATGCTTTAAAAAAATTAACATTGGAAAACGATAATTTTAAAACGGATTTGGTTACATTTTTTAATGAGATTGAAGCGCTAGAAGATAACCAGAAAATTCTTAGTAAATTAAGAAGTTTTTTTGAAGATTACGTCGATCATTTGTCTTTAGATGTTTTAGAAAAGCCGCTTATAAAATATTTTTTTAAGGATGAAAAAAATATTAAGAATTCAAGTGTAGTTGATAGTTATGATATTTTTGAAGTATTAAAATGCTTATCATCGCAATTTAAAGATCATGAACAGCCAGATTTAAATATAAAACATGAAGTAACTCCAGAAATTCACTTAAAAATGGAACAGTATATACGGGCTCAAGGGTTTAGCAATACATATCGAGGTGATGAGTTTCAAAAATTAGTAGGCATGAAGTATGCGATCGAGTTATATCGCGCCAAAAAGCCTTTCAAAATATATACTGAATCCTCAGAAAAAGAACATGATTTTGGTAAATTTGATGATCTAATTGTTGTCACAGAACAAAAGACAACTGTTATTCAGGTTAAACACGCTGGGAGTATTGATAGAGAAAAGCGCAAATATACGGTGTCAATGATGGGATATGGGGAAAAACCAACTGACCATAACAAAAACAAGAAAGTCGCTTTATATAGATACTACGATTCCTGGCGTAAGTGTCAAGATTTAAAACTTGATCGACCATTTGAGTTTATACTATATAGCAATCATGAATTAGATAATGACTTAAAAGCATTTTACGATGAGCAAACAAAAACTTTAGATGGGCTAGGTAAAGATGGCTTGAAGGGCATAAAAAAAACACATCAAAAAAATTTACTTGATAATATTTATATGTACTCAGAGTATATGAGAAGAGATGAAATAAAAAAAAAGCTTAAAAATATCCATTTCATATTAGATAAAGAAACTGATTTGTTGGAGATTATTGATAATAAGTTCAACGATTTTATAAGTAAATTAGGTCCTAAGACGATTCAGAAGAAAGATGGATTAAAACCGCATTATTATTGTGTAATAGCATTCTTAATGAAAAATTTTTTCCCGTATCATAATTATGAAATTACTTTGCCTGAGATAGAGGAATTACAACGTATAACTTGTAAAGATAAAATTCAAAAAAAAATTTATGATGAAATAATAATTCAATGTAGCAATAAAAAAAATTTTTCTGGTCGTAAAAAATTAACAGAAACCTATCTTAAAGAAAAAAGTGTATTTGGATTGATCGTAATAAAAGAAAATATTTATATTAATAATGATTGTATCAACATTAAAGTTTTTGAAGAATCTGCAGAGCTTGTGCAAGCTATTTTTAATCAAAAGGGAAAAAAAATTAAGTATGATAATAATAAAATTAATTTTGATGAACAATTTGAAGAATTATTATTAGATCATCTTTTTTTCTATGAATATCGCTTTCAAAGTATTCAATGTCTGGATGAGAGTATCAAAAAATTCATTAAAGATTATGAACTTCATATAAATCAATCAAATATAGAGCAGCTTGAATTCGAGATTGCAAAACAAATAAGTCAAGAATTTCATTTGTCAGATGACAGACTGTATATGGAATTTTCTCAATATTTTCTTAAAAATTTTCGTGCGCCAATCGGAGAAGAAATTACTCATCAATCAATTAAAAAAATATTTACTAACGCGTGGGCTAATGTTGAACGAAATCGTCTAGTTGGGTACATTGAACGCCATATGGAAAATATAAAAAATTATAAGATTGAAATATTTAATAAAGTAGATCTTAATGGATTTATTAAGTCTCAGATTGAAAGTCTTGATGAAGCATATAAGAAGAAAAATATTCCAGTTATGGTTTTTAGAGGTGATAAGAATATCGGTAAAAGTTTTGCAATGTGTTCATGGGTTGAAAATTTAAAAGAAAACAAAGAAAAACCTATTAAAAATGATGAGTATGCCTATTTATCATTAAGTAAAATACGTGGTACTGATATTAATATATTTGAAAAAAATTTAAAGTTATTTGTTGTTGATAAAATAGGTTTAATTAATAAACACTCCGAATCTAAAACTATATTAAAAAAATTAATTTCTGTAGCAAAAGAAAGTAATAATAAAAAATTAGTTTTAGTTGTCAATAACGATCTGATAGATACATTACTTCCTGAGGTCATCAATGGAATTCCTCACGAAATCATTCAATGTAAAGAACTCAGTGAGGAGCAAATTTATCAGTTAACGAAAAATAAACCAGAACATTTTATTGTAACTCCTTATGGGTATTGCTCTATTATGGAATTGTTAGGTACCCAAATAAATTCAGGGCTTGCAAAGTCATTGTATGATCTTGGCCAACTAACACAATTAATATTAAGCGAATCAATTAAAGATACAGAGCCTCAGATAGAGTCTGGTGATAATACGGATATATTCATTGAACAAACAGTCAAATTACAGGATAAAATTAATATTAGTGAATTTATAAAATATTTGTCTGATCAAAATATACTGGTGTACTCAGCTGATAATGATCTTAAATTAAACAAAATAAAAAATATCTTTTCTGAAAAAATTAATGTTAAAATTTGCAACTATATAGAATACGATGGAAATAAAATTAAAGCGGAAAATAACGACATTAATGTTGTGCTCATAACTTCTAGTCAAAACATCGCCGAACTGTTAAAAATAATAAAAAATACAAGCAACCTAGTTATTGTCGTAAAAAGTCACGAAAACTATCTTAATTTGTCTAATTATATTAAAAATCAGTGTTTTTTATCTAAAGAAAATGAAAAATCATTTCAATTAATTCATGCAGATAATGGAAATAAAAAAATGTCATTCTGGAATGACTCGATAGATGGCTCTTCATATTTGGAATCTTTTCTAGTCCGTCGAGCTGATTCCCTTAAAAAGCATATTTTAGTAGCTGATGAAGCAGGAATGGGGAAGTCTACTTTGGTAAAAAGATTGGTTAGTACCTCTAAAACTAAACTTAAAAAATCAGAATACCACTGGCGAATACCTGTTTTTTTAGATCAATTGACACCACAAGATAATAAAGCTTCACTATTAGATTTCATTTTTTCTAGTCTAAATCAATTTTATAATCATAAAATTCCTGAATTTTATAGGAAAATATTAAGTCATGATTTGGAAATAGGTAACGTTTTATTATTATTAGATGGTGGTGATCAAGTCAAAGAATATCAAACTAGGGAGTGTCATGAAATATATGAAAAATTGTTGAATTATGAGCATGTGGTTTTTTTAACTCGACCAGAGCAGTCACGGCTAACTTTTAATTTTAATGAAAGAATCCAGCTTGAGCCATTTTCTCAAAATCAAATTGAAGATTACTTTAAAAAAGCATTTCCTTATAACAATGGTAGCAATCCATTCTATCATTCGGCTATGCAATTTATTTTAAATAGTGAAAAATTACAGAGTTTATTAGGTGTCCCACTTCAATGTAATTTATTGAAAGTGGCACTGCGTCCATATTATGATCAGTGGAAACAAAATCGTGGCAAAGGTGAAATATTAATTCCATTAGTTAATCATAATGAATATTTTTTACTTAATATTTTTGAACGTTTTTTCGATGCAAAACTACATATTTATTTCAGTCATAATCTAAAATTAAACAAAGATATTTTAAATAATCTGCCTCAGATAAAGTTATTGGGTAAAGGCTACATAGAGCGTTTTTCTCATGTGGCTGTTGAACAATTATTTTCAGACATTATGCCATTTATGGATATTCAATTACCTAAGCCTTTCGCCAATGATTGGTTAGAAGAAGAATTGCAAAACATAGCCTTGATTAAGCGCTCAATAATTTCACCTGATGGTCACGTCACCTACGTATTTGGACATCGTACTTTTGCAGAATATGCTGCTGCTAAATTTTTTGTGGAAGGTTTAACCGGTTTATCTCAAATTTTGCCAAAGCAAAAAAAATGGTGCAAGGAGTTTCTGGGAATCGGACGTTTCATTAATGCCTACCAACAGTTCTGGCATTTTGTGTTTGAATGGATTCAATATCACCAATCAGTAGATAATTTACCTGCAGAAACATTTGATCAGTTTAAAAAGCGATTTTTTGAGTATCCAGATCTTATTGGCGGCTTAGAGAAAAATTTTTGGAGGTCATTAAAAGATCCACAATCAGAATTTCCTGTTTCATATATGCCAGACTGCTTGGATACTCGGAAGTCAAATGATTCGCTCACCAATAATGCAAGCCAAGACTTACATGTGCATGACTCTCCCATAGAGAAACAGTTCGATAGTTTTGATACAGTAACAAGTATAATCTACAGTTACGCTGGAAATACATTTAATTACTTTGATTCGGATATATGTAATGCTATTAGAGATTTGGCTGCACACACTGATAAAGATTTGATTGAAAGACTAAATTTATTGAAACGTGCTTACAGACCTTTTAATGAAGTACATACGTCATATAATGTCCACCGGGCTATTGCAGAAACTTTACTAAAATTAGCTTTAGAAGATAATGAGAAATATTCTACTATAGTGAAATATTATATGAGTAATGAATATTTAGAAAAAAATTCAAAATATTTTCTATACGTGTCATCTGCACTCAGAGAAGCAATGTGGAAAATTAAAATTAATGATTACACTAAAGAAATGACTAACTTGATTAGTCATATGCACAAATTGGTTGATATCTCTGGTGAACTTAGCCAATATAAATTGGACTGCCTGATTCTTATCATTGATATAGTTGGAGATATTATTGATATTGAAAAAAATATTTTAGATGACCTAAAAGAAAATTTTATGAATTTCATAAATAAAATCCTTAAAAGCGAACAAGATTGGTGGATTGACGAGAAAAGTTTTCATTTCATTAATAAACTTGTGTCAAACAATATTAAATTAGGTCTAAGCTTAGCCTTTGATAAATTATATAAGAATAAACCAAATTTTTTAATTATGTATCTGTACGTGAAAAATGATAAAAATTTATTTCCTAAAGACTGTAGTGACTCTAAACGAAAAATAATATGTAATCTGGTTAAAAGTATGTATAAAAATAATTTTCCTAAAGCAGTTAAATTTTTCCAAAAGCATCAATGCAATGTAACCGATTTGATTTTAAATAAAATTAATTTTTGCGATCTAGAAGCCACTGATACACTAAAAGATACAACTCTTAGTATTAAAGATGTGATCAGTGAAATTGATCGATTAGCGGAGACATACACTTTCGAAGTTAATATGGAAAATTGGGGCGAAATCGATGCTGCTATACCAGCTGTGTGTTGTGCTCATGATAACTTAAATTTTTTTCTAGCAGCATATTTGTTGTACGTTAAAAAAAACAATGGCGGTCAATATATAAAAGCTTTAGTTAAAAACATCCCAAATCTGTTGTGTTTTCCAATCCGCAAGAACGATATTTATCCTGCTGTAGCTATATATATTTATCAAAAAGTATTAAATGATATAGTGTTTGCATCAGATAAAATTGTATATGATGATTTTTTTGATAACTCTTATATGAATGTTTACAATGCGATAGATTATGCATGGAAAACTTATCATAAAACCCAATTCAAAGAAGCTTTGGAAGTTATAAACATATATGCTAACCATTTGAAGTGGCCTTTAATTAAAGGACTGAATAATTCAAATCAGCTAAAATTAATTACCCCCGCAACGGGCCACATTGAAAGTCTAGTATGTGATGATCATATAGACTTTGATTCGGTGATAAATTTTTTTAGTTCAAAACGTAAATCAAGTGACACAAATGGGAGTGATACAAGCAAAAGCGATATAAATTTTAAAACTTAATGGATTCGTTTAAAAAGGAGTCGGTAAAAAGTTTTGTGTAAGATCCATAGCATCACAGTGATCAGTCTATGTATTAATCGAACGCTATGATAAACCTGTTCATAGCAGGTTTTCAAAAATAAATAGGCATCGTCGACTTTGTTGAAATATTTTTAATTGCTAAGTAAATCAATTGATAGACTGCCCCTTTCGATGGTAAGACACACCTGATCAGTTCTTAACTTTCACATTTAAAACCAAAAAAAACGACGAGGTTTAAATGTTGGAATTTCAGTTTCAATGTCGATTTGCTTTAGTTTTTCAGTTGCCCAATTTAAAGAGTAATTTTTGCAGGTATTGATTGAAAAATCTGTTACTAGTTTTTGTTCCAACTCAATATCATTTAATAGTTTCTGGGCTTGTTGGTCGTTGATAACCCAGTGCTTGTGAGTGTATTGCTCAGGATTAAAATTTCTTAGATCAATATTTTCTATTAGGGGCATCACACACGTCTTAGAAATATTATTATTCAATATATAAATTTTCTTTATTGATCGTTGACCTAAATGATCCATTCCTTCTAAAAATAGCATGCTATCATCAATGCCTTTCGAGGTGGCAATTAGCACTAGCCATTTATTTTTGTTAATCAACTCGCAAGATTTAAAGAAGCTTTTTTCTTCCCTCGGTATTGTCCTAAAAAAAGCATGACAATTAATAAAAGACTCATTTTTGGTTTGATTAGCCGGGTCTTCTGATTGATAATAGTAATTTGCAGATATATCAATCACTTTAAAAGTGTTATGGTTTGATTCTTCACGATAATAATCCATAAGGCTTGTGTACGGGGCTTGAATATGATTATTAGATAAATCAATATTTTCTGAAATTGGATTTTTACTCATTAGCTTATTTAAACTCATTAATTGTAAATTGTTGTGTGAAATATCTAATAATTTAAGCTGGGTATTTGATTTGTGCAATGCGACTAATATCGATACAAAGACTTCATCGTTTAAATGACAGTGTGATAAATGTAACTCTTGCAAGACCTTGTTAACCTTTTTATTATTCAATGTTTGGCTTAAATTGAAGGTTAGCGGCCAATAATTAAAATTTAAAACATTGTCTACTGTAAAATTTAGCTCATTTTCTTGTTTGAGTTTTATATAAATTTTCCAATCCGTGATGATATCAGCTTTTGGTTTCAATCGATTCAAATCAAATGCTGGATGTCGATTAAAATTTAATAAATTTTGAAAAAAATTTTGATGAGCAGACTTCGATTCCGATATTTGCCTATCAAAATTTAACAATATAGCTAAGTTATGGCGATCCAAGCTGCTCACTAATAATTGATCAACAATACTTTTTTGGTCGTTGTTTTGGGTGTTGAGTTGATTTAACCACTCCGTTGAATCAAAAAAATCTTGGCATCTAATAAGTATGTGGCCCGGTTGTTTAGCAACTAAGTAGTGTAAAGGCGTACACCCTCGCCAGTCTTTTTGAGTAAGCAGTCCTTTAGTTTCTTCTAATGGGATGCTATTCATGAGCTCTAATATTTCTAAGGAAGATTCAAAGCAACTGTAAAGATGAAGAATATTCATTCGATAACTGGTGATTTTGATTGTTGCTTTTTCTATATGTTGTTTCGCTGCCAGCCAGTAATACCGTAGTGCAATATAATGGTTTTTAGAAATGCCACAGCCACTTTCATACATTGTGGCTATATTAAATTGAGCATTTGGATCTTTATTATCAGCAGCTAATTTATACCATTTGAACGCGAGTTGAGTATTTTGTTCAACCCCATAACCATGATAATATAGCCATCCCAAATTGTATTGAGCTCGAGTATGCTGATGTTCTGCAGCTTTTCGATAATATACTGCTGCTTGCTGATAATTTTTATTAACGCTATAGCCACTTTCATACATAATTCCTAAGTTAAAGAGAGCATTGGGTTCTTCATGATCAGCTGCTTTTTTATACCATGCGAATGCTTGTAAATGATCTTTTTTTACGCCCAAACCATGTTGATACATCCGGCCTAAATTATTTTGTGCGCTAATGTGACCTTGCTTTGCTGCTTGTTGATACCAGTATACTGCTTGTTGGTAGTTTTTTTGAATCCCCTCACCGTGATAGTAAGTTGACCCTAAAATAAATTGTGCTTGGGAGCAGCCTTGTTGAGCATTTTTCAAGTATTGGTAATAGCGGATATCTTCCTTAAGGTGAGTCGTATCTTCTTGATCGGCTGCTTGATTCGGGAGGGCATTCTCAGCAGGGATTTTACTCAAATATTTTGCTAACACTTTTTAAGTCCTTGTGTTTAGATCGTGATATAAAAAATTTCTTTCTAGACCATAGCTGCCAGATTTAGACTAGAAAACAGGTAGGGCTTAAATGGATTAGCATTAGAATTATTGTTTAATTCTAGTTCAATCCCATAGCCATTTAATTCAAAGATTGCTATTACACTTTGTTTTTCTTGAGTGGGTTTAATTTTTGCGTAATTTAACAGTCTAAATAAACTCCATAGCCCAGCTTCGCTAGCTTTAACTTGCCGACCATCAACACTATAAAGTGAGAGAGCTGCCATATGAAGTGTTTGCTCAGTTGGCCAATAAAATGTTTGAGATAGTTGAGCATATTGGCTAAAGCCAGCTTGTTGATCGTCAAGGCTAAATAGCGCAGTTTTAATAATGGGTTGTAAAGCCAGTGGTTGAACAGTAAATTCTAAACTAGCTTTATTGGGTATTTTATTAAAAAAAGCATCCCGAATATTTAACAATTGTTCTAAATTTGCTAAAAAGGCATTGTTGCTACTTAATGTTGAAGCGTTCATTTTACGCCACGCTAAGCTATCCATTTCATTATTAATAAAAGGAGCGAGATAATCAAGGTAAAATTTATCCACTATTCCTAACTGTGAGAAAAATTGATTAAATTCTGATAAACGGACTTCTTTCCTCGCTTTTTCTGCAAATGGATAATAAGGTTGTAAATTTTTCTGATAGTAATTAACTACCTTTAAGTTCCATTCATTATTAATATAACCCTTGGCATCATTTAGGATTAATTGCCATGATGACTGATTAAGTTTCAATAGCCATTGCTGTAGCGGTGCTGGTGATCGGATAGCCATTTTTTCAATTTCATCAAAAATATCATCATGCTGATTAAGCATGCGTTGTTTCGCGATCAAAAATGAAGTTTTGTGGTGATCACTGGTATTAGCGATTGTGACTAAGACTTCCTGTAATTTGCGTATTTTGTGAATGATTTGGGAGTAATGATTGCCACTATAGCTATTAAATAGTTGAGGGATCCCCTGAAATTTTATACTAATCGGAGTGCTGATCCCATTATATTTTATATCAGTATGATAATTAATGATTTGCAATAACTCTACTAATGGTGAGTCTTGCGTTAGAAAATTATCGATAACTTGAATTGCATGTGGGTATGAGTTGAGTGACACCAACTGTAAATTATCGAATATTTTTTGCCAAGTTAAAGCATATTTTTCAAAATATAAGTCAGCAATTTTTTGGGTGAATTTCTGCAAATCTGTTGAGTGATCTGTGGCTAGTCTGCCGGTTACCCAATTTCCTTGTAATGCCATTTTTGCTGCTTGTGGAATCAGGTTTTCATATGTCTCTTTAAATGCTTCTCTAGAATAGATGCCGGGGATAATAATATTTGATTTGGCTAATAAAATAGGAACCATCTGATTAATAGATTTTAATGAAATTTCTCGTCTAGGAATATTTTCTGCTAGCTCTTGTAAAATCATTGTTAGAGCCAGTTCATGTCTAGGCAAATCAATTAATTTCTTGCGGGCATTTTCTATTAAAGGCAAATTAATTTTAGAACTGTCAGGGTTTTGTAATGTAAATCCACTCACATGCTTTTGAAAAATTTTTGACTGGATTGGTGTTAATTTATTAGCTGAGTTATTTTCAGCTAACCACATTTCAAGATCATAACTATTCAATGATTGTTGTTTAATGAGTTTTAAGTAGAATTTTAAGCCCGAATAAATTTGTGCAGCAGAATTTTCTTGGTCAGATTGAGTGATGATCTGCTCTAAAGTGGAGGTTAAATAAAAGTAAATAAATTGATTCACTGCTTTTTGATAAGCGGTTTTTGCAAGATCACTCAATTGCTGTTGATTAAATATAGTTATACCATTTTTGGCATGATTTTTTGTATCTAATTTGTTGGCTATATTCTCTAGAATATCAAGGGCTTTGAGTGCCTTTTGTATGCTAAGTTTATTTTGTGCGTCTTGAAAAATATATTGATTTAAATTTTGGTTGATATTATCAATGGCTTCGATATTCGTTGCTAGTTGCTTTGTCCAAATAATAGTACAAGTGATGGTTAAAATACTAACCGCACCTAAGCTATAAACATAACGTAAGCTAGGGTATCGATACTGTAAATATGATTGCTGTGTCTGTTGCCATACACTCGGTATAATCACGCGGGCATATAATCCACGAATGAAATACTGATTCATGTACGTTGTCGAAGTGTTATTTGGACTGGTTAAGCTAAAAGTTTTATTAATTGCCGGGAGCAATCTATCCACTCCTGAGCTTGTTTGTCCAGTTGCAGTAAAATATATGCCTTGTAAGCGTACACCTTTTGCCGTCACAAAACATTCACTTAGGTATTGTAAGATTCTTGCTAGAGGGCGCTTTAATGCTTCGATTTGTGTCGGGAATTCTTGGATTGCGGCTCTTTGTTCAATATCAAGCTGCTGATGCAATTTACCGATAATTTCATTATGCAGGCTTTGGGTAAATAAATCGTAACTTTGATCAAAGCGCTCACAGAGTTGGTTGATGTCGTTAAATTCATATTGGTTTAACCCCAATCCCCATGCTTGATTGCGTGCATTATGATCAAGATTTGCGAAATAAGCGTTGAATCCATTGATGTTGTTGATGTGATTAATGCTGATCGTTAGAGGGATGGATTGCCGGGATAGTTGATTCAAAATTTGCAATTGTTTTTTATGCTGTGCGAGAAGTTGGTTAAGCTGAGAAGCAGAAATATTGGTTAATTGCTGAATGCTAAGGTTTAAAACGATACCATTGAAAAATGATCGTCGGTGTTGTTGACAATATTGCAAAAAAGTTTGCCAAGCACTATGGGTGTGCACTGGCTCTTCAATTTGCTCAAATCGTCCAGCCGCCTCAAAAATAGCGGCTTCTTTTGCAGCATAACAGGTTATAAAACGAATGTTATTAGAAGATTTGCGCTTAAATAAAAATTTAATCCCAGTATATTTAAGAATTTCTGTTTTGCCGGATTTAGCTGTTCCTAAAACGAGTATCCAGGGTAATTTAGTTAAATTAATTTTTCGTGATGATTTAACCCACTGAGAGGCGGGAATAGTTTTAGTACTTTTTAGTTGAGTGATGATGCTACGTAGCTGTTGAACTAACTCAGGATGTTGAGTATTTGCTTGTTTATGAAATCTTAGTTTATTTGAAAATTGTTCATATAAAAACCACATCATTGCTGAGAACAGCAATGTGATTAAGATACGATTGCTTGGCAACTGTAAAAATAGCCCCCATGAATGGTTCAAATAGGGCGGTATGAGCCAAATACTTAAAATTATAGTGATATAAACGATGAGCCAGTAAGTCGTATAGCTTGCTTGGCTAAGAAAATTCCGTAGTTGCTTCATGAATAATTTGGTCAAGTTTTGCATATGTCGGTTTTGTACTAACTGACATTATATAATTAAAACCAAAATAAATGCTAATGCAGATCACTAAACTAACTGTAGAAAGTAGCCACCAAGGTGGAGAAAAATAAGATTTTTTAGATTGAGGTTTATATTTTAAAGAGTCTATTTTAGGTGTTATTTTTTTGACGACTTTACGCTGTTTGATTAACGCATATAAATCATTGGTAATTTTTTGTATTTGTTCAAACTCAGAACTATTTTTGCGGTGGGTCCCAACAAATCCTAAATTCAGACATAAGTAGCAAAATTCTAGCAAATCGAGTGGGGTGTTCTCAGCATTAATCAAAGACTTTAAAAAAGAGAAAAGGAACTCCTGTTCAGATTGCTCACAATAAAAAAATCGAGTTAAGGAATAGCTCGACCATTGTTCGGTTTGACCCCACTCTGTTCGGTTGATCGTTTCATCTAAAGCAGCAACTATGGCATAGCGGGCGGCTAAAATAACATTTGGGTGATAATGTTTGGCAATCGCATGACATTCAAAAGCTCGGACTTCATGTATTAGTTGGCGCTGTAAGCAAGCAATATCATCATATTGATGCGCACGTTGCAATTTTGCTAATAAGATAAAAAGAGGAGCGGCACTAGCGGTTAATGGATTGATTCCTAAATTTGCTTGAAAAGTTTTTGAATAATGAAAAGTATCAATGCTTTGTAAGGGGAGATAGTTCGTAAAGGGTTCTAACGCCCAAGGTGTGGTTTCTGCTGTTGTCGCTGGTGAAGTCTGTACAAGCATTTACTGTTCCTGTTTTAATCTAGCAATTTGTTTATAACCAATGTCTGTTCGAAAATAACAATCTTGCCATTTAACTTTATTAATTGTTCGATATGCCAATTGACTTGCAGTCAATAAATCTTTCGCTCTCACCGTGACGCTAAGCACCCGGCCACCATCGGTGATTGTTTCACCCTTATCATTTACTTGCGTGCCTGCATGAAAAACGAAGGTATTTTTAGAGTGTGATGGCAGATTCTCTATCACCTGTCCAACAGGATGTTTATCTGGATAGCCTTTGGCACACATCACTACTGTTATTGCCGGGTCATTAAAAATTTCTAGTGAAGTTTCACCCAATTGGCCGTTCATGCAATTTTCAATAACAGTTAGTAAATCAGAATCGAGACGAGTAAGTAAAGCTTGTGTTTCAGGATCACCTAAGCGACAGTTAAATTCTAATACTTTAGCTGACCCTTGGTTATCAATCATTAAGCCAACATACAAAAAGCCTTGATATTTAATTTTTTCTTTTTTCAACCCTTTTAGTACCGGGTGAATAATCTTTCGAGTAACCATTTGCTCAACTTTATCGGTAACGATAGCTGCTGGTGAATAAGCGCCCATCCCTCCTGTGTTAGGCCCTAAATCACCATTGTCACGAGCTTTATGATCTTGCGACGTTGGTAGTGGTAAATAATATTCTCCATCAGTGATGATCATATAACTGGCTTCTTCACCAGTTAAAAATTCTTCAAACAAAACTTTATTGCCAGCAGAACCAAAGCGGTCATTTTTAAAAACATCAGCCAACCATTCTCCCGCCTCTGCTGAGCTATTGGCAATAAATACACCTTTTCCTGCAGCTAAACCATCAGCTTTTAAGACGGCTGGGTAAGTTTGATGTTGAGCATAAGCAAAGGCGCTGTCAAAGTCAGTAAACGTTTTATATTGCGCAGTCGGAATGTTATGCCGGGTTAAGAATTCTTTTGCAAAAATTTTTGAAGCTTCTAAATTTGCTGCTTGTTGATTAGGGCCGAAGCATGGCAAATTATGCTGTTCGAATAAGTCCACAATTCCAGCTGCAAGAGGAGTTTCAGGTCCTATCACGGTTAAATCGATTTGATTAAGTTTCGCATAATTGCATAACTGTTCTATTGCAGTCGCTGGAATATCTAGATTTTGAGTTTTCAATTCATTTTTTGTTCCAGCATTTCCTGGGGCAACGTAGATTTGCTTAACTTTTGGAGATTGCGCTAACTTAAAAGCTAATGCATGCTCTCTACCACCGTTACCAACAATTAATATTTTCATCGTGTGACTCCGTAAATTAAATCAATGCTTAAAATGACGCATGCCGGTAAAAACCATCATCAAATTTAATTGGTCAACAGCGGCAATAATTTTTTCGTCGTTAATAGAGCCGCCAGGTTGAATAATCGCTTTGATTCCGTATTTTGCAGCATATTCAATACAATCAGCAAAAGGAAAAAATGCATCTGAGGCCATGACTGAGTTTTCTAAGGAGAGGTCACGCTCATGCGCTTTACTCACGGCAATCTTAGCGCTATCAATACGGCTCATTTGTCCAGCACCAATCCCTAAAGTCGAATTGTTTCTAGCATAGACAATGGCATTAGATTTAACAAATTTTGCAACTTTCCAAGCAAAAATTAAA
>Ga0100378_1003108_pt1 | contig 16081 bp, 14 predicted proteins | sample CryGeymeta201502_FD_81535 | JGI IMG/M metagenome (GOLD analysis project Ga0100378, IMG submission 81535) | Groundwater microbial communities from Crystal Geyser aquifers in Utah, USA - Crystal Geyser metaG 2015-02 | ecosystem: Environmental > Aquatic > Deep subsurface > Groundwater | place: USA...
AGTGATAGACAGAGACGGTGTTAAATATTTACTAGTTTATCATCCGGCCGCGCCGCTCCATAATCCTAAAGTTAAGCCGGATCTGGAAAAAGATTTTAAGAAGCTAAGTCGGCTAGTAGGTCGAAAAAAACTCTCAACTGATTAGTTGAGAGTTTTTAGCATATGCTAGATATTTTTTAATTCTGAGAGTTGTCAGAGTTAGATTCCTTGTGGGAGCGAGCGTTTACTTCGTAGTTAGTGTTTTGAGTCTCAAAGAAGTTAACTAACTCTAAAGCGTCAGTGGCTGAAGCCATCCATTTTGCTGGGTTAGTAACGTTGAAGTGAGTTGGAAAACCTAACTCTTCTAAGCGACGATCAGCAACATACTGGACGTACTGATTAACATAATCAGCGTTGACGCCAAGAATTCCACGCGGGAACATATCTTTATTGTAGGCGGTTTCCAGGTTTACGCCGTCAATAATAATCTTTTGAATTTCTTCACTAAATTCTGGAGTCACTATCTCCGGGTTTTCTTCAAGAATTGTGAGAAGTAGGTTGATACCGAATTTTAAGTGGAGACTTTCGTCACGAACAACCCAATCAATTAAAGAGCCAAAGTTACGGAGTTGGCGGCGTTGTCGAAAGCTAAGGGCGACCATAAAACCGCTATAAAACCAAATACCTTCCATAACAACATTGTAGGCAATTAAATTACGAACGAAATCTTTTTTGCCTTCCGGGGTTTCAACGTTCAAGGACGTATCCATGCGTTGCAAGAATGTTGTTACCCAGTCTTCCTTAGCTTTAATAGAGGGAGTTTCTAAATGTTGGGAGAAGATTTTTTTTCTGTCTAGCGGAAAAGTCTCCAGGACGTATTCAAAAGCCTGGCAGTGGTTAGCTTCTTCCCACATTTGCTTAGCTAAATACATATGTGCTTCCGGAGCCTTAATATAAGGATAAACACCAAGAGCCAAAGTTCTATTAACGATTAATTCTGCCGGATTAAAGAAGCTCATCAAAAAGCTAACAGCATGGCGCTCATCTTCGGTCATTTTTTTCCAGTCCTCTAAATCTTCTCCTAGAGCTATCTCATGGGGAAACCAAGTATTAGCCACGGCTTGATTGTAGAGATCATAAGCCCAGGGATATTTTATCGGACGAAGTTGCATGTCTTCGTTAAGCGGTTTTCCTAGTATCATATATTTATGGTTATTATTTTTTATTTTTTATATATTATTGGCAACTGTCACATTGCAAGCGTTCTTGTGGATCTACCGGACAGGCTTGACCAGTTGTCTGTGTATTAACTTCCGGGGTTTTCTGAGCCAGTAAAGCGCCAAAGCCTTTCTTACCAGTTGAGGTTGATTTATTAACTTTAACAGTGCTTTGTTCAGCGGTATGGCGCGGTTTCATGTGAAGATAATAAGTTGTTTTAAGCCCTTTTTCCCAGGCCTTCATATAAATATCCATTATCTCATCCGTATCTCGAGTGGCTAAGTACATATTGCGACTAATCGCTTGGTCGACCCATTTTTGAGCCCGAGCGGCTACTTCTACGAAGGCGCCAGCCTTAACAGAAAAAGAATCTTTATAAACTGCCTTAATGTCTTCTGGAATTAAATCGATATTACTTAAATCTCCTTGAGAAATCAAAATATCTTCTCGGACTTTTTCCCAAATACCCAAGTCTTTAAGTTTACGGGCTAGATTAAAGTTTAATTCTAAATATTTTCCGGATAAGGTATTACGGCTAAAGATCTGAGCAAAGCGAGGATCAATTCCGGTTGAGGTGCCGGCGACCAGGCCAATATTGGCGGTTGGGGCAATAGCTAATAAGGTTGCATTACGCATACCGCGTTTAACTTTTTCGCGCAGAGAGTTCCAATCATTATGAGATGAGCGGTCGATATCAATTTTTAGGCCACGACTTTTTTCTAGTTTTTCTATAGTGTCAAACGGCACATAACCCTTAGACCAACCGGAGCCGGAAAAATTATCATAGCTACCTTTTTCTTGGGCTAGGTCAGCGCTGGCACTAATGGCGTAGTAACTGATAAATTCCATGATTTTATCAGACAGTTCATAAGCTTTTTCGCTGTCGTAAGCAAGGTCCATTCTTTCAAACATATCCGACAACCCCATAACACCCATGCCAATTGCTCGATTAGAATGATCGGAGTTTCCCGCTTCGGGAATCGGAGGTTGGTTGATATCAACTAAGTTATCAAGCTGGCGAATACCAACCTTAACGCTGTCTTTTAGCTTTTCCCAATCTACCTCGTTATTTTCATTTAAATGACGAGCCAAATTGATTGACATTAAATTGCATACCGCTACGTTGTCTTTGTTGGCCGGTAAAGTTATTTCCGTGCAGAGGTTAGAGCTTAAAATAGTGCCGGTGTTATTATTAAGCGCTCTAACATTCGTCGCGTCCTTCCAAGTTAGCCAAGGATGAGAAGCGCTTTGAAGAGAAACAATAATATTATTAAATTGTTCGCGGGCCGGAATTTTTTTGAACATCTTAATTTTTCCAGCCTCAGCCATCTCAATGTATTCTTGGTATCTTTTGGAAAAATCTTCTCCATATAGGTCAACCAAGTCAGGAGTTTCATTGGGATCAAATAAGTACCAGGCCTGATTTTCTTTGACTCTTTTCATGAATTCATCAGACATCCAAGCCGCAGTATTAGCGGTTCTAGTTCGACGGTAGTCATCACCGGCATTTTGTTTTAAATCAAGAAAGTCCTGAAAATCTATATGCCAATTTTCCATATAGAAACAAAGGGCGCCCATTTTCTTTCCGGCTCGAGAGATGGCTCTGATAGTCGAGTCAATAATATGGAGAAAGGGAACTGGTCCGGAAGAGAAGGTGTTATTAGTGGAAATTGGCGATCCGTTAGCTCGTAGCTTAGTAACTGCCAAGCCAATTCCGCCAGTTGCTTTGGAAAGTTTCATGACGTCAGATACGGTTTTACCGATATGGTCGATATTATCTTCCATATCCATTAAGAAACAGTTGCTGAGTCGTGGCGTTAGAGTGCCGGCGTTAATATTGGTTGATCCGCCGGGCACATATTCCAAGGCAGACATCTTATTATAAAATTGCTGAGCAGCACTAGTGGGATCCTTCTCTTTAAAAGACATACCCATCGCTACCCTCATCCAGAAATATTGTGGTGTCTCGCGTAGTTTTTGATCAGCCCCCTTAATCAGATAACGATGTTTCATAGTCGACAAGCCGGTATAGGTTAGTAATGAATCACGGCTGATATCTATAGTTTCTGATAGGGCAGACAAGTCAAAAACTTTTAAGTCAGGGGAAAGTAACTTTTCCTCAAAACCTCGGTTAGCATAATTAATAAAGCCTTCTTTGTGGCGCCGCTCTAAGTCTTCATTGCTTGTAAAGTCTCCTAGGACTTCTTTATAAATAAGTTTAAGAAGTAAACGAGAAGCAATAATATCAAAATCAGGATCGTCTTTAATATTTTGGACAGTAGCCCCAATAACAGCTTGATCTAGTTCTGTGGTAGTTATTCCATCGTAAAGAGTTAACTGAGTTTCGGAGGCAATTTGCATTATTTTTGCTGCTTGGTCTTTTAATCCAACGGAAGCAGCGGCAATGGACTGGTTAATTTTATCAGCATCGAAGCTTTCCCTAGTCCCGTCAATCTTAGTGATACTTAAAGGCATATATTCTTCTAGGATAAAGAAAATGAGCAGATTCTATAAGAATTTGGTACATCGGTCTTTTCCCATATATAGTGTATAAAGTATTTAACAATATACCATATATTGTATTAGCCTGCAAATATCTAAATCGTCAATTAAACTGGCGTTAAACGTTAGAGACGATTTTTTTCAGCTTGATTTTCCCCAGCCAATATGTTAGATTTAAAGGGTATTATTCGTAAAAATATGAAGCTTAATTTAGGTTGTGGCGAGAAAAAATTAGCTGGGTTTGTTGGCGTAGACAGAATTAAGACATCAGCAACTGATATTATTCATGACTTGGATGTGTTTCCGTATCCCTTTGCAGATGGAACAATTGAGGAAATTGAAATGGATAATGTGCTCGAGCACTTAGTAGATGTAGTTAAAGTGATGGAGGAGATATATCGTATATTAGCTCCCGGAGCGGTGATTAGAATTAAAGTGCCTTATTTTAAGAGTAATAGTGCTTACACCGATCCGACTCATCGTCATTTTTTTACCGAAACAAGTTTTAAATATTTTCAACCCGGTCATTCTTTACATTTTTATACCAGTGCTAATTTTGAAATCTTGAAAACTGAGATGATCTGCCATACCGAGCATAGAGACGCTAAACATTTTTTTCGCAATCTAATTCCTTTTAAAAAATTGTTTAATTATTTTCTAACGAATATTTACGACGAATTATTATTTGAATTGAAATGCTTGAAATAAAAAATATGTCAGAACAGCAACAAAAATCAACCTCTCCTTCTTTTTCTCAAATGGAGAAGACGGTTCTAGAATTTTGGGAAAAAGCCAATACTTTTCAACAAAGTTTAGAAAAACCTGCCCCGCGCGGTGAGTATGTTTTTTATGATGGGCCGCCATTTGCGACCGGTACTATGCATTACGGACATGTTGTCGCCAGTATTATGAAAGATGTTGTGCCACGTTACCAAACTATGCGGGGCTATCATGTCGAAAGGAAGTGGGGCTGGGATTGTCACGGCTTGCCGATTGAAAATCTAGTTGAGAAGGAACTCGGTACGAAATCTAAACAGGATATTGAGAAATTAGGTATCGGAAAATTTAATGATTTGTGTCGCTCTAAGGTTTTGACTTATGTTGATGAGTGGAAAAAATCAATCGGTCGTTTAGGGCGCTGGGCTGATATGGATAATGCCTACAAAACCATGGACTTAACCTTCATGGATTCTATTTGGTGGGCCTTTAAGCGTTTGTGGGAAGAGGGCCTGATTTATCAGGACTATCGTTCAATGCATATTTGTCCACGTTGTGAAACTACTCTTTCGCAATCAGAAGTAACCGAGGGTTATCGAGATATTAAAGATTTATCTGTGATAGCTAAGTTTGAGTTACTAGATGAGTCCGGAATATATGTTTTAGCTTGGACCACTACCCCCTGGACTTTAGTGGGTAACGTTGCCTTAGCAGTTGGAAGTGAAATAGATTACGTTAAGGTTGAAACAGAAACTGAGGGCGTTAAAAGTATTTTTATTCTTGCTAAAGAACGTTTAAATGATACTTTTAAAGATAAACCGTATCAGATTTTGTCTGAGTTCAAGGGATCTGAATTAGTGGGTAAATCATACCGGCCGTTATTCGATTATTATGCGAATGATGAAAAACTAGAAAATCGAGAAAGAGGTTGGAAAATATACGGCGCTGAGTTTGTGACCACGACTGACGGAACGGGAGTAGTTCATATCGCGCCGGCCTTTGGAGAGGATGATATGAAGCTTGGCAAGAATAATAATTTGCCGTTTATTCAGCATGTTGGTATGGATGGTAGTTTTAAGCCGGAAGTAAAAGATTTAGCTGGTTTGCATGTTAAACCACTTGGTGATCATACTTCGACAGATGTGGAAATAATAAAATATTTGGCGCGACATGAAACTTTATTTTCTAAAGAGAAGTATGAGCATAGTTACCCACACTGTTGGCGCTGTGATACGCCCCTGATTAATTACGCGACCTCATCTTGGTTTGTCGGTGTTACTAAAATTAAAGATCGTTTATTAGAAGATGCTAAAGGTATTAACTGGTCTCCAGAATATATTAAAGAAGGTCGCTTTGGAAATTGGCTTGAAGGAGCGCGGGATTGGTCAATTTCTCGTCAGAGGTTTTGGGCGAGTGCAATTCCGATTTGGGAGTGTGCTTGCGGGGCCAGAGAGGTTATGGGGGGAGTAAAAGAACTGGAAGAGAAGACTGGACAAAAGATAGATGATATCCATAAAGATAAAATTGATGGTTTAACCTTTAAATGCTCAAGTTGTGCTGGAGATATGAAACGTATCCCGGATGTTTTAGATTGTTGGTTTGAATCTGGTTCCATGCCGTTTGCTCAACTACACTATCCCTTTGAAAATAAAGAAAAGTTTGATAAGAATTTTCCGGCTCAATTTATTGGTGAAGGCGTCGATCAGACTCGAGCTTGGTTTTATTATATGCATGTGGTTTCAGGGGGAATATTTAAAAGCCAGGCTTATAAGAACGTGATGGTTAACGGTATTGTTTTGGCAGAAGATGGCAAGAAAATGTCTAAACGTCTACAAAATTATCCTGATCCATCTTTGGTGATGGAAAAATATGGCGCTGATGCTCTGAGGGCTTATTTAGCCGCTTCTCCGGTGATGCAAGCGGAGAATTTAAATTTCTCTGAGCAAGGCGTGCAAGAGTCTCTTCGTAAAAATATCATGATTTTATGGAACGTTTATAAGTTCTATGAAATTTTTGCCCCAGAGAGCACGGAGTCTTCCGGGTCTAGTGAAAATATTTTAGATAAATGGATTATTGCTAAACATGATAAGTTAGTGATAGAAATTACCGCGGCTCTAGAGAAGTATGACTTACCTCGAGCTATGCGACCGCTGACTGAATTTATTGACGAACTTTCAACTTGGTATTTGCGTCGCAGTCGCGATCGGTTTAAGTCTGAGGATGAAAAGGATAAGCAGCAAGCTTTAGCTACTTTAAAAACAGTCTTAACAGATTTAGCCAAGTTGATGGCGCCATTTATGCCCTTTATAGCGGAGACGCTTTGGCAAAAAGTGACCGGATATGATTTTAGCGATGATAAAAAATCTTTTCATTTAGAGTCATGGCCTGAAGCTAAACATCAGTCTGCCTTAATCAAAAACCTAAGTAAAGTTTTTGGCGCTGAATTTAGTGGTTCCGGTAATAATGATGTTTTGGAAAAAATGGCCACAGTCAGACGTATTGTTGAGTTAGGCCTGGCGCAGCGTGATGCAGCTGGTATTAAAATAAGGCAGATGTTAGCTAAGGCCATGGTGAGCGGGACTACTGCTTTGCCGGAAAGTTATTCTCGTTTAATTTCTGATGAGCTTAACGTTCGGACGGTTGAATTTGTTGCTGCTGGAGATAATGTAACTGTTACCTTAGATACCGAAATTACCCCTGAACTAAAAAAAGAAGGTTATAAGCGCGAGATTGTTCGAACTATTAATATGTTAAGAAAGGATGCTGGTTTAACTTTACAAGACAGAACAAATGTTTATTTTTCTGATAATTCTTCAGAATTAAGTCAGGCAATAATAGATCTGAACGAGCAAATTAAGCGCGATACTTTAAGTTTGTCAGTAGAGGTGCAATCAGAGGTAAAATCAGAGTTAAAAAAAGAGGTAAAAATTGGTGACGCTAAGGTTTGGGTCGGGATTGAAAAAATATAAGTTTTTAAGACGCTTGCTTATTAACTAATTAAATATATATGGACTTTATAACATTTTTAATGATTGCTGCCGTGCTTATAGTTTTAACTAGTCTTAAGCAGATTAATCAGTATGAAAGAGGAGTAAAATTTACCATCGGTAAATATACCGGTATTATGGAACCCGGCTGGCGTATTGTGTTACCAGTTTTTCAGAGTTACAGTAAAGTAGATATGCGTGTTAAAGCTGTGGACGTGCCTGACCAAAAAGCGATTACTAGAGATAACGTGCCAGTAATAGTTAACGCGGTTATATATTATAAAGTTGCGGCTGCTGAAAAAGCTATTATTGAGGTAGAAAATTTTTATTACGCCGTATCTCAGTATGCTCAAACTACCATGAGAAATATTGTGGGAGAGGTAACTTTAGATGAACTGCTTGGCCAAAGGGATAGAATTGCTGAGAGAATCCGCGAGATAGTTGATAAAGAGACGGATGAGTGGGGCCTTAAGGTAAATAATGTAGAGTTAAAAGATGTTTCCTTGCCAGAGTCTATGGAAAGAACTATTGCTAAACAGGCTGAGGCAGAGCGTGAAAAGCGAGCGGTGATTATTAATTCACAAGGAGAAGTAGCGGCAGCGGAAAATATCGCTAAGGCGGCTAGTATATTATCTGCTTCTGACGGAGCACTACATCTTAGAACTCTTCAAGCAATTAATGATATTTCTAGCGACCAATCTAATACTATTGTCTTTGCTACCCCAGTAGAAGTATTAAAAGCTTTTACCTCTTTTAAAAAAGATAAAGAATAAGTTAATAAAAGTTAAATAAAAAAATAATGACGACAGTTCAAATATACGACTTAGCTATTAAGCTTGGCATTGATCATGATTTGCGAGGTCGCGAAAAAGTTGAGAAAAACATGGCGCGGCGCCAGAAAAAGTTCTCTGAACTTTCAGCTCAGGCCCAAGCGGAGTTTGACCAAGATCGCTTAAAGAGTCCTTACTCGGATACCCGTATTTTAGCTGATCACAACAAGCCAGAAATAAAAAAGATTTTGGTGGGTATTGATATGGAAGGCCCTGAGCTGCTTTTAGCTAAACAGTTGGGAGATATTGATTTAGTTCTAGCGCATCATCCCGAAGGTCCGGCTTTAGCTGATTTATCTGATGTGATGAGTCTGCAAGCTGAGGTTTTAGCTGATTATGGCGTGCCAATCAATATTGCTGAGTCAGTGATTAAGCCACGAATTAGTGAAGTCCAGCGCGGTCTATCACCTATTAACCATGATCGTCCGGTTGATTTTGCTAAAATTCTCGGCTTGGATTATATGTGTGTTCACACGCCGGCTGATAATATGTCAGCTGATTTTGTGATTAAGCTGTTAAAGCAGCATGAAAAAGATATAGATAAGGTTGAAGATGTTATGGAGCTTCTAAAAACAGTGCCCGAATATCAGGAGGCGGCAAAACAGAAAGTTGGCCCGATGATTTTTGCCGGCTCTCCAGACAACTACACTGGCAAAATTGTGGTCACGGAGTTTACCGGCGGCACCAATGGCTCTAAAGATATATATGAGAAAATGGCGCAATACGGTATAGGTACTATTATTGGGATGCATATGAGCGAAGAACACCGCAAGGAGGCGGAAAAATATCATATCAACGTTATTATTGCTGGACACATGGCCTCCGATTCGTTAGGGATGAATCTTTTTGTCGACGAACTAGTTAAACAAGGTCTGGAGATTGTTCCTATTTCTGGATTAATAAGAATTGATCGGACTAAAACTATTTAACCCTACGGGGAGAACGGTATGATTGCATTTATACGTGGTCGCATAATTATCAAGCGGACTTCATATGCTGTAGTTGAAACAGGTGATATTGGGTATCAGGTTTATATGGGAGAGGCTTTGTTAAATGAGTTGATTTTAGGATCTGAGGCAGAAATATATACTTTTCATCAAGTTCGCGAAGAGGCGAGTGATTTGTATGGCTTTAAGTCTCCCGATGATTTAGAATTATTCGAATTACTTCTAACTGTATCAGGAATTGGACCAAAATCTGCGCTAGGTATTTTGAATATTGCTACTGCTAGTGATATTAAAGAAGCGATTATGCGTGATGATGCGGGATTACTAACTAAAGTCTCGGGGGTGGGCAAAAAAACAGCCGAACGCTTGGTTCTGGAGTTAAAAACTAAGATAGTAAAAATAGGCGGCACAACTACGCTCAATCCTTCTTCGGCTTTAACAGGTGGCGATGAATTAGATGCCCTCATGTCTTTAGGATACTCCCTGAGTGACGCTAGAAACGCCTTACTTGAGGTTAACTCAGATATCACAGATAGCGGCGAAAGAGTTAAAGCTGCCTTAAGAAGGCTAGTTAAAAAGTAAAATATTAATTGGACAAGCTGAGATTTTTTGATTAGTATAAAAGATGGTAAATAAAATATAAACTTTTTATGAGACAATCCCTTCTTTTTACAAAAACTGTCAAGGATATACCTAAAGATGAGACTAGCTTTAATGCTCAGGCCCTAATTAGAGCTGGTTTTATAGATAAAGTCGGGGCTGGTATATATAACTATTTACCTTTAGGGAAAAGAGTTCTAGATAAAATTAGCCAGATTATTAGAGAAGAGATGGATAGAGTAGGTGGACAAGAGATTTTAATGACCGCCTTGGTTCCCAAGGAAAATTGGAAAACCACTGATCGTTGGGATACTTTTGACTCTTTATTTCGCTTATCGGGAAATGATCAAAAAGAGTATGCCTTAGGAGCGACCCACGAAGAAGTAGTTACCCCCTTAGGTAGGAAGTATATTTTTTCATATAAAGATTTACCGTTTGGGGTTTATCAAATTCAAACAAAATTTAGAAACGAAAAAAGAGCTAAGGCCGGCTTGATTCGAGGGCGTGAGTTTTTAATGAAGGATTTATATTCTTTCCATGCTAATCAGGAAAATCTGGATGAATATTACACTAAGATTACTGAGGCCTATAAGAAAATATATAATCGTTTAAGTTTGGGAGACTTAACTTACGTGACATATGCCTCCGGAGGTTCTTTTGCTAAGTATTCTCATGAATTTCAAACTGTTTCCCAAGCTGGAGAAGATTTAATTTATATTTGTGAAAAGTGTCGCGTCGCTGTTAATAAAGAAATAATTACCGAGCAGGACAGTTGCCCGCTGTGCGGCAGTAAAGACTTAGTCGAAAAGAAAGCTATTGAAGTGGGTAATATTTTTAAATTAGGGACAAAATTTTCAGAACCATTTGGAGTAAAGTTTAAAGATGCTCAAGGTCAGGAAAGTCCAGTGGTCATGGGTTGTTATGGCATAGGTCCAAGTAGAATTATGGGCTCTATAGTTGAGGTTAGCCATGATGAAAAAGGAATTATTTGGCCTGAGGCCGTCGCCCCTTATAAGGTTCATTTAATTTCTCTAAATGAGAATGGTGAAGCGGAAAAGTTATACCAAGAATTACAGGCCCAAGGTTGGGATGTTCTCTATGACGATCGGGATGTTTCTGCCGGAGAAAAATTTGCCGATGCGGATTTAATTGGCTGCCCTTATCGTTTGGTACTGAGTCGTAAGACGTTGGCTCTTAATCAGGTAGAGCTAAAGAAACGCTCTGAAGCGTCTAGCCGTAATGTAGATTTAGTTAATTTAGCTTCCAGTCTTCAAGCATATGTTCAATAAGCTTATTGGCAGATTTAGTCACGACCTCGGTATTGATTTGGGTACTAAAAATACTTTAGTTTACTTTGCCGACAAAGGCATAATTATTAATGAGCCCAGTGTGGTAGCCATTAACAAGCGTACTCATGAAATATTAGAAGTAGGGGAGTCCGCTAAAAAAATGATTGGTAAGACTCCGGGACATATCGAAGCAATTAAGCCTTTGGTGGACGGAATTATATCTGATTTTGAAGTGACTGAAAAAATGTTGAAGTATTTTATTAATAAAGTTCAATCAGAAAACTTTAGTTTAATAGCTCGTCCTAGAGTTGTTATTGGTATCCCTCTGGATTTAACTGAAGTTGAAAAGAAAGCGGTTGAAGATGCTGCTCAATCAGCCGGAGCGCGTAAAGTATTTTTAATTGAAGAGGCTATGGCTGCTGCTATTGGCGCTCGTCTGCCCGTTACTGAAGCGACGGCTACTATGATGGTTGATATTGGCGGCGGAACAACTGAAATTGCGGTTATTTCCCTGGGAGGAGTTGTGACTTGGAAATCTCTTAAAGCAGCGGGAAATGAGTTTGATCAAAATATCATAGATTATGTCAGAGAAGAATTTAATATCCTGATCGGCGAACAGCTAGCTGAAAGTATTAAAATTTCTATTGGATCAGCTGTGCCTCTTGATGCTCCTCAGGAGATTGAAGTACGAGGACGTGACTTAGTGACTGGTTTACCTAAAGCTTTAATGGCCAGTGATAAACAGATTAGAGAGGCTATGAGTAGAACAGTTGTCAAAATAATAGATAATATTAAAACAATACTTGAGACAACTCCTCCGGAACTTGTATCAGATATATATGAGAGAGGACTTTATTTATCAGGTGGAGGCGCTTTGCTGCGTGGGTTAGATAAGGCAATTTCTGCCGCTACCCGTATTCCAGTAAAAATTGTTGATGACCCTTTATCTTGTGTAGCTAGAGGCACGGGCATATTACTCGCTAATCCGGAGCTATTAGAAAAGGTGGTATTACCAAATGGCGGCGATTAATTTTTTATTCTAAAATCTAATTCTGGTTTGGTATGATGCGAATTAAAAGCAATAATCCGGTAGTGGTGGGTTTAGCAGTATTAATACTGCTGTTTTTTTTGCATTGGATAGGTTTAACTAGGGGCTTGGAGGGGGCACTTTCTTCTCTAATTCAACCTCTGTCTGGCAAACTTTATAGTTGGTCGTCTTCAATTAGTAGTTCTTATAGTGACAATCAAGATATAGCTTATTTACAAGCAGAAATTGCTAGATTAAAAGGGGAAGTAGTTGATTTGACTGTAGCTAACTCAAGTTTTTTAGAAATAGCCCAGGAGAATAATAAACTTAGAAAAGCTTTAGACTTTCAAGATAATAAGGATGTTTCTGCGGTTATCGCTAGTATTATTGCCAAAGAACAGGCTGGGGAGGATAGAAGAGATTTAGTTATTAATAGAGGCAGTCAAGATGGTCTGAGACCTGGTTTGGGTGTCATCAATGAAGATGGCATGATAGTTGGTAAAGTGATGGAAGTTAAGGATAGAACTGCTAAAATTTGTCTGGCCACCAGTCCCGGTTGTCGTTTAGCAGCTGCTGTTCAGAATCAGCTTAAAACTCAGGGACTAACTGATGGTGATTTAGGTCTGACTATTAAAATGAGCTATATTCCTCAATTAGAGAAAATTGCCCAGGATGATTTGGTCATCACTTCTGGTTTAGATGGTGATATACCACGGGGATTTGTTATTGGGCGCGTGACTCAAATAATAAATGAAAGTAATGAGGTATGGCAGGAGGCAACTATTGAGCCTTTGATTAATTTTGATAATCTGACAGTGGTCAGCGCAATAGTACCTTAAACAAGTAGCACCACTAACATATGTTAAATAAAGTTTGGCAGCCATTATTTTTTATAGTTATCGCCACGGCTTCTGCTATCTGGCAGTGGTCATTTATTTATGCGTTAACTGATTTGTTTGGACAATTTAACTTAGTGCTAATAGTTTTGATGTTTACACTCTTCTTTTTTGATTTTAGCTCAGCTGTGTTAGTGGCTATTATGAGTGGGTTTTGGTTAGATATTTTGGGTTTCAATTTTTTTGGTTTTTATTTGATAGTTTTATTTGTTACCAGTATTTTTTCCGAGTGGTTACTAGCTAACTGGTTGACTAATCGTTCGTTGTATTCGTTTATTGTTTTAATAATTATTTCTACGCTAGTATATAATCTTTTGGTTTACGGTTTACAAAGTTTTTCTAGTACCGAAATTAGCGGAATTGTAATTTTTAAAAAGCATTTTTGGATCAGCTTAGGTTATCAAGTGGCCTGGAGCATCTTAGCGGCCTTATTTTTATTTAATTTTGCTAGTTCAGCTACGCGTCGATTGAAGCCCTTCTTTTTGTCCGATAAATAAAATTATGATATTATAGACTAATAATGCTGAAATAATCGGCAAATAATTTAAGTATATGTTCGACTTTGTTACTGTTGGAGGTACAACTAGAGATATCTCATTTTTTACAGATGAAGGGATTTTAATGGACAATCATATTGATATATTGCGTCAGAAAGTTTTAGCTTTTGAACTGGGCTCTAAAATTAAAGTAGATAAGTTCTTCTACTCCTATGGCGGCGGTGCCGCTAATGCGGCGGTCTGTTTAGCTAATTTTGGTTTTAAAACTGCTTGTTTAGCTCCTGTTGGCAGTGATCAAAATGGTCAACTGATTATTAAGAATTTGCGAGATCGAGGCGTTTCTAGTAGTTTAATCATAAAAATACCGCAGGAAGAGAGCAGTGCTTCATTTATTTTAGTTTCTCCGTCTGGAGAAAGAATAATTTTTGCCCAACGCGGTGCTAATGCCAAACTTAGTTTACCAGAGCAAAAATTAAAAGCTATAGATAGCGCTAAAAATATTTACATCGCTTCTTTGGCTGGTGACTGGCAAGCGGCACTGAAAAAAGTATTTAAGCATGTTAAGTCCAGTCAGCAAGTATTTTGGAACCCAGGCACAACCCAGCTTTTAGGTGGCTTAGAAGATATTGCAATATTTTTGAAGAAAGTTACAGTATTAGCAATTAACCAAGACGAGGCGACTGAATTGGTTCTTAGAACCGACGCTTATCGTAAGAAGAAGCGAAGCTTTTTAGATAATCCTAGAAATTTACTTCAAATTATTAAGGCCGCTGGTCCACAAATAGTTGTTATTACTAGGGGCCCCGAGGGGGTTATTGCTTTCGATGGCCAAAAATTTTATGAGCGAGAGGTGGTTCATGAAAAAAAGAAAGTTGATTCTACTGGTGTCGGTGATATTTTTAATTCAACCTTTGCTGCTGGGTTAAATCTTTATTCAGGAGAGATAGATAAGGCCCTAGATTTAGCTCTGCGTAATGCGGCCTCAAAGGTTGCTCATTTAGGAGCTCAGAACGGATTAATAACCTTAAAGTAAGAATATATTTATGATAAAAGACATAGTAATTAAACCGCTACAGAAGTATAAAGATGAAAGAGGCTGGTTAACGGAAATATTTAGACGTGATGAGTTTGATTTTGATCCAGCTATGACTTATGTTAGTCAAACTGAACCAGGGGTGGTTAGAGGCCCTCATGAACACGTGTTTCAAAGTGATTGTTTTGTCTTTTTGGGACCAGGCACTTTTCGCCTCCATCTTTGGGACCGTAGACCAGGCTCTTCTACTGAAGGAGAAAGCATGGAGGTAGAAGTGGGAGCAGAGAACCCTAGCTTGGTAATTGTGCCGCCCGGCGTGGTTCATGGTTATAAATGCATTTCAGATGTTCCAGCTATTAGTATAAACTTACCTGATAAATTATATAAAGGTGAGGGTAAAAAGGAAGAGATTGATGAAATAAGATGGGAAACGAACCCCGAATCTCCTTATAAAATTCAATAATTAATTGGAAAGATATTATGTGTATATTTTGTGATATTGTAGAGGGAAAAATTCCTGTTCAGAAAATATTTGAGAATGATTTAGTTTTGGTTTTTTTAGATCACCGACCTATTAACACTGGGCATGCCTTGGTTATTCCTAAAACACATTATGCTAATCTAGAAGAAGTGAGCGAAGAGGCTTTAATAGCAGTTGCGTTGGCTATAAAAAAGATCGGTGGGTTATTAAAGACCAAATTAGCTGTTCCGGGATATAATGTTTGTGAAAACAACGACGGTATAGCGGGCCAAGAGGTGCCACATTTACACTTTCACGTTATTCCTAGGCAAGAAAATGATGGCATCTCCCATCAGTGGCCTCATCGGGAGTATAACCCTGGGGAGGCTGAAGAAATAATCAAGAAATTACTGACATAAATTATGAAATTATTTGTTACCGGTGGAGCCGGTTTTATCGGTTCGAATTTTATTCGCTACTGGCTGCGAGAGCATCCGCAAGATTTTATTACTAATTTTGATCTTCTGACCTATGCTGGCAACCCCGATAATATCAGGGATTTTAATGATGAAAAAAACTATAATTTTGTTAGGGGAGATATTTGCGATTATCAACTCGTTACTAAGACTGTAGCGGGGCACGATATAATTATTAATTTTGCAGCTGAAACTCATGTTGATAGGTCAATTAAAGATAGTGCTAATTTTATCAAAACTAATATTGAAGGAACGCGCGTTCTTTTAGAGGCGGCTCGAAGTAATGGTCTCATTAGGTTTCATCATATCTCAACTGATGAAGTGTTTGGTTCATTAGATTTTGATAGTAGTGCTTTTTCTGAAAAGACGCCCTACGATCCTAGATCCCCATATAGTGCCTCAAAAGCAGCTTCAGATCACTTGGTACGAGCTTATTATCATACCTATGGCTTGCCAGCAACAATTTCTAATTGTTCCAATAATTACGGACCATATCAATATCCAGAAAAACTTATCCCCTTGTTTATTACAAATTTAATTGAGAATAAAAAATTACCTTTGTATGGTAACGGACGTAATGTGCGTGACTGGATTCACGTTGATGATCATAATCGTGGTATTGA